>Ga0315277_10000952_pt1 | contig 43312 bp, 41 predicted proteins | sample YL17G05_15_MG_FD_203695 | JGI IMG/M metagenome (GOLD analysis project Ga0315277, IMG submission 203695) | Sediment microbial communities from Yellowstone Lake, YNP, Wyoming, USA - YL17G05_15 | ecosystem: Environmental > Aquatic > Freshwater > Lake > Sediment | place: USA: Wyoming | collected... | reverse complement strand
AAAAGGCGATTCGGGAGATGCGCCAGGTTTATCAACGGAGGCGGGATTTGCTGGCGGACGGCCTGGACCAGGTGGGGCTGAAATATTTAAAGCCCAAAGCGACCTTTTATTTCTGGGTCAAGTCGCCCCAGGGGGTAAGCTCGGAGCTTTTGGCTCGCGCGCTTCTGGATCAGGCCGGGATCATTGTCTCGCCCGGGTCCGGGTACGGGCCGGAGGGGGAGGGTTATGTCAGGTTTGCGCTGGTGGTGAAAGAGGATCGGATGAAGGAAGCGGTGAAGCGGCTCCAGGGTTTGAAGCTATGAAATATTACCTGGGTCTGGGCTCAAATCTGGGGGACTCCAAATCTTGTCTCCGCCGGGCGCTGGAACTGATTGAGCAAAAAAATGTCGGGAAGGTGAAGGCGCGCTCGCATCTGTATCTGACCGAGCCGATCGGCGGTCCGGAACAGCCCTGGTTTCTGAACGCGGCGGCGATGGTTGAGAGCGAATTGAAGCCGGAAGAGATGATGAGGGAGTTGATCGGGATAGAAGCTGCGCTGGGCAGGGAGCGGAAGCCGGAGCAGAGAAATTTTCCCCGGACAATTGACCTGGATATTTTATTGGTGGATGATATGATTATCAAGGGGCCCGAGATTTTTATCCCGCATCCGCGGATGCGGGAGAGGAAATTTGTGCTACTGCCTTTGGCGGAGATCGCGGGCGATTTGATGGATCCGGAGCAAAAGAAGAGCCTCCGGGGTGTTTTGGAAGGGCTGAAGGATAATGCGCAAGCCAGAAAGCTGGAAGAAAACCTTTGAGAGGCTCCGGGTGAGCAAATTATTTTTCCTGGCCCTGCTGGCCGCGATGATTTACTTTTTTGTCAGGAGCTTGTTTCATCCGATCCGGAAGCCGTCTCAAAAGCCGGAATATAAAAAACGCGGGGGCGAGCCGGCCACGGAAATGGTTCAGGATCCGATCTGCGGTATTTTCATTGATCCGAAGAAATCGCCCAGCCTTGAGTGCCGGGGCGTCTTTTATTATTTTTGCTCGGAGTTGTGCGAGGCGAAATTCCGGAAACAACTTCAGCAGGGAGAAAAAATATGAGCCGGTTGCCGGAGGGGAATTATGCGATTATTCTGACTCCTCTTACCGAGGATGGGGAGCTGGATTTAAAGGGGCTGAGCGCGGAACTGGAATATGCCGTCTCCCGGAAAGCGGCGGGCGTGGTGGTTCTGGGATCAAACGGGGAAGGGCCTTATCTCACGGATCAAGAGAAGGCGGTGTTGGTCAGGCATTCTGCGGAGGCGGTCAAGGGGAGGGTGGCGCTGGTAGCCGGTTGTATCAATGTCGGGACGAAATCCGCCCTGGAATTTTCCCGGATGGCAAAAGCATGCGGGTGTGATTCGGTGCTGGCAACTCTTCACGAATATTATCAACTGGATTTTGCGGCGGTGAAGCGGCATTATCAATCCTTGGCGGAAAACGCGGGCCTGGAGATCACTTTTTATTATGTGCCGGACTGCTCGGGTTTAGCGCTCAAGCCGGAGGAGATTGCGGAGTTGGTTTCCCTTCCGGGCGTGGATTCAATGAAGCTGTCCGCGATTAACCGCGAGTATATGGATCAGACCTTTCAACTTTGCCGGGGAAAAAATTGCCGGATGTTTATCGGCACCGGTTTGGTCCTTTTTGAAGCAATGAAGATGGATGCGCTGGGAAGTTTCTGCCCGCTCAACCTGATCGCGGGAGATGATCTGAACTCCTTGTTTCAATTGTGCCAGGCGAAAAAATGGGAGCCGGCGTTTGAGATTCAGGAAAAGGTTCGTCGGGGAGGAACCGGACTTTTATCCGGTATGGAGGTTGATTATGAATTGGCGAAAACCGGATTTATGTCGGTTTTTAATGCGGCCTATTCCTCCGTAATTCATCACGGCCAGCCGGCATATCAGCTTCTGAAAGAAGCGCTCCGGCTCAAGGGCTTGCCCATCACCAACCAGGTTCGGCTGCCCTTTCCGCGGGTTACTCCGCAACAATCCGAATGGATCAAAAAGGTGCTTAAGGATTTCGGCTGGCTCTCTTGATGAAAGACCTCCTCCGCTTCTTTCAGCTTGCTCCGGAAAAAATCGCGGAGCTGATTTTTACCCTGGAAGGCGAAGATGGGATTGCCGTGGTCAGAACCCTGGATTCGGATCGCGGCATCATAGAAGTCCTGATCGCGCCGGATTTGGAAAAAGATTTCATCAGTCTCCTGCAAGGCCTGGGCCCGGAATTCGGGATCAAGGAAATTTCCCGGCCCCGGGATTTGATCAGCATTTCAGACGAACCGTAGATAGTAGATGTATTGCCTCATTAGCTTGCCAGCTATAATTTGCTTCTCGCTTTTAAGCGAGAAGCTTTGGACTGCGGCGTCAGCGACGCCGCTTTTTCTTTTTAACTGGGTGCCGGCGTTAGTAAAAGCGGTGCCGCGGGCACCGCATTCCAAAGCGCCTTCGGCGCAAATTCCGAATGATAACCTAATGAGGCAATACAAGTAGATTCATTTCGCCGGTCATACGATTCCCGGCCGCTTTTCAGCGGGGCGCGACATTTCTGCCGCTCAAATCAGTTTGCCGCAAGAGAAACTCCGCAATCGGCTGAGCGATGATCTGGTTTCCGAGCTCGGTCAGATGGCAGTGGTCAAAGAAGATCTTTTCCGTTTTATGCGCGCGGAGGATGGGCAAAAGGTCCAGGCAGGGAATCCGGCGAGACTCGCAATATTCCCGGATCTTTTGCTGGGGATAGTCATCCGCGAATTCAGACCTGACTTGAACCGCAACCGGGAAAATGACGATTGCCGGCTTGAATTTATTTTCCCCGGCCAGCTTTTCCAGTTCCTCCAGCCCGGAGTAAATTTTCGGCCAGGAATTCCCGGTCCAGGCCGCGCCCCAATCAAGGGAGGCGCTCCGGATCAATTTTTCATAAGCGGCTTGATCGGTTTGCCAGTCAGTGGTCCGGTAAAGTTTGATCCAGTCAAACCGGCTGGTCATCTTTCTGCCGAGAAAATGCCGGACTAAAAACCGCTTCCAGAGCCATTTATATAAATAGCTGGATTGCTCCAAAGTCTTGGAGCTATTGATCAGCCAGGCGGGCAAGCGGTAATATTCGTCTTCAAATCCCCAGGGAGGACGGCTGTCATTCAGATAAAAGGCGAGCAGAACCAGGTCCGGATTGAGCTTGAGTCCGCTCTCCTTTAATATCCAGAGTTCCTCTTCCAGGCCCACATCGTAAACCCCGGCGTTAATCACCTCCACCGGTTTTTTCTCCCGCAAAATTTTTTCCACCAGATCAGGATAGGTTTGTTCTTCCGGCAGAAACGCCGAGAGCGTGATGGAGTCGCCCAGGACCAAAATCCTGAAGGCGCCCGGAGTTTTTTCCGGAGGAATTTCTCCGGCCCGAAATCCGAGGGAGTTGGTGCGAATCTTGACTTCCTGCCCGGAAATTTCCGACCAATAAACCTCATTGAGATCGGGCTTCAAGCGCCTTCCGCGCGGAGTAAGAATCACCCAGTTAACGGTCGGGATGGATGGTTTTCTCGGCCATTTTTTATGAAGGATGAGCCAGAAAGACAATTCCAGGGCAAGCAGAGTGATGATGAGGGAAAGAAAGGCGGCGAAGATTGGAAACAGCCAGCGCCGAAGCCGGGATTGGGTTTCAGGCATTTAAATAATTATATGTCGCGAATGAATTTTAGCAAAGACAATCAAAAGATTTAAAAAGTTTCCTGCTTCCGAGCTTTCGTATTGATTAAACTTTTAAACCTTAAAACTCTGAAACCTTGAAACTTTTTAAAATGGCTCTCCCAGGGTGATGATTTGTTCGCGGTCCTTGCCCACGCTCACTGCCAGCAAGGGGATGTTCAGTTCATCCTGGATCAGCTTGAGGTAGTCGCGGGCTGAGAAAGGAAGTTCCGAGAATTCGCGGGCACCGCTCAAATCCTCTTTCCAGCCTTTGACTTCTTTGTAAACCGGCTCAATCGCTTCCAGGATTTCCACTTCGGCCGGAAAATCATTGAGCAGTTCTCCCTGGTATTGGTATCCGGTGCAGACTTTGATCGGGTCTATGCCGGAAAGCACATCCAGCTTGGTCACCACCAGGTCGGTCAGGCTGTTGAGCCGGACCGCGTATTTCAATTGGAACAGATCAATCCAACCGCAGCGCCGGGGTCTTCCGGTGGTTGAGCCGTATTCCCCTCCCCGCTCGCGCAATTTTTCCCCCAACTCGTCCTTGAGCTCGGTCGGGAACGGCCCTCCGCCCACCCTGGTGGTGTAAGCCTTGGATACCCCTGCGATCCGGTCAATCAACTTTGGTCCGATGCCGGAGCCGATCGCGGCTTGGGCGGAAACGGTATTGGAGCTGGTGACAAAAGGATAGGTGCCGTGGTCCAGGTCCAGCATTGTTCCCTGGGCGCCCTCAAACAGAACCTTTTTCCCTTCCTGGATCAGCTGGTTGAGAAGCAATCCCGTGTTTTCCGAGTAGCCGGAAAGCTTTTTAGAATAGCTCTTAAAATTTTTGATCGCTTTTTCCAGGTTGATCGGATCGGTTTTCAGCACTTTGGTCAGGTAAAGATTTTTCTCCTCCACCGCTTTTTCCAGTTTTTCTTTAAGCAGTTCCGGATTTTTCAGGATTCCGAAGCGGAGACCGGAGCGGCTGGCTTTATCCGAATATGACGGGCCGATTCCCCGGCCGGTGGTTCCGATTTTGCCGGCGCCTTTTTTATTTTCGCTGGCGACATCAATCGCGCGATGAAACGGGAGAATCAGATGAGCGCGCTCGCTCACTTTCAGCCGGGAATCATCGGTGAGATGGCCTTTGCTCTGGAGCGATTCAATTTCTTCCACCAGCACTTCCGGATCAATCACCACGCCGTTGCCAATGATGCAGAGCTTACCCGGATGAAGGATCCCGGAGGGGACCAAGTGAAGAATGATTTGCTCCCCACTGACCACCAAAGTATGACCGGCATTGTTTCCGCCTTGAAAACGCACCACCACCTCGGCCTTGCGGGCAAAAAAATCCACCACCTTGCCTTTGCCTTCATCACCCCACTGGCATCCGATCAGCGCAACTACTGACATTTCTTCTCCTTTATGGCGCGGATGGGCGACTCAGGGAGTCGCCCGTACGGGCGAGGCCATGCCTCGCCCTTCTCAGCCCAGATTCACCTGCCGCGCCGAAATAATATTGGGCAGACGCCGGATCTCTTCAATCGCCGCCTCCGGGATCGGGCTGTCCACATTAACCATACAAATCGCCTCGCCGCCTTTTCGGCCGAGCTGGAATCTTCCGATATTGATCTGGTATCTGCCTAACAGCGAGCCGATATTCCCGATCACGCCCGGCTTGTCCACATTCCGGATCACCAGCGCGTATCCCTTGGGAATCGCGTCCAGACTGATCCCGCCGATCAGGACGATTCTCGGATCGGTTTTTCCGAACAGGGTTCCGGCGATCTCTGCCAGCTCCGGGGTCTGGTCCTGGATTTTCAGCTTGATCAGGCTGGCGTAATCCCCGGACTCGGAATCGCTGGATTCCCGCACCGAGATTCCTCTGGCCTTGGCCATTGCCGGCGCGCTCACATAATTGACCGGCTCGTCCATAAAATTTTCCAGCAGTCCCTTGAGAAGAGAATGCGTGATCGGCTTGGTGTTCAGGTTGGCCACCTCGCCGCGATACTCAATCTCCAAACCGCGCAGGGCGGAAAGCAATTGTCCGGCCAGTCTTCCCATCCGCTCGGCAAGATTTAAGTAAGGCGACAGTTGCTCCAGGACTTCTTTGCTCACGCTCGGGAAATTGACCGCGTTGGTGATCACGCCGTAAAGGAGATAGTCAATCATCTGCTGGGCGATCCCGACCGAGACATTGACCAGGGCCTCGCCCGTGCTCGCGCCCAGGTGGGGTGTGAAAATAATCTCCGGCATTTCAAACAGCTCTCCGAACTCGGGCGGCTCTTTTTCAAAAACATCCAGGGCCGCGCCGGCAACTTTTCCGGACTTGATCGCGGCCATCAGGTCTTTCTCATTCACAATTCCGCCGCGGGCGCAGTTGAGGATCCGGACCCCGTCTTTCATTTTGGCGAGAGTTTCGGCCCGGATCATATTCTTGGTCTCCTCGGTCTTGGGCACATGGACGGTGATGAAATCCGAGCGACTGATCAAATCCTCAAAGCCGGTCATTTCCACGCCCAGCCTTGATCCCATCTCCGCGGTCACGAACGGATCATAACCGAGCACCTTCATTTTCAAGCCGAGCGCCCGGTCCGCCACGATCCTGCCAATGTTTCCCAAGCCGATCACGCCCAGGGTTTTTCCCATCACTTCCACCCCGGTGAATTTTCCCTTCTCCCATTTCTTTTCCTTGAGCGTGAGATAGGCCTGGGGAATTTTGCGCGCCAGCGACATCATCAGGCTCAGGGTATGCTCCGCGGTGGTCACCGCGTTTCCGCCCGGGGTGTTCATCACCACGATCCCTTTTTTGGTCGCGGTTTCCACATCCACATTGTCCACGCCGATCCCGGCTCTTCCGATCACGCGCAGGCTCTTGCCGGCTTCAATGATGTCTTTGCTGGCCTTGGTGGAACTGCGGATGGCGAGCGCGTCATATTCGCTGATGATCTCTTTCAGCTCTTCCGGCTTCATTCCGGTTTTGTACTCAACGGTCAGGCCCGCGGCTTTTTTGAACAGTTCAATTCCTTCAGGCGCGAATTTATCGCTGATCAGCACTTTCATTTTTCCACCTCCTGATTAACAGTTCCTGATCGCCGCCGAGACAAGAAGGACACAGAAAAAATTTTCTGTTTATAAAAATTTTTTCCCTGCGTCCTCTGCGCCTCCGCGGTTATTATCTCAATCCCCGAAAATCTGCTCTGCCCTTCTCACCCCGGCGCCGAGCTCAAATTTGTATCCCAGGTCAACAAGGGTCTGCTCCAGCGCCGCGATCCCGGCAATGATATCATATCTGGTGATATATCCCATATGGGCGATGCGGATGATCTTGCCCTTGACCTTGTCCTGGCCGCCGGCAATTGCGTATCCATAAACATCCCGGATCCGCTTCACCACTTCGGCTCCGTCAACTGACTCCGGGGTCCAGGCCGCAGTGCAGGCCTCGCTCGGCGACTCCGGCGCATAGAGCTTAAGCCCGATCGCCTTGAGCGCTTCGCGGGTCGCTTCCGCCATCCGGGCGTTCTCGGCGAAAACTTTCTCCAGGGTCTCTTCCTTATACATCTTGATCACCTCGTGCAATCCCACGATCAGGCTCACGGCCGGAGTATAAGCGGTTTCATTATTGCCCAGGTTTTTCAGTTCCTTCCGGAAATTGAAATAATATTTGGGGAGATCAGATTTCTCGCAGGCCTTCCAGGCTCGCTCGCTCAAAGCCGCGAAGCTCAAGCCGGGCGGAAGCATCAAAGCTTTCTGGCTTCCGGTGACCAGGACATCAATTCCCCATTCGTCAAACGGAAGCGGGAACACGCCCACGCCGGTTACTCCGTCCACGATCAGGAGCGTGTCTGTGGCTTTGGCCAGTTCTGCCAGCTCCTTGATCGGATGCTTGACCGCAGTGGAAGTCTCGGTGGCCTGCACCAGCAAAGCCTTGTAGGATTTTTCCTTCAACTTTGCCGCCACATCGCTCACCTTGACCGCTTTGCCCCATTCCACCTCAATGCAGTCCGCGTTCACGCCATAGGCCTTGCAGATGTCGGCCCAGCGCTCGCCGAATTTGCCGCCCCTTACCACCAGCACCGGATCGCCCTTGCAAAGCGTGTTGGTGACCGCGGCTTCCATCGCGCCGGTGCCGCTGGCGGCGAAAATGATCACTTCGGATTTGGTCTGGAACAAATATTTCAGTCCTTCCCGCACCTCGCCTAAAAGTTTTTTGAATTCCGCGTGGCGGTGATGCAGAACCGGCATCGCCATCCGGGTAAGCACCCTTTCCGGCACCGGGGTGGGTCCCGGAGTCAACAAGCATTTCTTCCTCATCTTCGGTCACCTCCTGGCTTTTTCCCTTGCTTCTTGAACCAGCGCATTCGTCCGAATCCGGAGCGCGCTCAGATTGATAAAGCCGGTCGCGTCCGCCTGCCGATACCCGCCGGCCTCTTCAAAACTGGCCAGCTTCGGAAGATAGAGACTGCGCTTGCTCTTCCGGCCTGAAACAATGACATTGCCTTTATAAAGTTTCAACCGCGCTTCGCCTTCCACTTTCTCTTCCATCTTGTCAATCATTGCCTGCAAGTCTTCCCGCTCCGGCGAATACCAGTATCCGAAATAGACCAGCCTTGCATACATCGGCATCAGGCTGTCTTTCAAATACATCTCTTCCCGATCCAGAGTCAGGGTTTCAACCGCCCGGTGCGCCGCGTGAAGCACCGTGGCTCCCGGCGACTCATATACCCCGCGCGACTTGAGTCCCACATACCTGCTCTCAACCACATCCACCCGGCCGATCCCGTGCCTTCCCGCAACTTGGTTCAGATGCTCCACCAGGCTCGCCGGGCCGAATTTCTTGCCGTTCACCGAAACCGGATTGCCCGCCTTGAACCCGATGATGACTTCCTCGGACTTGTTGGGCGCCTTTTCCGGGGAGACGGTCATCTGGAACATATCTTCTTTTGGCCCGCTCCAGGGGTCTTCCAGGATCCCCCCTTCATAGCTGATGTGGAGCAGATTCGCGTCAGAGCTGTAAGGCTTGGAAGCTGTGACCGGAACCGGAATTTTATGTTTTTTGGCATAAGCCACCAGGTCGGCCCGGCCCTGAAAATCCCAGATCCGCCAGGGAGCGATTACTTTGAGATGCGGAGCGAGCGCGGCCAGGCTGATCTCAAACCGGACCTGATCGTTCCCCTTGCCGGTCGCTCCGTGGGCGATATATTCCGCTTTTTCCTTTTTCGCCGCCTCGGCTAAGTGCTTCGCGATCAACGGCCGGGCCAGGCTGGTGCCCATCAGATAAAGGTCTTCATAGCGCGCCCCGGCCCGAAGCGCCGGGAAGAAATAATCCCGGATCAATTCCTCGCGCGCGTCTATAAAACAGGTCTTGGTCGCGCCCACCCGGACGGCCTTTTGCCTGATCGCCTTTTGGTCTTCTTTCTGCCCCAGATCCACATAGACCGCGACCAGGTCGGCCGCATATTCGTCCTGCAGCCACTTCAATAACACCGAAGTGTCCAGTCCGCCGGAATACGCGAGAATGATCTTCATCAATTGTCCTCCTCCAAGACCAAAAAAGTTTAACTGCTGGCAGGCGATTTGTCAATTTTTTTATCCCGCGGGATGATGTCAGGCATTTGGTGTCAGAAGGAATCTCGGGGTTTGGTTATTATTGTTTTAAAACCACCAACGCGTCCAGGGCCTTGGCGCCTTTGCCCTTGGGCAGGACCATAATCGGGTTCAAGTCCATTTCCAGGATTTTGTCGGACTGGTCATAAGCGAGCCGGCTGACCCGGATCATTATTTCCACCAGTTGATCAAGATCCGCGGCCGGTCTTCCCCGGAAGCCTTTGAGCAGTCGCTTCCCTTTCAGCTCCTCAATCATCTGATAGGCGTCAATCCGGTGAATCGGGAGCAGTCTCATTGACACATCCTCCAGGGCCTCCACGAAAATTCCTCCGATTCCCAGCACCAGCACCGGCCCGAAGACCGGGTCCCGGCTCACCCCTACCATCACTTCCACTCCGCCGGACACCATCTCGGCAATGATCACTCCGCTGATCTTCGCATCGGGCTTGTAGGCTTGCGCATTTTTCATCACTTCCTGGAATCCGGCGCGGACTTCATCCTCGCTCTTCACTCCGAGCTTGACCGCCTTGGCCTCGGTTTTATGAAGAATCTCCGGCGAATCTATTTTCATCACAACCGGAAAGCCGATTTCTTTCGCAACGGCAACCGCCTCTTCCTCGCTAGAAACCAGCTTCTCATTAGGAACCGAAATCCCGTAGATTTCCAGGAGCTTCTTGGATTCCTTTTCGCTCAGGGCGCCGGAGAAACTTTTCAGGTAATATTCTCCGGCTTTGGTGATGTCTTCCGGGGCCAGCTCGTAAAATTCCTGCTCCTCGCTCTCTTTTCTCCGCGCCAGAAAAGCCTGATACTCCGCCATCTTCTTTACCGCCATCACCGCTTTTTCCGGGATGCCGAAGCTGGCAATGCCGAATTTTTTATAAAGCTCGGGCACGGTGGAGGGGTCAAAGGCGACCGGCACGATCGGCTTGCCCGAGGCTTTCATCATCTTATTGATGTAGGTTGCAAACGCCTCATCGGTCCAGGCTTTGCCCTCTTTCAAATTGATCCCGCCGCTCTTCTCGCTTTTCCCGACGGCGCCAACCTTCCTGGACTTCTTTTGCCCTTGCCGGTAGCCTTGAACCACTGACATAATAATTGACCAGAGAAAGCGGAAGGTTTTGAATTTATAATAAGGCACGAAATGGTTAAAAAAGTCCTTGGCGATCCGCGAGGCAAAGCTGGATCGTCCGATTTTTACCCCCAGCAGGGCGCCCAGGGTGATGATGATGTCAAAATTCGGGTCCCGGGTCATGGCGTCCAGGATGTCAAAATGCGCTTTACGCTGGACAATCCCCACCATATCCACCGGGTTGGCATGACTCCAGAATTTGGGCAAAATCTGATCAATTCGCTCCATCGTTTCCCGGGAGAGGTTGGGAAGCTCCAGTCCTTCCCGGGCGCAAAGGTCGGTGGTAACCACTCCCCATCCCCCGCCCAGGGTCATAATGCCGACGCGTTTGCCTTTCGGGAGCGGAAAATTGCCGAAACAGCGCGCCAGATCAATCAGCTCCTCGGTGTTCTGCGCCTCAATGATCCCGGCTTGTTTCGCCATTGCCTGATAAACCCGGTGCGAAGTGGCAACCGCGCCGGAATGACTCGCCGCGGCTTTGATTCCCTCCTCGGTCACTCCCACTTTCAGGGCGATGATGGGCTTGATCCGGCTGACCCGGCTGGCGATTTCAAAAAATCTTTGTCCATAATCAATTCCTTCCAGGTAAAGCAGGATCACCTTGGTCAGAGGGTCTTTTCCAAAATACTCCAGCACCAAATCGCAGGTTGCCTGGCCCTCATTTCCGGAACAAATATATCTGCTGATCCCCAGGCCGCCCCGCTCAGCCCAGCCCAAAATCTGAACCCCCAAATTACCGCTCTGGCTCAAAGCCCCAATATGACCCGATGGCGGCATCACCGCGGCGCCGATGGCATAAAGCTGATTGGGGGGACTGCAAATGCCCATGGTATTCGGACCCGCCATCAGGATTCCCGCCTCATTGGCAATGCTGACAACTTTTTCCTCCAGCTTCCGACCCTCGGCGCCAATCTCGGAAAATCCCGAGCTGACCACCACCGCGCTCTTGATTCCTTTTTGCCCGGCTTGCTCCATCACCTGGGGCACCAGGCTGGCCGGAACCGTGACGATCATCAGGTCAACCGGCTCGGGAAGGGCATCCACGCTCGCGACGGCCTTTTGGCCCTGAACATATTTCTCGCCCGGATTGACATAGTAAAGCCTTCCTTGGTACCCGCCGGACACGATGTTAATGGGCATGATAAATCCCCATTTGCCCAGGACATTGCTGGCGCCGATGATGGCAATACTCTCCGGCTCAAACATATTGGTAAATCTGTCTATGCTCACCGCCATTCTTTATCTTCCTCCTTCGTGGCGCAGGCACTCTTGCCTGCGCACAATTAAAATGTGCGAGCGATCTTGCTCGCGATTCCTTCCTGTGCGGGAGACTTTAGTCTCCCCCCAGTTCAGCGCGACATTCTTGTCGCGCATCATTCAATCAGCGTCAATCATCGCCGCGGCGCCCAGGGCAATGGCATCTCCACCAAGATTGCTCTTCACCACCTGCACTGCCCGGCCGCTGTATTCCACCGCGTGAGTCTTGACATAATGGCGGATGGTGGGCAGCAAAACCGGGTTGCCTTCAATCACTCCCCCGCCCAGGACCAGTACCTCCGGATTGAACACGCTGACCAGGTTCGCGCAGAGAACGCAAAGGCTCGCAACCGCTTCTTTCCAGACCAGCTTCGCATCCGGATCGCCTCTCCGCGCCGCATCCGCAATGGTCCGGGTGTTGATCCTGCCTAAATCGCCCTTGACCATCTCCTTTACCAGTTTGGCCTTTCCCGCCCGGACCAGCTTTCGCATCCGGTTCTCCATCGGCATTCCCCCGGCATATGCCTCATGACAGCCGCGCCGACCGCAATCACACAATAGCCCGTTCTCGCGGAAGATCAGATGCCCGACCTCGCCCGCGGTCCCGGTCGCGCCTTCCACCAGCTTGCCGTTGCAGACGATGCCGCCGCCGATACCCGAGCCGGGAAAAACCGCGACCAGATGCCTAAGGCCTTTTCCCTTGCCGGCTCCATAAACAAACTCTCCCCACGCCGCGGCGTTCACATCGTTCACCATCCGGATTTTCATTCCCAGCCGCTTGCCGAACTTCTTCCCGAACTGCACCCCGAACCATTTCAGATTGGGCGAGATGTCAATGTATCCGGTTTCCGTGTCCATAAATCCGGCACAGCCGCAACCCACCCCGAGAATTTGGCGCTTTCGCAAGCCCTCTTCCGCGATCAGCTTCCCGATAAAGTCCGCGGCGCGTCTGATGATCGGGTCCGGACTCCCGAAACTGTCGGTCAAAATTTTTTCCCGCCGGATAATTTTCCCGCCCGGCGAGATCAACAGAATCTTGGTTTTGGTCGCGCCGATATCCAATCCGATCCGATACATCTCCATTTACCTCTCATTCTCCAAGGCGCGCCTCCGGGTGCGCCCTGCGCTTGTACGGGCAGACCCGCGTGTCTGCCCGATTCGTGGCGCGGACTCTCCTGTCCGCGCTCAATTTGGGCGCAATAAATTGCGCCCTTACGAAATTTTTGCCTTCCCGCTCGGTCCGGTCATCCCGCCGGAAATAATAATCTTGAACGCATCCTGGACATTCAAGTCCAGCTCTTTCACGCACCGCTCCGGCACCACCAGCAGATAGCCGTTGGTCGGATTGGGAGTGGTCGGGATGAACACATTGACCATTTTTTCCCCGGTGGCCCGGTCAAAAACTTCTCCGCTCTCCCCGCTCACCAGACCGATGATCCAGCTATCCTTATGCGGCCATTCCACCAGCACCACCCGGGTGAATTTCTTATTCTTCTCACTGAAGATGCTATTCAGAAGCTCGCGGGTGGCGCTGTAAACAAAACCCGCGCCGGGAATCTGGGCGAAAAATTTCTCGCTCGCGCTTAGGATTCGTTTGAGGAAAAGCGTTTTTGCCAGGGCGCCGGTCGCCAGGATCAGCCCGAGCGTGATGATCAATCCCAGAATGAAATCCACGGTTCCCAGTCCGAACTCGTAAAGCCGATAAAGAATTGCCGGCTCTTTTGGAAACGGAACATAAGTATGAATCAAACCGGGAATGATCCCGAACCGGAGAATTTCCGCGATCCATCCCACCAGCCAGTAAATCACCATAATGGTGACGATGCCCGGAATCAGGAGCAGAAATCCGGTTAAAAAATATTTCTTGAACAGGTTCTTGATCCTGGTCCACATCTCCCAAAATCTAGCCTAACCGCTCCCTCCCGTCAAACTTAATCAGGGGTTGGGGGTTAGGGGTTGGGGATTGAGGGTTTGGGAATGCCCGGATTCGCAAAAAACCGTGGGGGCAGGGACACCTACCTTCTCAATTCTCACGCCGATGATCTTTTAGCCGCAGTAATTTCTAAGCAAGTAGCTAAGTAGCTGGCTATTTAGCTACTTACTCGAATTTTGTCGCGCCGTGAGGCTATGGGGCCAGAGGGACAGGCGCTTGTGCGGAAGATTATGCCGGAACCTGCAATCGAAGCATAGCGCTTGGCCGCCATCATCAGCAAGTGCCTGTCCCTTCCTGCTTGCCGATTTTGCTTGACAGCATCTTTAATATGTGCTCCAATATCCGTGCAGTTAAAAGGTCAGGCGGTTGAGGCGAATTCAGGAGGGCTTGTCCTCCGTAGCCTCTCCAGGCTCGAACATTCAGTCGGCGAAGGAGGAAGCAGGCAGAATGGGGCGGGACGATAAAATCTTGAAAAAACCGGGCAAAGCCTTCAGACCTGGGGCTAAAGCCAAGGTATCAAGCATGACCTTAAATTCAAACCTTAGATCTGCCCCCCGGTGCTTGGTTGACTTTTATTGTCGGGGTTTGGTATAATCACCGTGGAGTCCATATAAATGGTTTCAAATATTCCAAATTTAAAGCGACTGTCTCCAGCATTGCAAAAAGTTCTGGAGCCTATTTATTGCCCGATCCGGTCTGATGGCAGCTACCTTTTAAAAGATAGAATCTACTGTGAAGACGCCAGAAAAGCATTGAAGAGAATAGCGCCTAATAGCGTGGACTTAAGCGTCTGGTCTCCCCCCTACTTTGTCGGGAAAAAATACGAATCCAGTCTTTCTTTTGAGGATTGGAAATCGCTTTTGGAATCTGTCATCGCGCTTCATTTCCAGATACTTAAGCCAGGCGGGTTCCTAGCCATAAATATAGCGGACATTCTCTGCTTTCGAGATTCTGTAATGCCCAAGATTCAGGCTGACGCTATTACTCGTAAGAGGAGTTCCGTAACTAGGAACCATGTTCTTGAGGCTATGAAAAAGCATCCCCAATACAATAGGTATCAACTAGCCGAGCTACTTGGGTGTAGTGAACAGACTATCGATCGAAGGTTGAATGGCAACAATATTCGAGGAGGAAAGCATGAGGCACAGACAAGGGTAAAGATCGTCGGAGGTCTGATCGAGGAATGGGCTTTAAAAGGCGGTTTATATCCTTATGACCGCCGCATCTGGGTCAAGGATGCTGCTTGGGAGAATTCCAGATGGGCCAGCTTATCCTATCGCTCAGTAGATGAATTCGAATATATTTACATCTTTTGGAAGCCCGGTATTACCAAATTTGATCGGAATCGGCTTACCGCAAAAGAGTGGGTTGAATGGGGGTCTCGTGGGGTGTGGAAATTCCCCTCGGTGAGGGCCAACGACGACCATGAGGCCAAGTTCCCCAAAGAACTTCCTCTGCGATTAATCCGATTATTTACTGATTCGAACGATCTGGTTCTTGATTGTTTTCTTGGAAGCGGAACCACCGCGGTGGCTGCTGTGCAGACCCACAGGCATTTCCTTGGAATCGAACTTGAAAAGAAATATATTGAATTGGCTCAGGAAAATATTGTGCAGGTGCAGTTAGAGCTATGCTAATCAGCCCTCGTGATCTCAGGGATAATTTAGGAAGACTCGAAGAAATCGAAAAGGCTTCTCTCCGGTTAGTAGTTCAAGCCATCCTGGATTTTCGAGATGATGCCATCGCCATTTTCCGAGAAGAAAGCGATTTGGTCGCCGACATCGGCGAGGATATCACCCGGGAAGCATTGGATCGTATGGGAATGTCCAAAATCGACCAAAGGCTCTTTGGCAAAATTGATTATAAGCGGGCGAGGTACTTGTTTCATCCGGAATATGCCATTAAGCAGGCGTTATTTGTGGATTCTAAAGCTGAAAAAATCAGCGGCCAGGGAACCGCTACCCTTCAAACTTCGCAAATTTCAATGATCGTGAGGCAAATCAGGTCTGGTCACGAAGTTGCGGTGCCGGGTAAGTTGCCAAGCATATTAGAAGTGCAGGGTGAGAAATTTTTAACTACTACTATATTTGTTAAATATAATTATGCAGAAAACAACCGAAGGAACATCCTTCGGGATATTACTGTGGCATGTCTGCCCAATGGAATGTTGCAAGAGCAATATAATCCAAATAGCGCAAATGGGATTTGGATTGCAGGGCGTAACGCACCCAGCCGGGGAGAAGAGTTTAGGGTAAGGCTATCATTCGCACGGCTTCAAGAAAGGGCCGCATGGCGTGTTCAGAAAATACTTTTGCCTCCGAATGATTTTCGCTGGCAGGCTTAGATAGGGAGCCCACTGAGAATCATTGGGGTCAAGAATCATTGGGGTCAGGCCCGAATGGCGCTAAGTTAAGCAAGGCCATTGGATAACCATAAATTCAATGTGCTTATTTATCAATAGGTTAGAGAGCGATGATTTTGGGGATGGATGGCAAAAAGCCCTTAAATTAGTGCCATTCGGGTCAGGCCCAGGCATAAGACATAGGAGGAATGAATTGGCGTTCAGGGCTCAGTCCGGAAGATTCCAGGAAATGTCTAAACCGTCCCTCGACTTGTCCGCCATAGTCCCGCCCTGCAAAACGAAGAAAGACTTGTCCTACGAAGCTCGGTACTTCGAGCGGAGCAGGATGTCTGGGGCTAATCCTAATGGTCCACCGAGATAAATTATAAAAAGGGGGAGCCTATAATGGGAATGTTTCTTCGCGATGAATTGCCAAGCAATCTAGTTTTAAATGAAGAGTCGCTTAAAAGAATAAATATGGATATTGCAGAGATAGCTAATAGCTATAATAGTGCCACAAAGGGCGACGAGCCGCGCGACAGACATCTTGATCAATTTTATATAATACGATTTGATAACAGGGGATTTAAGTTATATAATTTTGATGAGGTAATTAGACATTTTTCAGATGCTGACAGAGTTGAGCGATTTATATTTTATCTAGAATCACCAGAAGCGACAAAATCAAATAAAATAGTTGGCAAAAGCTTAGAGATCCGTTTTGATGCACTTAATCCTGCAAATTGCTATTTAGGAGTTACGGATGACGATTGTAATTGGGTTGATTCAACATTTACTAAGCTTCAAGAAAGGATTGGAAAATATGGAAATATATATGCGCGAATAGCCAGAAAGAGAGTTATATCATTTGTTATACAAATAATCGGAGTGGCAGTAGGCTTCTTATTAAGCTTTTTCCTGGCTGATCTAATATCAACTAGACTTGCTATTCAAAGCTCTTTATGGTTCGCCTTCATTCTAGTGTTCTTGCTATTTTCGAATTCATGGACATTTGTATATCCGCTGGTATTGAAAATAAGGGACTTCTACTATCCTAACATATCTTTTAAGAAACAAAAAGGAGGTGGATTTATAAAGGAAATAATTGGGGCGTTAATCATTACTATTATCATTTCAACAATCATAGGCCTTTTTTGGTATATAATCGATAATATAGGCGAATTTATAAAATGAAATAAAAATCCCCGGGGGTCAGGTCAAAACTTTAAGCACGAAACGCACCCATTTGAAAAATCAAAGCATTGAAGAATTGAAAAGTGTTAGACGGTCAGGGCAAAACTCGGATTGACATCCCAAGGCTGATTATGCTATGCAAATAATCAGAGATTTTTTGGAGGGACAGATGATGAAAAAAACTTTTTGGGCAATGATGCTTCTGTTCGCGCTGGGGTTTGCCGGTTCCAGCTTGAGCCAGGAAGTGGAGGGGATCAATATGAAGGGCCTGGATCCGAATCAAGTGGCGGCGCTGGCTCGGCAGGGAAGCCTGTTGATCGTGAAGCTGAATCCGGACGGAAGTTTGAAGGAGATCGTGGCCGCGGCGGTGGTGAACGCTCCGGTGGACAAAGTCTGGAAGACGATTGTGGATTTTGAGAGCTACCCCAAATTTATGCCCCAGACCACCGGAATGAAGATCATCGCCAGGCCGGCCGAGAACCAGGTGATTACCGAGCAGACCATCCAGATAGAAATTTATGTTCTCAAGGTTAATCTCACTTATCAGCATCTGCAGAAGCTGGAGCCGGGAAAGAAAATCCGCTTTACTCATCTTTCCGGCGATTTGCCTGGAACCTATGGCGGATGGGATTTGGTGGAGGTGCCGGGGAAGAATCAGACCATCATCTTCTATTCCCTCTATTCCAACCTGACCTCGCTCTCCTGGCCGATCGGGCCGATTATGAAGGCTCAACCGGATTTCCTCACTTCGGTCAATGTCTCCACCGGATCAATGGTGGTCAAGGCGGTTAAGGAAGAGGCGGAGACGAGGCAGGAATCGTGCAAATGAAATGTTGATAGGTTGATAGGTTGATAAGTTGATAAGGAATCGGGACTAAAGTCCCTCGCACAGAAAGGTATTTTCTTATCAACCTGGGATTCATTTGATTACCGAAAGCACAGTATCGCTGAGGAAATAAATTCCGAAATAAAGCATTGCCAATCCGCAGAGGATGAAGAGGGCAACCTGGAGTTTCCTGCCGAAAAATTTACCGCCCTGGAAGCTGAGCCAACTCAGGAATTGGAGCCAGGCCAGATCGCAGAACCAGTGCACCAATGCGAAACTGACCAGGCCCACGGTTCCGAACTTGATCGCCTGCACCACCAGGCTCGCCCCCACGGTCGCCCACCAGATCAGAAAATAGGGATTACCCGCGCTTAAAATAATTCCGCCCAGGAAGGGATGAATCTCCCGCTCCTGGGTCGTGAGCTTGGCCTTGCGCGCGTTGATCAGCATCTCAATCGCCATCCAGATCAGAACCCCGCCGCCTAAAACGCCGATCCCCATTTTCACCAGGGGTTTCTGGAAGAGCACGCCCACTCCCAGATAGATCAGGGCGATGAGCGGAAATTCCACTATGCCGTGTCCGAGCGCGACCAAACTGCCGGCCTTCCACTCCCGGCTTCCCTTGGCCACGGTGATCGCGGTGATCGGCCCGGGCATCAGCACCCCGCTCAGGCTGATCAAGATTACTGAAGCTAAAAATAATAAAAGACTATTCATTATCGTGCGAGCGATCCTGCCTTGGCAGGATCGCGATTCCTTTCTGTGCGGGCGACTTTAGTCGCTTAGTGAAGCGCGACATTCCGGTCACGCATCATTTAATCTTCATCCCCATTCCTATCTTCTCAATCTTTTCATCGGTGATATGATCATAGCAGGTGAGGGGTCCGCGGAAAAGGTCTTTGAATCCAAAGCCATAATAAAGCCTTAGCGCCTGCTGGTTTCTGGAAGTGGTGACCAGATGAACCCCGGGACTTTGATGCCGCCGGAGATACATCAAATATGAAAGCATCAGCGCCTTGCCGATCCCCTTGCCGCGGTACTCCGCTGGGGCAATATTGGTATGGAGATGCGCCGGATATTCCGCATTCACCATTTTTCTCGGTTCCTTGAATTCGCCCCTCCGGGCGCTCCGGAAAACCCGGTATAAATATCTCCAGTTCTTCCCGCGCCAGAAAACCCCTTCTTTCAATGCCATCCGGAGAAGCTTCGGCTGTATCTCCTTCTGGAAAATCCGATCCTGCTTGCGCGTGTCCAGGCATCCCAGAAGATACCCCACCACTCTCCCTTCCACTTCCGCCACCAAAGCGCTCTCCGGCTCGTAATCCGTCCAGTAGCCCGTCCACATCTCGGCAAAACTCTTCCGGCCGATAAAATAAATCTCCATCGGGTCCCCCATATACCCGGTCTCGCAACAAATCCACCTGACCGCCTCCCGGTCCCGCGCCTCATATTTTCTGATCGTGAACTCCATTTTAAATTCCCCGTTTTTTATTCGCTCTCAAGAAAAATCACTCCTGCCGGCGGGAGCGAAAATTTAACCGATAGATCGGCGCTTTCAATCCGATGGTCCAACTCCGAAGCCCGGATGCTGGTATCGCTGATGGTTTTAAGCCGCAGAATCTCTTCCGTGGCAAGCTTCGCGGGTTTTCCCATTTTGAGCCACTGGGCAAAAGGATTGCCGTGGTCCTGGTCAATCCGAAAGCCGATGATCTTTTTCCCGAGCAATGACTCCGGCAGATGATTAATTTGGAGGTTGACCATTGCCAGAGGCCCGCGGGTCTCGCCTTTGGTTATGGTGTCCAGATAATACCAGACCAGAACGCGCAATTGACCCTGGTCTAAAGCAGCCATTGCCTCAATTCCCGGGATCGGGCTATTCACCCGGGTCTCAATCAGGTTTCCGCCCATTTGATGCAGGAAGACAAAGGAATGATATGAGGGCTTATGAATGCCGTCAATGGTGATCAATCCGAAGCCGCCGTGAAAGGCGCCGTTTTTCACCGGCCATCGGGTTCCCGGCAATCCCCACTCCTCAAATACATCCGAATGGGTCCAGTGTGAAAAACCGTCGGTATATCCGTTGACTTCCTTCACCGCCCGGCACATAAACGCCGCGTCATTGGGGAGATCGTGATCATTGGGCCAGAGGTTCATTTGATAGGAATACGCCACCGAGCTGTTCCACTCGGTGATATAAAGCGGAAGCTTGCCAAAAGATGACCGCGCCATAATTTCATTGATCAGCCGGACTTCGTTATAAAAGAAACCGCCGGTTTTTTCCTGGTCAATTTTGGCTCCGGCCTTTTCCGCTTGCGGGATCAGGAGGTTGGTTTTTTCATTGCCATAGCCGTGGGTGGTGATGAAATCCACCGGCGCCTTTGCCTGCGAACAATGCTCAAGGAATTCCCAGATCCAGGCCGCCTGGGAAGTGGCCGGACCTCCTACCTTCAGAGCCGGATCAACCGATTTGATCGCCTTGGCCGTGAGATCATACAGCCGGAAATAATCATTCATACTGCCCGCCCAGAAAGCCGGGGGAGGAAGATTCGGCTCGTTCCAAACTTCAAAATACCACTGCTTGACCTCCGCAAGTCCATACCGCTCAACCAGATGCCTTGTGAACGCCTCAATCATCCTTCCCCATTCCTCGTAATCCTTGGGAGGAGAGATATTGGGCTTATATCCGAGCGGGAATCCATAAGCCTTTTGCGAGGCAAGCGCTTCCGGCATAAAGCTCAACTCAATAAAAGGCTTGACCCCGGTCTTGAGAATGCCGTCATAAAGCTGGTCCACTTTGGAAAAATCATATTCACCCGGCCCCTGAAAGATGCCGACCTGGTCTCCGAACACGCCGTGAAATCTGACCATCCGGATGCCGAGATTCTGATGAGCGTCTTCCAGATGACTGAGAATTTTTTCCCCCCAGACCTCCCGGACATAAAGCCCGGCATTACCGGAGCCAATCATCGCCTCCCAGGAATGATCCAGCGCGCCCGCGGATTTAGAAGCGTCCACTTTTATCTCCACCTTGACCCCCGGCTCCAGAACCACCGGAATCTTATATCCGGCGCCGCAGCCCGCTAGAAAACAAAACAGAGTTATTATTCCGCTTTTCCGGAGATCACTCTCTTTCATAACCTTCCTCCTACCATTGCTTCAAAAGCCAAGGCTAAGCCCGACTTCTTTTTCTAGCTTTCTTCAATCTTTCAACTTGCCAGATAATATCAATAAGAATCGGAGGATTTTTTCCCGCGATTTCCCGAATAAATTTTACCCAAGTTAAATATTGATCTTTAGTCATTCTTTTTAAGTTATAACAATCATAATCACAGCATTCATACAATGGCTTTATTTCCTTTTGGAAATTATTCCAATAGTTTTTCTCAAAATATTCTATAATCACGCTATCAAGGGGGACATGTATATATTTTATCAATCGTTTGGAATTATTTGGAATTTTCGCCCAATAAATATACATCTTCAAGAGAACATTTATGGCCTTTTGGGCACTGCCATATCCGCACTTTCTAATTGTTTTTTTGAGTTTTAGGCACCAATTATTATGGAAATTATCAAATTCACTTTGGGTGACGATCTTAGCCAGCTTTGGCAATTCTTTTATCGCTGAAACAATAAATTTGTTTACTGATCCAGAAGGCAAGGTCCGGCCAATGGATGGATTGAAAGTTGACATAGCCATTGCGGCTTGAATGGATTTTAATTCATTTTTCTTCAATTTCTGGAAATTAATTTCTTTCATCTGCTCCTCCTTGCCTATTTGACCTCTGAGGAATTGCGCGCTTAAATCAGCTATGATTTTTAAAAAGTGGTTCTTCCTGGGCAAGAATTTTTTCCAGCTCTTTGACCAAGGCTGGGAGGTCAGAGGTGATGGTATCCCAGACCCGGTCAAGGTTGATATTAAAATAGACATGAATCAGGCGATTCCGCATGGAGATAATGTCATTCCAGGGGATGGCTGGATTTTTTCTTCTGGTCTCCGGTGTGACTTTGGATGCGGCTTCCCCGATGATTTCAATCGCCTTAATCAAAGAAAAAGTCAGCATCCGGTCTTGATTCAAATCGCTTCGGGATTTTCCCTCCGCGAAACTCAGGGCTTGCCTGGCAGCCTCAAACATATGGGTCAGCCGGATCAGGTCATCCTTGCGCATACTCCACCAGAGCGGATTCCATAACTTCTTTTCGGAAATAATCGGAAAGGTCTTCGGGGGTTCGCAGGTCAACTTTTCTTCCCAGGATTTGACTCAACTCGTTTTCCATTCCCGCCATCCGGATCAGACCCACAACCGCTCCCGGCTCAAATTCAACCAGCACATCCACATCGCTTTCAAGCTGGAAATCCTCGCGCAAAACCGAACCGAACAGGGACAATTTCCGGATCCGGTTCTTCCGGCAAAACTCCGCGACCTTTTCCGGGTCTATGGTAATCCGGGGATTCATAATTTTATTATACCTCCATTTCAAATCTTCAGCAACCTCAAAATCCGCGGGCTTTGCCTGGAATCATCTTACCGAAGTGCAATTAGTCTCAAGAACCATTGGCCACACCCCGGATCATAGAATCTATCTGCGCGGCATTCTGGGATACCGCTCTTTCAATTCCTGCGTGTGGAAAAACCTTGAGCCGGCTTATCGGCGGTTGGAAAGAGAGCTGAGACAAAGAGTGCCCTGGGCAGAGGGGCTTAAGATCACTCATCGCTGGACCGGCGCCGTGGCCATGACCTATTCCTCCAAACCGATTGCGGGTCCGCTGCCGGGAAAAGGACAGTATGTCTGCGGGGGGTACAATGGCCATGGGATGGCGCAGGGATTCTATCATTCAAGGCTGGTCGCTCATCAGATGCTGGGCGCGGACCATCCGGATTTGAAATATCTGCGGGGAGTTTCCGACGCGGGCTGGATTCCGCCCGAGCCGCACCGGTCCATTGGCGCCAGGATTTTTTTCTTTTTCAGCCTCTGAGTCAACCGGAAATTTCTTTCCCGCCTTGGCTTCTGTTCTCCATGCGGAATTTGGGATGGAAGAATTTTCTTGACTTTGGCTGACGAATTTGGTAGATTTTGTCAGCCGAAATCAAGAAGGGAGCAAAGTCATGGGAGCAGGTGGAAAAGTTGTCGTTAATCTGTTCGGTTATAACGGGGTCAATAACACGGGCTCGGAGGCCAAGCTGACCACCACCATCATTGACCTGAAGGAGATGCTGGGGGATCGGCTGGGGAAAATCCGGGTGCTGACCCAGAACATCGCCAACCAGAGGCGCTATGTTCCGGATATGAATATTGACATGATCGAGATCACTCCGGCCAGCGCGATTATTCCGTGGAAAATATTGCAGATGAAAGCCGACCTGCTCCTGCTCTCCGAAGGCTCCACTTTTATTGACCATTTCTCCTCCGTGTTCCTTTGGATGTTCTGCGGCGCCGCCATGTTCGCGCACCTGCGCGGCGAGGGCGTGGTCTCCTATTCCAACGACTGCGGGCATTTGAAGCCGTTAAGTCAGAAGATTCTCAAAAACACGCTCAATAAATATGTGGATTTGGTCATGCTCCGGAACCCGGACGCGGTGGCGCGGATGAAGGAATACGGAGTGAGCAAGGAGATTCATCTGGTCGCGGACGGCGCCTATCTTTATCCGACCCCTTCCCGGCAATACATAGAAAATGTCTGGAAGAAGCTGAACATCAATCCGGCGAGCCGGCCGGTGATCGGGCTGTGTCCCAAGGAATTTTTCTGGTGGCCGATCAAGATCAAGTTTGTGGGCAAGAAGGAAGACCTTTATAACTGGCCGGCCTATCATAGTTGGACCAAGGAGGGCCGGGCGAGCAGCCGGAAGTATGTGGAGGAAACCGCGAAGTATGCGGACTGGTGCGTGGAAAAATTCGGCGCGGATGTTTGTTTGATTTCAATGGAACACATGGATCTGCCGCCCACCAAGGCGATTTACGACCTGATGAAGCACAAGGACCGGGCGCGCCTGGTCCCGAGCGACGACTATGTGGTGGACGACATCGTAGCCGTGCTCAGCGCGCTCAAGTTCCAGGCCACCACCCGCTATCATTCCACGGTGCTGGCCAGCAAATTCGGCATCCCGATGATCTCCATTTCCAGCGATACCCGCTGTGAGGCCGTGTTCAGAGAGCTGGAGATGATGGATTACTTCATTGATTATGTGAAACACCCGGAGCACACGCCCAAGGTGGAAAACCATTACCAGCAATTGGTGGAAATGACCGAGAAGCTGGTTGCCAATGAAGTTCAGCTGAAAAACCGGATCCTGGAAGCGGACAAGAGATTGGTGGAGCGCGCGAAAAAAATCCGGCAGATTTTTATGAACTGGCTGGAAAAAGAATATCTGCCCCGGGCAAAGCTTTGAGATGTAATCTTGCTGAATCAAGCAAGGATTGAGCTATCAAGGACGGATTGATTTTCCGTTGCCTAATTTGTTTCTATGCGCTAAACTGAAAATAGGCGAAATTGAATTCCAGTTTTCGGGGAATATTTTTTAATGGTTAAAAAGACCAAAATAAATCGCGCCAGATCAACTTTAAGAGACCCGATCCTTGCCCGGAATTTGCGCGGGATCAAGTTGAGCCTGGAGGAAATCATTGGCAAGGATTTTCAGCTATTTTTGTTCGGCTCCCGGGCTAGAGGGAACCCAGCCCCGGATTCTGATGTTGATCTGATGTTGATTCTGCCCGAAGAAAAGTTATCTCTGGAATTGGAAAATCAAATCCGGGATTTGATTTATGAGTTTTCCTTGAACGCGCCTTACCTTTTTTCAGTGATGATCGTCAAGAAATCGCTGGCTCAGGCTCGGGCTGGTTTCCAGGTCTTTGCCGCGGTTGAAAAAGAAGGCATTTCCATATGAGCAAAAATGTTAGTTAGGAGGAATCGAGATGCCCGCTAAATCTTTTGAAGCTGATGTCAAACCAAAAGTTTTGCAATGGGCAAGAGAAACCATTGGGCTCAGTCCAATTGAGGCGGCCAAGAAGTTTAAGGTCGCTGAGGATACATTGAATAAATGGGAATCGGGACAGAAAAAGCCGACTATCATACAACTAAAAAAGCTGGCAACTGTTTACAAAAGACCGCTCGCAGCATTTTTCTTGCCTGAACCGCCAAAAGAGCCATCGCTTCCAAAAGATTATCGCACCTTACCGCAAAATGAAAAAAAACCTTTCTCTCCAAAAACCCGGGTAGCGATCCGGCGAGCCCGAAGGCTTCAGTCCTTGGCATCGGAATTGGCCAGGAATCTTAACCGGAAGATTGGTTCTGAAATTGAAAGGGTAAGGTTATCAGACGATCCTGAGGTCATAGCAGCCGAAATTAGAGAAAAATTGGGAATAGAAATCCAGGCTCAATTTGGATGGAAAAATGAAATTGAGGCGATTAGTGAGTGGAAAAAGGCGATAGAAAAACTTGGAATATTGGTATTCCACATCGGTGCGCCCCTGGAAGAAACAAGGGGATTTTCATTAATTGACAGTGAACCTCGCGTAATTGTGCTTAACCTCCAGGACACCATCAATGGCAGAATTTTTTCCCTTTTTCACGAATATGGGCATCTTCTTCTCAATGATAGTGGAATCTGTGATATGGGAGACCAGGATCGCTTGCCGGAGAATGATAAAGTAGTTGAAAAATTCTGTAATCATTTTGCGGGAGCAATCTTGGTTCCCAAAGAAGCATTGATTAATCATAAATTACTTAGTCCGATAAAATATCATCCTGAATGGTCTGATGAAGTCTTGAGAGACCTTGCCAGGAGATTCAAGGTTAGCAAAGAAGTAATTTTAAGGAGAATGGTAATTCTAGGTTATGCTGATATAGATTTTTATAAGAAGATGCGCGAAAAATGGCTGAAAGCGACATTTAAAAGAAGAGGAGGTGGCGGTCGAAATCCTCCTAAAGAATGCGTCCAGAAAAATGGGACCCCATTTATATCTCTTGTGATAGAGTCTCAGAGAAAAGAAAAGATCACTTACAGCGATGTTGCCGATTATTTGGAGGTTCGTTTAAAATATCTGCCAAAGATTGAGCAATTCATTGAGGGGAAGATTTAATTAGGATGAGGCTATTTCCCGGCTATTGCATGGATACCAGCGCCCTCATTGATCTAAAACCATATTTTCCCGAGACTTTCAGTTCTTTGTGGAAAAATATTAAAAATCTCATTTCGCAAGGACAACTGGCCGCGCCGAGCGAGGTTTTTGAGGAGCTTAAAGTTAAAGATGATGATCTGTTGAAATGGGCAAAAGCGCATAAGCAAATGTTTAAAAACCTGGATCAAAAACAGATGCAACAGATGCAAAGAATTTTGCGGGATTTCCCGAATTTCGTGGATCCGAGCAAAACTATTCCCGAAGCCGATCCTTTCATTGTGGCTCTTGCGTTATCAGAAGGATATACGGTTGTCACCTCAGAGAAGCCTGTTGACCTAAATGCAAATCCAAATGCTCGGCCAAGAATTCCAGATGTGTGCGAAAGATTAGAGGTGAGATGTGTCTCATTAAGAGAATTTTTTAATGAACAAAAATGGCAGTTTTGAGCAGGGAAGATAGAAATGAGCAAAGAAAGGAAGAAAGGGGATAAGGAGAAAGTAAAATGTTTGAGTATCTGAAAATGTGGCGGAAGACGCCGGATTTTACCGGTAGCGGCAATGTCTTTGACAGCATTTATGGCTGGCTCACCTGGTCGCTGGTGCAAATTCTTGGATACGGAGTCAGGTTCCTGGATCTGTTCGGGCTGAACCTGAGCAAGAAATGGAAGCCGGGGGAGAAGCTGCAGATTCTCTTGATGGCCTATTCGGGCGCGCGCAACACCGGCGCCGAGGTTCGGGTGGCGGAATTGATTGACCAGCTCAACCAGGTTCTGGGCGAGGACAATGTGGATTTGAACATGCTGACGCTCAAGCTGGAGGACTCCAAGGAATATTTCAAGGATAATAAGGTAAATTTTGTGCCGATGAGCTATGTATTTTTCTGGGATGTGTTCAAGGCGGTGATCAAGAACCAGGTGGTGGTGCTGGTGGAGGGGTCGTGCTGGAAGGAAAACTTTGCCGCGGCCCTGCTTTATTATTTCCTGTTCGGGATGGGCCTCGCGGCCAAGCTGGGCAAGACGAGTTTCTGCTATGGCGTGGATGCCGGTCCAATGAACAAATTCAATAATTTTCTCTCCTGGGCCCTGTCCCGAAAGATGGATCTGATCGTGACCCGCTCGGCCGAGGCCGGGGACTGGCTGAGAAAGATTCATCTGCGCGAGGACACGCTGAGAGTGGACACGGCCTGGACTTTAAGGGCCAAGCCCCTGGAATGGGGAGCCGCGGAACTGAAGAAACTGGGATGGGACGGGAAAAAGCCTCTGCTCGGGCTGGCGATGCAGAACTTTTTTTGGTGGCCGATCGTCCCGGATTTCGTGAAATGGATCCGGGGGGTCAAGGAATATAATTACCGGCTGATTTATTATTACGATTACGATGAGGATGACCGGAAAAAATACGAGGCCTGGAAAAATATTATGGCCGCGACTTTGGACTGGGCCGCGGAAAAATACGGGATTCAGCCGGTGCTGGTGGCGATGGAAGCCCTGGATCATGACTCCTGTTATGAGGTCAAGGCGCTGATGAAAAACACCCCGGTGATCGTGTCCTGCCGGGAATATGTGGGCGTGGAAATCGCGGCGATGCTCCGGAATTTCACCACCCTGGTCACCACCCGCTATCACGCAATGGTATTAGCAATGCCCGGCCTGATTCCTTTCATCGGCCTGAGCCGGGACGAGCGGATCCGGGGGGTGATGAAGGAGACCGGGCTTTATGACGACTATTATGTTGATTATCAAGCCGAGCGTCTTCCGGAAGTTCTGAAACAAAAACTGGACCGCCTGCTGGCCAACCCGGATGAGCGCCGGCGCGCGGGCGAGGTGATCAATGCTCACCTGCCCTATTATTTCGCCCAGATGGCAATGCTCGGATTGGATGTCCGGAAGCTGATCAAGGACAAGTTCCCGGCGCTGAAGCTCAAGGAGCTGGATGAGAACAATCCCGAGTTGTTGGACCCATATATCCCGCCGGAGTTGAAAGAGGGGACGCGCAAGAAGTTTGTGGAGATGAAGGAGAAAGAAGCCAGGTAAAATCTCAAATTTCAAATCTCAGATCTCATAAAAAAGCCGGCGCTGAGGATTCAGCGCCGGCTTTTTATTCGCGTCCAATTTTCAGATTTTATATTCTCCCTCCGCGGCCAGGATTTCCGCGGCCTGGTGCTTGGCCGAGATCAGGTTGAGGGCAAAGGGCCTGGACATTTTTTCTAAATTGCTGATCAGAGCGTTCAACTCGCCGGCGCCGGCCAGGCTCACCACCAATTTTTTCGCGAGCTCGCCCACGCGGGAATGGCCTTCAAAGCAGATGATCCTGGTCAGGACCAGGGCGAGCTTGGCCTTTTCTTCGCCTTTGCTCTCCAGAAGCTGGATTCCCCGGGCGCAGGCCGAATCCATACAGTAGCAATCAATCACGGCGTCCGCGAGCATCTCCAGCGCAATCTGCTCGTCCTGCATCTTCTCGCCCAGTTTCTGGAACGCGATATTGGTGGCGGAGAGGAACAGTCTTTTGGACAGCTCCACCTGGGCGATGGCGTCTCCGAGCAAGCCCTTTTCCGGCCCGGGAAGGGTGTCATCCTTCAATTCCTTTTGCACCTGGCCGATGAATTGCAAAAGCGGGATCTCGTTTTTCATCGCGGCCCGCAGCAGGCTCCCGACCGTGATCTGGCGGTTGATCTCGTTGGTGCCTTCAAAAATCCGGTTCACCCGGCAGTCCCGGACAATCTTCTCCGCGGGATACTCCTCGGTGAAACCGTATCCGCCGTAAATCTGCAAACACATATCCGCCACGCTGTCCAGCGCCTCGGACCCGAACACTTTCACGATTGAGCATTCAGGCGCGAAATTTCCGATCGCCATATTTTTTTTCTTGCGCGCCTCCGGGTCCTCTGCCGGCACCGCTTCCAGGGCCTGGTCAATCAAGGCGGAACTACGATAAGCAATGGTCTCGGTGGAGTAGATCAAGGCGGCTGAGTCCGCAATCATCCGCTTCATCATCCCGAATTCTATGATCGGCTTTTTGAACTGCACCCGGTCTTTGGCGTATTGAATGGTTTGCTTCAAAAGCCACTTGGCCGAGCCGGCGCAGGCGCCTCCGACCTGGAGCCTTCCCAGGTCCAGGGTGCTGAACGCCACCCTGCCTCCCTCGCCGACCTCGCCGAGCAGATTCTCAACCGGAACCTTGCAATCTTCAAAAGTCAAGGAAGTGGTGGAACTGCCTTTGATTCCCATCTTTTTCTCCTCGGTTCCGCTGGAGAATCCCGGGAATCCCCGCTCAATCAGGAGCGCAACGGTTTTTTTCCGGTCTCCGTCAATATGCGCAAAGATGGTAAAAAGATCGCCGATCCCGCCATTGGTGATGAACTGCTTGCCCCCGTTAACGATGTAATGTTTGCCGTCCGGGCTGAGAACCGCCTTGGTCCGAAGACCCATCGCGTCCGAGCCGGCGCCGGTCTCGGTCAGGCAGTAGGCCGCGATCATCTCTCCGGTCGCGACTTTGGGGAGATATTTCCGCTTCTGCGCTTCGTTTCCGAAAAAGATCAAAGGCTGAGTGCCGATGCAGGTGTGCGCGGCAATGGTCACGAAAGTGCTCGGCTCCGGCGCCAGATTTTCCGAGACCAGAACAAAGGTGGTCTTGTCCATTCCCAGTCCGCCGTATTCGGTCGGGATGGACACCATCAGCAGACCGATTTCGCCGGCCTGGCGCATAATTCCCACCAAAAGTCCCGGCTCCTTATGATCAATCTGCTCGCGTTTCGGGAGCATCTCGTTCTCGCAGAACTTCTTGGCGGTTTCCGCCATCGCCTTCTGCTCGTCATTGAAATCCTCCGGCGTAAAAATCTTCCGGCTCCCGACCTTTTCCACCAAGAAACTTCCTCCCTTGGGATTCCCCTGGCTCATTTTATCTCCTCCCTTTCTGAATTGACTTGGTGGGACCTTTAAAAAATGCGCTCAACCCCGAATGAAAATAAAACACAATAACCACGGATTGTCAAGCATTGCCTATTGACCTTATAATAACAGCCAATGATAGAGGGCGCGCCAAAATCCATCCGGAGATTGATTAAGAATCTTGCCTTTTCCCTGGTGGCGCTGATCGGGTTCTTGCTTTTGCTGGAGCTGGTGTTGCAACTGGCCGGAGTTGTTTTCGGAAGGGTGCGGGAAAAGGAGATCAAGCCGGACGCGAAAACGGTTGTCTGCATCGGGGACTCCAACACTTATGGACTTTATGTCAAGGCGGAAGAGGCCTATCCGGCGCAGTTGGAGAAGCTGATTCAGCGGGACGGGAAAAAGTATCAGGTGATTAACCTGGGCGCTCCGGGCCAGAACTCCACCGAGATCCTGAACGACCTGCCCGGAATTTTCCAGAAGTATCATCCCGCGGCGCTGGTGGTGATGGTGGGGGTGAACAACCGCTGGAATGTGGCGGGTCAGGATGAGAACCTGGCGCAGAAGTTCTTATACAATTTGAAGCTCTATAAGCTTTTCTGCCTGGTCTATGCCCTGGGCATTGAAAAGGATTCCAACTGGGTGGTCCAACAAAGGGACACCGGAGAGATTATGGTTCATCGCGGCAGAGGATACCTGGTCAGCGACGATCAAACCTTGCGCGAGATTCAAAGAAGATTTATCCAGGACCTGGTCAAGATTGTTGAGTATTGCCGGGATAAAAATGCGGACATTGTCTTGATGACTTATGCCGGGGACCGGACGCATAATTACGAGGTGCCCAACGGACTGACCCGGCAGGTGGCCGAAAAAATGGGTGTGCCCCTGGCGGACAACTATGCGTATTTTGAGAGCCGACTTTATGCCCCGGACGGAACCCTTGATTTGAATCTGCGCAATCAGGTCTTGTTTGAGGACATTCATCCCCAGCCGCTCGGACATACCTGGATCGCGGAGAATCTTTATGAAACCCTGAAAAGAGAAAGAATTGTTGAATAAAATTCAGATGGAAATTTCTTGACTCTGCTCAATGCTTTTGCCCGCGGCAAGGGCCACCCGAATTCCTCTCTCCGCAAGCTCCAGCCCGGAGATCAAAGACTTGCCTTGGCGCACCGCCGAGAAAACATCGTTCACCATCGCCGGATAAATATCCTCCCATTGGTCCTTGAGATATTCGTAAGTGTGCGAGTAATCTTTCGCGCGGACCAGAAGCACCGGCGCTCTCCAGAGCTGGCCTTCTCCGCGATTGGCCATAATCACGCCCCCGGTTCCGGTCAGCCAGATTTGGCGGAAGACCGGCTCGGTGAAAGTGCGGATTTGAAGGTCGGGCGCAAAATCCGCGAGCAAATATCCGAAGCGATGTTTGGTCTTGAATTTGAACCCGAGCAGGATTGAGCCGATGCTCTTTTCTCCGTTGGAGCCGTTGAGCGAAAATATTTTCTCCATCGGCCCGTAAAAAGATTCCGCCAGCGCCAGATAATCGCTTTCGTTTTCCAGAATCCATCTGCCCCGGTCAAAATTTTTATCCGGACATTGATTCCGCTTCACCGCCAGCCTGAGCAGGGTGGCATAACCGATTTTTTCCTGGTTCAGCAGTTCCCGCGCCTTTTGATACGGCTGATAATACAACAGATGATTCCGCACCCGGACCAGCCTGCCCCGCATCTCCGCCTTTTGCCTGAGCTTTTCCATTTCAGCTGAATTCATTCCCGGAGGCATTCCGATGGAGACATTCGCTCCGGCTTCCAGGCATTCTATTGCCAGCTCGGCTCTTTTTTCCGCATCGGCAAAAATCTCCACCAGCTCTGCTTCATTGCTTTTGAGCATTTTCGCGCAATCCCCAAAGGAGCCGGAAAAGACCATTTTTGCTTTCGGGTTTTGTTGATAAGCGGCCTCCAGAAGTTTGCGCTCTCTGGAATCATCCCCGATCAGCGCCACCTTTACCGGATCAACCCGGTCTTCCAATTTCGTCAGCCTTTGCCAGAATCCCATCAGCCTTTCCTCATCAGCGACCGGAGAATCGCTTTCGCATATTCCGGCGTGGTCTCCCGCACAATCCTTCTCACCAGCTCGGTTTCCCAGCCCCCGGTTTCAAAAATTTCCACTATGTCGTTCAGCGCGTTCAGGATCATCTGATCTCCGGTAAAAGCATAAACCAGCCGCCGAACCAGCTTGAGGCTCCGCGCCAGATACCTGTCCGACCGGTGCAGAATCCAATAACGCAGGACCGGGAACGCAACTTTTGCAATTAAGCGCGCCAGAAATTCAGGCATTTAAGTCTCCGATCGTTATCTGCTCTTCTGCTTCCAATGTGCGAGCGCCTTTCCTGTCCGCCGTAGCCTCTTCAGGCTCGGACAATCTGTAGGCGAAGGCGGAAGGCGCGATTCCTTTTCGTGCGAGCGACTTTAGTCGCGATTCTTTGCTCATTTGCTCACCTGCTCATCCTCTTCCTTGATCTCCTCCAAACCCACCTCCCGGTTCTCGCAAGTGCTCCTCCAGATCGCCTTCCAGAATTTCATCAGGTATAGCCCGTCCTCTCCGGAAAGGTCCGGCTGTGTGCCCGCGAGCAGGGAGTCAATAAAATGCCAGCCGGCGTCGTGGAACGAGTCCGCCCAGTCGTCGCGGATGTCGTCAATAGCAATATGCTGACCATCCTTGTAGAGAATCAGGGGAGGGATTTCCATCAAGCGGCTGGTGCAGCGGGTGGAGGTGATCACCCCTTTGGTCCCGGTGATCTCCACCCATTCGTCGGCGCCATAGTATTTATGGTTCATCATCACATTCACCCCCAGGCCGACCTCCCAGACCCCGATCTGGCCGCTCTTGTGCTTCCAGGTCACCAGCGAGGGAATATCCACCACCGCGAAAGTGAAATCCAGCCAGCATTTCACTTTTTCAATCTCTCCGAGCATTAACTTGGCAATGGAAAGTTTATGATAGCCGTCATCATAAACCGCGGGCGTGCCCCCGCATCTTTCCGGATCAATATGCCAGAGCCAGGTCTTGAGCGGAACCCACCATCCCCCGGCCCCGCCGGCAAGCTTCATATCAATGGACAGCGGCTCTCCGATCTCTCCCGCGTCCAGATATTTTTTCATCAGCCGGAAAGGCGGGTAATACATAAAATTCTCCGTGACCCGGAACCAGACCCCGGCTTTCTTCGCCGCCTCTATCATCTTCCTGCCTTCCCACAGCTCAGTGCACATCGGCTTCTGGAGCGAGATATGTTTTCCCGCCTGCGCCGCGGAAACCACCGCGGGAAGATGAAGCGTGTGCGGCAAGAGGATTTCCACCGCATTGATCTCCGGGTCCGAGACCAGCTTTTCCAAATCGGTGTAATATTTTTTCGCTTTCCATTCCTGCATCCGGCGCTTGGCCAGATCCTCATTGAGGTCGCAGACCGCGACCAGCTCGCATTTCGGGTGGTCCAGATAGCCCTGGATATTCAGGTCCGCGATTCTGCCGCACCCGATGATCCCCATCCTTACCTGTTCCAGCTTTTTCAATTTTCCTCTCTTGGATTATCGCCCATATTTTGCGGTCAGGTCAATTGCCTGCTTCTCAACCAGGATTCCTCCCCAGAGCCGGCTCATACTGGTGAATGCCTCATAAGAATATAATTCCTGATAGTGATCTTCCGGATAAAGCAGATACCCGAGCTCGTCATTGGCCAGCCCGATCAGCCATTTATATTTTCCGCTCATTTTCTGCTTGATGTTGAGGCCGATCTTGGGATAGGCCTCGCCGGGAAAAGTCAGCATCTCCAGCGGGCCGATCTTTATGTAATTGACCTCGGTCTGGAGATGGCCGCGGTAAAATTGCCGGGTGATGAGCGGAGTGCGAGCCGCAGTATTGTAAAGCGGATTATCCGACGGGACATAAAAAATTTTACGGGCGAAAAATAATCCCGGATTCTTGATCCGCTCCCCGGAATTGAGCGCGGCAAACGCGGTTTCGGCTACGGCCTTCCCGACCCGGTCGGCTTCTTCAAAAGTGTGGACTTCCTCCCCGTCCTGACCAATCAAATTGTCAATCGTGACCATTGCCCCCTGAGCTCCGTTGAAATAAATTGCAGTCTCTGCCCCGCTCATTTCCTCCAGATGTTTTCTCATAAATCCGGGCCAGTCCGCGGTGATGATGGTATTTTCTCCCCAGAGGGTTTCCCCGTGCATGGCAAAATTTACCAGGACCGCCTTTGGGGTTTTTGATGCGAGCGGAAAGATTCCGATCACTCCCAGCTCGCGGTCCAGCCATTGGGGCTCGCGCACATTCCGGACCACGCCCCGCTCAGGAACCAGGGCTGTGCCGAAAACCAGTTCCACCGGCTCGGCGCTTTTCGCGGCCTGATCAACCGCCTCGCCGACTTTGCTTGCCAGGAATTCAATCCACTCCAGGTCTCGGCCATCACTTACCGCATAAACCTTTCCCCAGAGACCCATCGTGTCCGGCGCGGAATGATCGTGGGTGCAGGCAATGATCACGCGGTCCGGAGGGACTTCCTTGATCTTCTCCAGATATTGCGGAAGGTGATGCCGCTGGATTCCGATCGCGTCAATGCTCACGAGCGCGAGCCGTTCTCCTCCCTGCTCAAAAACCACTGCCCGCGCGAAAATCGGATCGTGAATGCCGGTGCTCTTGCGGTTATTGCCGAATCCGGCCAGATATTGCGGCTTGCTCGGAGAAACCTCCGCGCTGGCAGCCCCGGCTTTGAGTTGTCCCGCGGGAAATTGAACAGTAATTTCCTTCGGAGAAAGATCCGCGTTTTCAATCCCGACCGGAGCTTTGGCGCAAGCGCCCAGGAAAACAAGCAAGACCAGGATGCCATATTTTTTTTTCATTGAATCATTTCTCCGGCGCAAAATATAATATGTCCGTGATCAATCCCTTCCGGTCCTTTTTCCCGACAAGCCTTGCCTTGACCTTCATTCCGATAAAAACCTCCTCCGGCTTGACCTCGCCCAGCTTGTGGATCAACCCGCCTTCCACCCCGGGCCAGCCGATCAGGGCATAAACCTGCGGGATCGGAAGTTTCTTTCCCTCCAGGTCAAAATGCGCAACCGTGAAGCTGGTCACCAATCCGGTCAGGCCCACATCTTTCCATTCTTCCATCCTGGCAAAGCATTGCTCGCAGAAAATCGCCGGCGGCAGAAACCACTCTTCGCATTCCGGGCATTTCCCGGCCAGAATCTCCCCGTCATCCTTGAGAGCGCGGAAGAATTTTTCCGCGCCTACGCCGAGCGTGTAGCGATGGCTTAGCGGGATCTCCATATAAACCGATTTCAGCTCCGTGTTCTTTTCCAGTTTTTCTATCAGCGCCATTTTCCTACCTCCCAATTTCTATTTAACCGCAGGGCGCAGAGAATGATTTTTGATTAATTCCTTTTTCTTTTTTTGGAATTTTAAAGTTCATTTTTTCTTTGCGTTCTTTGCGCTCTTTGCGGTAAATATTTCATATATTTGAATTTGATCTTTCATTTCTTATCTTCTTTGCGTTCTTTGCGCTCTTTGCGGTAAATATTTTATTTTATTGGTTTGAAGTATTTTATGTCCAGGATGGACCCGGTCCGCTCTTTGGCCGGCTTCCAGACCGCCTGAACTTTGATGCCGATCTTGATTTTCTTCGGGTCAACCTCGCCCAGCAGATGCATAATCCCGGCCCGGTCCGCGCCGTCAAAAAGGATGATCGCGGGAAGTTCCGGCTTCTCTATCCGGGATGCGTCCCACCGGACATAGCAGATGGAAAAGGAGTCAACGACTCCACTATCCTTGAGTTCCACCCATTCTTCTATGGGCGAATAACATTCCTCGCAAAACATCCGGGGCGGAGTGACTATCCTCCGGCATTTGTTGCAACGCACCCCCAGGATTTTGCCATCCTTCAGCCCGGCCAGGAATTTGCTCATCGCGATCCCGGCGTCCCAGTTATATGCGGTTCGCAGATGATCGTCATAAAAGAGCACCTTGCCTTTTTCAAAGTCGCTCTCTTTTAAAGGAGTTCCGCCCAACATCTCTCTGGTTATTTTCATCTCAGTTCCTCCTTACTTCCTCAGCACGATCACGGTTCCGACCTGCATCAAATCCCCCCAGGCCTGCGCTAATGCGGTCTTGCATTCGCGCGTGACCTGGCGCGCCCCGGCCTCCCCGCGCAACTGCCAGAACATTTCACAAACCTTCATTACTCCGCTCGCGGCAATCGGGTTGCCCACTCCCAAAAGCCCTCCGCTCGGGCAGGTGGGCATTGAGCCGTCGCGTTGAGTGATCCCTTTCTCCGTGATTTTGGGCGCCTCTCCCTTGTCGCAGAGCAGAAGCCCTTCCATATGATGCAGTTCCTTGTAGTCAAACGGGTCATAAGGCTCGGCAATATGAATTTCCCGCCGCGGGTCAGTGATCCCGGCCATCTTGTAAGCCATAATCGCGGCCTTTTCCACATAGCGCGGGTAATATAAATCCTTGTTGGTCCAGTAGGTTGTGTCCAGGCTCCAGCCCACGCCGTCTATCCAGACCGGCTTGTCCGTGTATTTGTGGACCACATCCTCGCTCGCCAAAACCACTGCGGCGGCGCCGTCGGAAGTGGGCGAAATATCCAGCCGATGCACGGGCCAGGCCAGCACCTCGGAATTAAGCACATCCTGAACCGTGACCTTTTCCGGAATCTGCGCCGCAGGATTGTCCAGGGCGTTCTTCTTGTTCTTGACCGAGACCAGGGCGATCTGCTCGTGAGAAATGTTGTGAACGGTCATATATCGGTTCATCTCCAGGGCGAAGATCCAGAGGAGATTGCATCCAAGGGGGCGCTCAATAAATTGGTCAAAGATATTTAGGAACGCGCCCTGGGGATGGGGATGGCAAGAGCTCATCTTCTCGCTCGCCACCACCAAGCAGGTGTCAAATAAGCCGCTCGCAACCTGATACCAGCCGTGATTGACCACGAACACGCCCGAGCCGCCCCCGACATAGGACCGGAGATAAGGCTTTCTCCATCCGCCCGATCCGTCCGAGAGATACTCGCCGTTCATATGCACTCCGTCAAAGGCGTCCGGGGCCGTGCTCTCGGCCACGCAATCCACATTGTCCAGGCTCATCCCGGCATTGTCCAGAGCCATCTTGGCCGCGTAATAACTGAGTTCCCTGCCGGTCTCCTGGGCCCGGCGCATAAACTTGGTAATGCCGGCGCCGACAATCGCAACTCTTTTTAAGCCCATTTTTCAACCTCCTTGGGCAGACACAGGGGTCTGCCCCTACACTTCCAGAACGCAAACCGCGCCGGTCGCGGTCGGAATCCCGCGCCAACTCTGGGCAATCCCGGCACGCGCGTCTTTGACCTGATACCCGTTCGCCTCCCCGCGCAATTGTTTGGCAACTTCAATCAAGCGGAACAAGCCGGTCGCGTCCAGCATCCAGCCGCAACCGAGCGAGCCTCCGCTCGGGTTCACGGCCAACTCCCCGCCCAGATCAAACGCCCCCTCTTCCAACTTCTCCCCGGCCTCTCCGACCCGGGCCAGACCGATGGTCTCCAGATGCTGAAGCTCCTTGTAGCTGAAGGTGTCGTCAATCTCCGCGAGTTGAAAGGCTTTTCCCGGCTGTTGAATCCCGGCCTGGCGATAGGCCATTTCCGAAGCGATCTTGGCATAGGCCGGCCAGCACCAGTCTCTTCGCTCGGGCTGATAGGAATCCGTGCACCAGCCCATTCCGGTGATCCAGACCGGGCTCAATCCCATCTTCCTCGCTCGCTCCTCGCTCGCCAGCACCACGCACAGGCCCAAGTCCGCGGGATTGGCCTGGTCCAATTTTTTCAAAGGCTCAAAAGTCGGCTCGCTCATCAGGACATCTTCCAGATCAATCTTGGCGCCGTGCACCCCGAGCGGATTTTTGAGCGCGTTGTTCTTGTTTTTCATTGCCACCCTCGCGGCGTCAATCACCGTGTTGCCGCTGATGCTGACGAAACAGCGCATCTCCAGCCCGGCGAGAAAATACGGATGCGCGAGAAGAGGCCGGGTGAAGACCGGGTCCGCGGCAAAATGGAGCAGACCGATATGGTCGGTGATATTGGACGCTTTGCTGTGGGCTTCCACTACCACGACCTCAAACCTTCCGGTCAGGATTTGCATCACTGCCGCGGCCACTCCCTGGAGACCGTCTCCGGCAATAGTCTGGGTGGGCCTTAGCATCGCTCCCATCTGGTCCGGGACATACTCGTCAAAGATGCTGGTGCCCTCGTCAAAATCCTCGGAACAGGTGACAAAGCTGTCCACCTCCTTGCGCGGATTGATCCCGGCCATCTGGTAGGCGCGCGAGCAGGCCTCATACATCATTTCCTTGTAAGAGACCTCCGGACTCAAGGCGCCGTAACTCGCGATGCCGTAGCCGATCAAAGCAACTTTGTTCTTCGCCATCTCTACCTCCTCTTGAAAAAAATTATCTCTATCGTACGGGCAGACCCAAGTGTCTGCCCTATAACGGGCGCACACTTGGGTGCGCCCCTACTTTTTCTGGAAATGTTCTTTTATGAATTGAACGATCCGGTCGGTGCTGGTGCCGGGCGGAAAGATTTCCATTATGCCCATCTCCTTCAACAGCTTGACATCCCCGGGCGGAATCACCCCGCCTCCGAAAATCTTGATGTGGCCGGCCTTTTTTTCCTTGAGCAGGCGGAGCACTTCCGGAAAGATGGTCAGATGCACTCCGGAGAGGATGCTCAAGCCGATGATGTCCACATCCTCCTGGATCGCGCTCTCCACGATCATCTCCGGGGTCTGATGAAGGCCCGTGTAAATCACATCAAAGCCCGCGTCCCGCAAGGCGCGCGCAACCACTTTCGCGCCCCGGTCGTGCCCGTCCAGGCCGGGCTTGGCCACTAAAATCCTGACCCGCCTTTGCTTCATTTCTTACCGCCCAAAAAGTTTTACCTCTATATACCACAAATGCGGCTGGGGTTGCAAACCCTTGACCAATTTTTGCTCGGGGAATTGGGGTCAGGGCTTGACATTTGACAAACTTGCCGGTTTCATAACGGAATTGGGGTCAGGGCTTGACATTTGACAAACTTGCCGGTTTCATAATTTTCAAATCCAAATCTGCTTTTCAAACCCCATCCTGATTTTCTGCGAATCCCGATTTGACATTCCTTATTCAACGGGCGCAGAATTTACGCAGAATTTATGAAAAGGCGTAGCAATGGCAAGACCCTGGCGGATACAATTTGAGGACGCGGTTTATCACATCACTACCCGGGGCAACCATCATCAGGAAATTTTCCGGGATGACCGGGACCGCGAGTTTTTCCTTGAGTTGCTCGGCCGCGCCGTGGAGCGGTTCCAGTTCCAGATTTTCGCCTTCTGTCTGATGACCAATCATTACCACCTTTTCCTGCGCACCCCGGAGGCCAATCTCAGCCGGGCCATGCACTGGATCAACACCACTTACACCACTTACTTCAACCGCCGGCACCAGGAATCCGGGCACCTGTTCCAGGGCCGCTTCAAATCGGTGCTGGTGGCGGACGAGGCGCATTACCTTCAATTGAGCATGTATGTCCATTTGAACCCGGTCCGCGCGAAGATGGTTGAGCATCCGGCCGAACATCCATGGTCGAGCTTCCGGGATTACGCCGTGAGTAAATCCCGCCGGGCCTGGCTCAGCCGGTCGGAGATCCTTTCCCATTACGGCTCGGACCTCCTTTGTCACCGCAGGTACCAGAAAGAATGCCTGGGGCTGATCGGCAAAGAGCCGACCTTTGTCAAGCAGTTGAAGAACGGAGTCATCATCGGCTCGCGGTCAATGCTTAAGGAACTGCGCAAGAAACATCCGCCGGGCGGCAAGACCGAGCCGGTAACGGAATTCCAGCGGGCGGGCAAAAGGGAAGTTGACCTGGGCCGGGAACTTGAGAAAGTGGCTGAAAGTTTTGGAGTGCGAGCCGGGGATTTGCGCAAACGCTACCAATCACTACCGCTCCGGCTGGCGGCATATCATCACCTGGTGGAGAAATGCGGCATGAGCGTTCAGGAAGTTGCCGAGGAGTTTGAGGTCAGCGCCTCCGCGGTCAGCCATGGAATCAAGCGCTTCCAACAACAATCACCAAAAACCCAAAAAACCCTTCCCCGGAGTCAATGAAATGGCAAAAGGGAGAATGTCAAATGTCAGGCTCTGACCCCAATTACTTACTGGGCGTGGTTTGTCAAGGGCAGGCGTATAGCAATATGCCCCTATTTCAAAATCTCCGCGGCTTTCCTTAATTTCGCATCCTCCGGCGCAATCTTCAGTCCCAGGTCCAGGTATTTTTTTCCCAATTCCTTCAGCTTCATATTCATTCCGATTTCAACCGCCAAATTGTAATCAGCCTGGGGGAATTGGGGTCAGGGCTTGACATTTGACATTGTCTGCAAAATTTGCCGCAATTCGGTTATTTTTTCATCTCCGGCGCAGGCCGATCCATTACAACTTGATCACGGCCGGGCCGGCCCGATTCCGGGCAAAGGCTTTCCCTCCACCGAGTCCGGTACTTGATATCCTTCCAGCAGATACAAGGTGGGAGCCACATCCGAGGGATGAGTTTCTATCGGTTCAATCCCTCCGCGGGGGATTCCCGGGCCCCTGATCCCGAGCAGAGCCGGCTGGGTTGAGGGTCCTCCGTGGCCTCCCACATAAACCGTGAAGGGTGGAACATCAAAAGGCAGGACTCCCAGGCCGATGTTTCCAAAACCCGCGCCGATGGAGGGGAATTGAAGATTGCTTTTGGGAAAAAGGAATAAATCCGGCCAGCGAAGCCCTTCCGGCTTCGGGTGCTCAATATAGTATTCGCTGTATAGCTCCATTGCCGGCGTCACCCGCGTCCCGGTCGCCTGATCAATGCCGGTTTTCATCTCCTCCCGGTTCAATACTATCACCGGGCATTCCATTTCTCCGGTAAAGGGACTTTTCCATAGATAATCTTCCAGCGCCTTTTCCAGCGCGGCCAACAAGGCCGGATCATCGCGGCGAAGGAACAGCACCCCCAACTGAGATCCGGTGAACAGATAGTAGTCCTTTTTCTTGGAGTAGCCTTTGGCCGGCAAGATTTTCTGGAGCGGCGGCCCGACAAAGGAATTGGTCTCCAGATTGTGGTCCGATTCAATCACGATATAGGCCTGATCATAGGCGCCCCGCTCCTTTAAATAACCGAGCAGCCGGCCGAGCTGTTCATCCGCGTTCTTCACGGTCTTGATGATCCCCAGGCGGTTGCCGTTATGATTGATCCTGGAGATGTCGTCGGAAAGATCCTCCGGGGTATTATGATCGTCCCATTCCGCGGGATCTTTTCCGCTCCCGAAGTAATGTCCGGCCTCGTCCACCCCTCCCAGCAGGATGTAGCACACATCCGGGTCCTCATTGTCAATCACCTGGATCGCCTGGTCCGTGGTATAAATGTCTTCCCATAAAGCGAATTCCGGATGATTGAGCTTATGCAGACGCGACTCCAGCATATAACGAATGGACTCGCCGGGCTTGAACTCATGGCTGGTGGCGCTCACATAGTCGGGATAGTCAGTGACCGTGACGATCCGGTCCAGGCCAAAGACCGGGTTGCGGTAATGTTCCGGGACCCAGTCCTTGCCGGAAACATATGCGGTAAAGCCGCTCGGATTTCCGCCCCAGACCGGGTCCTTGACCACATTGAAAATGGTGGTCACCGGCCGGCCCTGAGCGCCCCAATACATAAGATCGTGCGGAGTGGACCGCCAGATCGCCCAGCCTTGATCGTCAAATCCGAACATATACACCTGCACCGAGTAAAGACCCAACCGGCCCGGATACGCTCCGCTTAGATAGGACGCGTGGTTCATATCCGTGGCGGAAACCAGATGCGACTTGTGGCGCGGAAAAAAGACCGCGTCCTGAAGAAAGGCATGGAGCTCCGGCATCAGCCAGTCGCCATCTTTTCCCGGGCCGATTCCTTTCGCATTCAGATTAAGGTATTCCGGCCCGAGCGAGTCAAGGGAAAGGTAATAGATCTTATGCTTGAGAGTGGTTTCCGCCTCCAGGAATAGTTCCTCGCTTTCCCCCGAAGAGGACCTGGCGTGCGCCTGGATTTTGGCCACTTTGCCCGCAGGCAAATAGGACTCCGGCTTGAGCGAGAGCTTGACATATTTCTGTTCTCCGGCGGAGAGTTCTATCTCTTGCTTCTCCAACTCAACCTGCCAACCTTCCGAGTCCACCTTCGCCTCCAGGTTAATAACCGCCATTTTTTCGCCTGGATTATTCAGACGAAGCAGATAAGTGGTGAGCAAGCCGGGCCGAACCAGGTGCCGATGATAGCCCGGCGCTCCCACCGCATTGGCCGCGTCCAACAGCCTCTCCGGCCGCATCGTCCGCGCCACCGCATAGTAGCTCCGGCCCAAAAGGGAATTCTTCTGCTTTTCCTCGCTCTCTTTGCTTTCTCCAAAGCCGGCAGGAAGGACCAGCGCCATTACCAGGAATAAGAGCCGCCATTGCAGAGCGTTCCTGGTCAGGATCACAAAGAGAGTGGTCCGGGAAAAGTTTCTATGGTTCTTTATCTTCAATATTCCTCGGCTTCCCGGTTATTCAATCATCAGCCTTGCCCAAACTCTCAAAACTGTCAAACGCCGACTGCCTTTAAGGGTATTGCCTCATTAGGTTATCATTCAGAATTTGCGCCGAAGGCGCTTTGGAATGCGGTGCCCGCGGCACCGCTTTTAATAACGCCGGCGCCCAGTTAAAAAGAAAAAGCGGCGTCGCTGACGCCGCAGTCCAAAGCTTCTCGCATAAAAGCGAGAAGCAAATTATAGCAGGCAAGCTAATGAGGCAATACCTTTAAGGGGAAAGATAAATTGAAAGTGATTCTGGAAAAATCACTCGTATCTGAGCGCGTCAATGGGATTGAGCAGAGAGGCCTTGTAAGCGGGTTGGAATTACCATGACATTTTCCCTTGGGCGCGACAGGCGACTGCGTCGCCTTGACCGTCTAACACTTTTTTTCTTTGTTAGATTATGGATTTTTCAACTGTGGCGTCCCGCGAGCGGGATGCTTTGGAGTGCGGTGTCCGCGACACCGCTTTCAAAAGCGACGCCGCGGGCGTCGCAGTCCAAAGCGCCTTTGGCGCGGAAAATGAATCCATAGATTTTGCTAAATAAAAGTGTTAGACGGTTAGTGCGTCGCCCATCTGGTCGTGGGTCTGCGTCATAAAAGTGGGACTTCAGGCGCAACGCGACTCCCAATATTCCTCAAAGCGACCCGAGAGTAAGAGACACCGCAAGCTAATAATGGCATTGGCGCCGGAGACCGACCATTCCATGC
>Ga0315277_10000951_pt1 | contig 43338 bp, 48 predicted proteins | sample YL17G05_15_MG_FD_203695 | JGI IMG/M metagenome (GOLD analysis project Ga0315277, IMG submission 203695) | Sediment microbial communities from Yellowstone Lake, YNP, Wyoming, USA - YL17G05_15 | ecosystem: Environmental > Aquatic > Freshwater > Lake > Sediment | place: USA: Wyoming | collected... | reverse complement strand
AACTTTAATGGTCTTTGGATGTTCGGGTTTTTTTTCGGTCTACTACTTTACGGGCTGTTAGCTCAGTTGGCTAGAGCACCTGCCTTGCAAGCAGGGGGTCAAGGGTTCGACTCCCTTACGGTCCACGAAGAGACTGTTTTGATTGTTTTCATAGGGGCAACTCTGCGTAGAAAACCTTCACATGTGGGTATCGCTTAGCTGGCAAAAGCACCTGATTTGCACTCAGGAGATCGTGAGTTCGAGGCTCACTACTCTACACGACGTAGGGTTTTACACTTTTATATTTCCCTGAAGTCTTTATGACTGAGAAAGAAAAAGTGAAATTGGCCATGTGGCGGAACTGGTAGACGCGCTTCACTCAAAACGAAGTTCCCGCAAGGGAGTGTGGGTTCGAGTCCCATCTTGGCCACTAATGTTATTCGTGGTGAAATTGGTATACACGCCTGACTAAACCCTAAAAATGGGTCGTCTATGTGGGCTAAATCGGGTATGTCGGCAAGGAGGTCTGCTACAGACATTAATGCGGGTTCGAGCCCCGTCGAATGACATTAAAATACGTGTGTGCCCGAGTGGTCGAAGGGGACTGTCTCCAAAACAGTTATGCGAAAGCTCACCAAGGGTCCGAATCCTTTCACACGTGCAAATGTTTTAGTGGCGGAATTGGTAGACGCACCTCAACGCCCTGTGGCGTGACAATAGAGGGTTAACAAAAGTCACATGTGGGTTCGATCCCCATCTAGAATGTAAGTGAAGCGGTGGAGATATCCCACCGCTTCTTGTAATTTAATCAGTTAATAATATGGGTTCTTTCGGAGTAACAATCCACAATACGATATATGTTATAAGAAAGAACGGACACGCAAATAACCCACCCATTAAAAAGATTAATCTCCAAAATGTCGGATCAATGTTAAAAAAGGTTCCAAGACCGCCGCATACGCCGCCGATCCATTTGTTAGTTCTACTTCTGTACAATTTTTTCGTTTCCATAATTAATAGTTTTGCATAAAGACGGAAGAATGTGAAAAATGCTGTATGAAAATAAATATATTTTTTCCAATTAGTCTAATCCAACTCTAAGAGTGTTAGTTATCTTCAACATTAATTCATATTCCTCAGCGTTTATGTCCTGAGAGAAGAAATTAATTGGATTAATAGGTTTATTCATATAAATGACTTCATAATGAAGATGATCCCCCGTTGATATTCCTGTATTTCCAACTGTACCAATGATTTGTCCTCGTACAATTTTTTGTCCATTTCTAACGCCAATGCTATTTAAATGGCCATATGCGGTTTCATAATTATAACCATGGTCTATCTTTATAAAATTACCAAATCCTAAATAGTTTCCTGCGAAAGTAACAACCCCATCTGCGGTCGCATATACAGGAGTTCTTTCTTTTGCAACAAAATCCATTCCATAATGAAATTTATTTATTTTATAAATTGGATGAATTCTCATACTATACCCTGATGAAATGCGTTCTACATCTTTTGTTGCAATTGGTTTTATTGCCGGATAATGCCGTAATTTAGTGTTATTACTTGTTATTTCTTGAATAATATTTTTAAACTTTGCCCCATTATATTCAATAATACTTCCAATATTATCTAATTTATCGTTAACCGTTTGAGGGGTAATTATTGTAAGGGTATCATTATTGTTTGAAAAAGAATAATTAATAATGCTATCTTTTTCCTCCAATGTTTGTAAAAGATAGTAGATGCCATCAGATTTTTTATCAATCATATATAATTGATAGTTTAAATCATTGAGTTCTTTTTTTAATTGAACTTCTTTCGGCGTGTCGAAAAGAAAAGAAATGATAAAGATCAATAGAACGCTAATAATAATTTGCGTCAAAGAAAATATTAAAATTTTCTTATAGTTTAATATAACTTTTTTATATTCTAATTTAATCCCGTCAAATTTATATAACGTACACCTCATAATAATAAGTATTTAATGTAAGAAAGTCACATCGCCTACTTTATCAAAATATGTACCATCGATATATCGGCCAGTTGCTTTCCACACATACACTCCTTGAACAGCTAGACTTCCATTAGCAAAATACCCATCCCATCCTTTATGTAAATCATAACTTTCATATATAAGAACACCCCATCTATTGAATATCTGTAATTTATATTCCAATACATTCTCAAAATGAGGCCTGAATACTGCATCATCTACTTGACCTTCTGTCCAATATCCGCCCGTTGGCCCCGATTGGTTCCAAATAAATGCATTAGGAAACGCTAATTTCCCAACATTATATTGTACTTTTATTGGCGTTGTTGAACTTAATGAATCTATACACCCATCTTTAGATGTTACAATTAGTGTAACATTATAAACCCCTTCTGCTGTATACTTATGCCATGGATTATCTTCAATAGAAGTGGATCCGTCTCCAAATTTCCATAACCTATAAGCGTCGTACATTGAATAATTATAAAACACCACTACTTGTGAATTATTAGTAACTTCTGTTGGGTATATAGTAAAAGAAGCAGATGGATTTTGGAAAACCGTAACTAATCTTTTACTAGTTGTTTGACCGCTTACATTTGTGGCGATTAATCTAACAACATACTTTCCAGGGGTATAATATACGTGTATTGGATTTTCCTCAACGGAAAATACATTATCGCCGAAGTCCCATAAATATGAACTTGCTCCAACACTATTATTCACAAACGGGACGTTCAATGGAGAACATCCTGTAGTATCAGGATCAAATTTTGATATCGGAAGAGGCGGCATGATAACTTTAATATGTATGGTATCAAATGCAAGACATCCAAATCTATCAGGAATTGTTTGATATTTAACAACATGTGTTCCTAATCCCGCTGCGTTCGGATTAAACATATTTCCTGTTATCCCGTTCCCTGAAAATACTCCATTGATAGGTGTTGCATTTAACACCACTGGTGGTTCATTAATAAACAGGGTTCGCACAGGTGTTATTTGTACTATAGGTACGGGCATGACAGATATTGTTATTTGATCCACATCAACGCATCTATAAGAATTAGTTATAGTGTAAATAACAACATGATCTCCAACACCAAGTACAGATGGGTTAAAAACATTAGTGGAAATGGCTCCCGACCATATTCCTCCAGGCTGTCGAGTTGTTAAAGTTACTGGTGAATTGTTAACACACATAGTATCAACTGGAATTATTGTGGCATCTGGTGATGCAACAACATCTATAGTTATATTATCTGTATCGAAACATCCACTCGAATTAGTGATATTATATGTTATTAAATGAGAACCAACCCCAGCTATTCTAGGATTAAAAATATTTCCACTAACACCCTTTCCAAGCCATGTTCCGCCTGAATCCTGAGCTGCTAGTGTAACATTTGAATCATTAATACATACGACGCCAACAGGAGTTATTGTCGCATCTGGCACGGGTAAAATAGTAATAGTTATTTGATCAACATCACTACAAAATGGATCGGCAATAAAATAAGTTATAACATGATTACCTATTCCTGCAACGGCTGGATCAAATGTGTTACCTATAACTCCCTTTCCTGACCATACGCCGCCCAAATCTTTACTTGTCAAAGTTATTATGGAATTATTAAGACATAATGGGGGTACAGGTGTTATTGTGGCATCTGGAGCAGGAACAACATCAATTGTAATTTCATCCTCATCGGAACAACCATTAGCATTAATAATATTATATTTTATTAGATGACTGCCTATACCTGCAACAACAGGATCAAATGTATTCCCAATAACCCCATTCCCTGTCCATACTCCACCTATGTCATGTGAAATAAGGGTTATTTTAGAAATGGTGTCAATACATACGACGCCAACAGGAGTTATAGTTGCGTCGGGAACAGGATAAACAGTAATAGTTATTTCGTCAAAATCATTACAATTTGCATTAATTATAGAATATCGTACCCGATGATTCCCAGGGCCAGCAATAAATGGATTAAATGTGTTTCCTATAACGCCAGTTCCCGACCATGTTCCGCCTGGATCATGAGCGTTTAATATGACAGGAGCAGCATCAGCACACATCGGATTAACAGGAGTTATTGTCGCATCTGGAGCTATCACCAATATAGATGTTTGATCTGAACTTGCACATCCATTTACATCAACTATAATATATGTTATAATATGATTTCCAATACCAGCTATTCCAGGGTCAAACATATTTCCAACAACACCTAAGCCAGACCATATACCTCCTGGATCGTGTGCAGTTAGTAATACCCTTGGACCTGTGAAACATTGAATTCCTATTGGAGTTATAGTAGCATCTGGCAACGGCACAACTGTAATATTAATCTGATCGATATCCGTACATCCGCCTATTCCAGTTAAAGAATAAGTTATAGTGTGAGTTCCAACCCCAGCTATAGCAGGATCAAATCTATTTCCTCTGAAAACACCTGGGCCAGACCATGTTCCACCAGGATCATGTGCAGTTAAGATAATTGGCGCCCCATTAAGGCACATAGGGCTAACAGGGGTTATAGTAGCATCAGGATATGGCACAATAAGTATTATTGCCGTAGTTACCACAGGTGGATGGTCGCCATTTAAAACATCAACAGGTGGTCCAGGTATGTTAGGGTCGTCATATGGGTTACAATAATTCCAGTTTCTTAATGTTACCTGAAAATATTGTCCTACTAATTTATCGTTGGCAACATTAATGACATCAGACCAAACACCTGAACCTGTGACAGGGCCTGGAAGAGTAATTACAGGTGCAGTATAGGGAAATACTCTTGGTGTTCCATTAATAGTTACCGGAATACCTGTCATTGTTATATCAGTTCCATATATCCATTGTATCCATCGGGTAAATAAATTTGGTACATCATTTTCTTGAGGTGGCACACAGTTAAATTGTGTTAGATCCTGAAAACGAACATTATCTCCATTACCTACACATATAGGATAAACCGTTGGATTAATATGCATTTCTCCGCCATTATGGTCGTCATCATCCCATACAGTAACTATTTGTTCTTGTGCAGAAGAACTACAAAGTACACCGTTAACAACTAGAGTTGCTTGAGGATGATAATTACAAACATTTCCAGCAGATGTATATATATGTGATAATGTTGTTTGATAAACACCAGGCGCGATATTAATAGCATTAGCGGTTTGTGTATTTCCATCATTCCAATCATAAAACACTTGAACAGGACGACCAGCATTATTAACACCAGTATAAGTCACAATCCAATTTACTGTAACAGGGGAGCATAATTTATCAGGTGTAATGTTATTTGCCTTTGCTAAAATAGAACAATTCTGTCCTAAAATCGGTAAAGACAAAAATATTAAAAGGAAAATGACTAATATTTTTTTCATGATATCATATATACTATAATTATTTTAAAAATCCGGACAAGGAAGATCCCTCATACGTTGTGATTTATTTAATCGAGGATTAATGTTAAATTGATATGTTAATGAAATTTCATGAGCCCCCTTTGTCGAACGATATAAATTAGATATTGTAAAATCATAACTATACCCAATATTAAATTGTTTTGTCTTTATTCCCACTAATCCAATAATAGCATCACCAGGTTGAGAGGTGGTAAATGGAATTCCTCTATACCATATACCGAATACTAAAGGATGTATATTATAATGTGCCCCAATATTCGATTGATAAAAATCGTCTTGTTTTTCTAAAATCATTGATATTGAAAGAACATCTTGTTCTTCTCCAATTAATCTTTGTCTTTTATATACTTGTATTCCTCCAAACAAACTAACTTTCATTGGGACTCTATTATAATTTCCATAAAAAGATTCTCTGGGTTTAAGCATATGATCTATAGTGATTCCACCCCATATGTTATCATTATATGTAATTACAGATGATGCGAAATCAATTCCAGCCACATTATCAAACTGTGGAGGAAGAACTACTGGAATTCCCCCTTGTTGAGATACTTGACTATTAAAAATTAGTTTATTTATATCTAACCCCAAATAACGAAATTTAAATTCTACTCCTGGCCTAATATGCCATGATTTGTTAATATTAAAATCATACGTATATATTGCGCCAATATTCGTTGTACTTAGATTTCCCTCGCCAGCAACATCATAACTTGCAAGTATTCCTATACCTGAGTTATATTCTGGAATGGTTTTATCAAAAGAAACACTATATGTATTGAAAACCCCAGGGATAGCTGGCCATTGATCTCTGTAGTTTAATGAAAATCGATTTGTATTAGCAGAACCAGCAAAAGATGGTGAGAGGTACAAGGGATTAGCATAAAACTGAGAAAATGTTGGATCTTGGCCAAAAGTACTTTTAGAAATTATGAGCAATAACAATATTAAACATATTGCACGCGTGGTTTTCATTTCGTATATTTCTATAAATATAATTATTTTAAAAGATTTTTTTCCAAAATGTTTGGTATTTATAATTATTATACATATATTTGTACAGAATTTACAATTTTATATTTAGAACTATGAAAAGTGTCATAAACAACGGTCGCCCCCAACAACATCCAAAAATGGATGAATGGGAGATTTATGTTTAAGCTTTTCAAGAGAAGTTTTTATATTAGACAGAAACCCCATTCATCGAGAGTGGGGTTTCTTGTTTTTATCGGGATGTAGGTCTGTAGTTGGTAGCAGTCCTGGCCTGGAACCAGGTGGAGTGAAATCCCTCGCAAGTTCGAGTCTTGCTATCCCGACAATTGTTCTTTGACATATTTGAGTTATATTAACAAGATTTGAGATAGTTTCAAATCCTTTTTGACATATTGTTATATTTATTATAAAAGATTATATATGAAAAAAATAATTTCAGAATCAAAATCATTACATGAAGTATCATTAAAATATTTCGGATATGTAAATGTAAAAACATACTCTAAAATTAGAGAGTATATTAATGTTAATGGTATTAACACATTACATTTTATAAAAAATCCTTCTGCAGTAAAACACACATTATACCCCAGAATAAAAAAGATATGTCCAATATGTGAAAAGGAATTTGAAACTAAATTAGGTCATAAAAGAGAAAAAACCGTTTGTTCACATTCATGTGCAAACACATATTATAGAACAGGTTCGGAACATCCAAATTATAAATCCGATAAGGATTTAAATGGTTCTAATAATTTTAGAGTAATTTGTTTTCGACATCATGAAAAAAAATGTGTTTGTTGTGATGAGAAAAATATAGTGGAAACCCACCATTATGACGGAAATAAAAAAAATAATTTACCGAAAAATTTAGTACCGTTATGTCCAACACATCACAGATATTGGCATAGTAGGTTTAGGTACATTGTTAAAGTAAAAGTGGATGAATATGTGAAAAACTTTATGCACCTGTATCCCCCTAGTCTTCGAAACTAGAGATAGGGTAATTGGATGTAAATATGGGTTCGAATCCCTTCTGGTGTACAAATGCTTCCGTGGCGCAATTGGATAACGCACCACGCTACGAACGTGGAGATTGGGGGATCGTACCCCTCCGGAGGTACAAAATCACGTATTTAAGTGATAGTTCAAATTATCGCTTATTTACACGATAAAATGAAAATATAGCTTGTAGAGGCTATAAAATGAGAATATAGCTTGTAGAGGCTATATTTAAAACGGGATGTGGTGTAGTTGGTAGCATGCGTGTTTTGGGAACATGAGGGAACGAAAGTCATCGCAGGTTCGAGTCCTGCCATCCCGACTAAAAACGGAAATAAATAATTTTGGATACTCGGCAACTGGTAGAAAATATGGAGTAAGTGATGTATCAATAAAAAAATGGAAAGAAAAATATGAAAAAGATTTAATATATGGTGCTTGTAATCGGTAATTGGCGTCCGACCAGCCTGTGGAGCTGGAATCTGAAAAGACCATGTGGGATCGTACCCCACCTAGCACCCAAAAAGCCCGAAGGGGGTTCGGGGAAAAAACCCCAGAACTCCCTGAAGGATTTGAAGTTCTTTGAAAATTGTGTCGTATATTAAGCAAATATGTCCGACAAAACTGCCTTGTAGCGTAATTGGTTATCGCGCGGGATTCTGGATCCCGAGATTGGGGAATCGTACTCCTCCAAGGCAACTCCTTCAGTAGCTCAGTCGGTAAGAGCGCTTGGTTGTGATCCAAGAGGTCGAGGGTTCGATCCCCTCCTGATTGTCCAATATTGTCCTGTGGTGTAATTGGTTAACATACCAGATTTTGGCTCTGGTGATTCATGGATCGTACCCATGCGGGACAGCAAAACTCCCCTTTGGTGGAATTGGCTAAACACACTAGACTTTGACTCTAGTGCCGAAAGGTTTGAAGGTTCGAGTCCTTCAGGGGGATCAAAAATTTGGAAATCTCAATTATTTTACGTATCTTTGTACATTATAACAATAAGATATGTATATAATTGCAAAGAAAAAAGACTATTATGACGGTGTAGTTGGTACGATGGGTATCGACAAGACCCTTGTGTATAACAGGGAAACTCAAGTATTAGAAAACTATCCTGAGTTCCCAAAAGCGTTTCAACCCAATCGTACATATAATGCAAGGTGGAATAACCATTTCATGCATAACTTCGAGAATTTTAAAAAGACCAAATATGCTGAGAACTCTATGTTTTTCGTGGGGTTCTGTGGTAAAATATATGTTGGTTGGAAGTTCTATCGTGAGGTCCCGTGTCCATCTGGGTATCCAGAAATGGAAACATACATCACCTATGACCGTGAATTCGTCAAAAAGAATGTCAAAACAGTCTCTTGGCACGCCAATTTAATGGATGATCTAAATTTTATAGATACTTATAATTCTATGGACATATTTAGGGATCTGAAAGTTCCCATATTTCTTTATGACGGGGACTATGACAGGAAATGTATCGGAAAATATTTTCGTCGAGCCGATTCTAGGTTCATTATTAATCCAATTCTGAACGAATATGAATTTTATAAGGTAATTGATAGCTTCACCGCTTTTCAAGAACTCTCAATGTTTATGGGAGGCGTTCTTGGACGTAGCGAGAAAAACATCGTGGAAGTGGAAGACAAATACAAAATCACTCAACACGGCTTTAATAAGTGGTCATTTCGCAGAGAGCCAACAAAAAAATCGTAAAAGATTTGGTAATTAGAAAAATATGGGTATCTTTGTAAAAGTTAACAACATTAATTTAATGCTATAACTATGAAAAAGCTATTAGTTTTAACAATTTTTTTATTGATTTTTCATATATCTAGTGCTCCTGAATCAGATTTAAATCAGAAGGAAGATTTAAAAGAAAGATTACTATATGGATATCATAAGGTAAAATATGAAAAACAATTAGATATTTTTATTGATCATCTTGGATATAAAGAATCTCGTAATGATTGGACACAAATAAACACTATTGGGTGTTTTGGCGAATGGCAATTTGCTCATGAGACTTTAATGGAATTAGGATATGGTCATATTACTGTCGAAGATTTTAAAACAGATCCATCTATATTCCCCAGGGAATTACAACTTAAAGCATTGAAAGAACTCATAAAGGTAAATGAACTATATCTTAAATCATTTGATGAATATATTGGAACAACTATTAATGAGGTCTACATAAATAAAGCAGGATTACTTGCAGGGATGCATCTTGGTGGTATACGTTCCATCCAATTATTTCTCACGTCAAATGGATGTATTGATAAAGAGGATAAATATGGTACAAAAATATCGGATTATATTAAAGAGTTTTCTATCTATGATTTAACAAGTTATAATAAATGAAACATATCATAGAAAAAATGAAACGTCCACTTGTGTTTCTGAACGATAATAGAAAAGAAACAACTATAAATGGATATGCATTTATTGATGAATGGGGAAACACTATTATAATTGTGTATGGTGAAGGACGTAGAGATGATATGTCAAAATATTTAAATGCAGATAGGGATATATTAAATATTAAATATAAATGTTATGAAATGGACAGATGAAACACTTGAGAAATTCATCAAAGAAAACAAAGACGCATTTATTGATGGACGTAAACCGACAATAAAGCACGAAGAACATTTTCTTTTAAAGTTATCTAAACGATTTAAGAAATTCATTAGTATTGTGCCATATCTTATTAAAGTACTGATAGTAATGGTTATTATATTCGGGTGTTCAATTTTTATATGGTATAAATTTTTGAAACATCCAATAGTTGATACCGTTATTGAAAAATTTGATCCCAAAAAATAAGTTCATTTTTTCTTGGTGAAATCAAATATTTTACGTATATTTGTCTCGTTATGGAAAGAAATGAGAGATATATAAAATTAGCTGCAAAAGCTAAAGCTGATGATATCGAGCGAGAAGCTCGTAGGATTGATGCATGGAACACTCTCAAACATTTCGACACTCCTGACGATGTTCCTCAAATTCCTCAATGCCCCAAAGAAGAATATGAAGCTTTCTATGTCCCAAAATTAATCAAAGCAGGCGCTATTCAAAAAAAGGATCTAGTAGACCAACAAGTATATATCGGTAATCATCGAAGATGTACTGTTGCTAAATGGGATGGCCCGACTAATAAATTCATGTATTGGAGAAACAAGTTCGGATGTGTTTTTATTGAAACCTGTTGTCATTTTGAAGATGATGATGGTTATGCTCTTTTTGTTCCCATCAAACTTGGAACCGATAAAGATTTCGAAAAACCAAACGATTGTCTTCGAAATAAATAAATTATGAATGATATTCAAGAGAAATTAAAAAGCTTTCAGAGAGATCTTACTAGAAATGGAATGAGTACATTTTATCATAATAATGGACTAATTTTTATTTCAGATTTCCTAAAAGAAGTTGAAGTGGCTCTCACTAAAAAAAAGAAAAAACTAGAAAGGAAGTGTGACCACATTCCTAAAGCATATCCAATGCCAAAAGGTGTGGCATGTACTAAATGTGGATTAGATTTAAATCATTCGTTTAGAAAATAGTTTCCCTGTTCATAAACAGGGTGGTGGAGTCGAACCTAATCAGGTCGGCCTTAAATGAAAAAGTCGGAATTTCTTCCGACTTTTTTTATTGCTCAAAGGTTGGTTTTAACCATAGCCCTGGCCGATTGAATATATAACTTTTCAGATCCCCAAACCACTCTAACATGTCTAATGTCAACAATGTGTTGAACTTAAAACATTTCATCAATTCTTCTCTGATTCTTTCATCAGAGACAACCTTCATTTTTTCGTAGTACGGATAATTTAATATACAACCTGCCATCTCTGGTGGTATAACAAAATCCTTTGTTATTGCAAACCTGATGGCTCTCAGAATTCTCAACGGATCATCATCAAATGTAACCTGGCAATCCAATGGAGTTCTCAAAACCCTGTTCGCAAGATCTTCCTGTCCATTGAAGAAATCTATTATCTGACCATCTTCACCTTTAGCAAGAGCGTTCAGGGTAAAGTCTCTTCTCTCCAAATCATCAAATAACGTCCCTGGTTTAACGATAGGTGTTCTCGTACCTGAGATATACCCAACTTCCTTACGAGCCATTACGAAGTCTGCCACACCCTCATACTTGTGTCCCTGTGGAAACCGAGCTCTTATTGTATAACAATTGGGCGTCACCAAGAAGATTTCGAATTTTTCCCCTTTCAAGTAATCGTTCAATATCTGAAACACTGCGGGAGCTTCCGTGTAGTTCTTCAGTATAGATTCGTTTGGCACAGCAACATAATCGACATCCTTAGATTTCAAACCCAGGATTTCATCTCTTACTTTCCCACCAACTTCAAAAAATTCAAAAAAATTAAGTTCCATAATTATTTTTTTTAATGTATCTATTAATATATGAACACAATGGTTGTATGTTCGTGTAATGATTTAATTTCATAATTTCTTCTGGTGTGTTCGCGGTTGAAATCGGAATAATATGATCTAAATCCCATCCATAATTTTTCATTCCTTTTTTATACTTTCCATAATTTTTCCAATTCATCCAATTCTCCCATTTTGATTCTATATGTTTTTTAAACTCATCGATTGAGCATCCTAAAATTTCTAATGTTCTACTTTTTTTGGTTTGTCCATGTAATCCTTTTAATATAGCTCTTTTAATATTATGTTTAAGTTTATATTTGGGATCGGTATTATATTTTATACGATATCTTTCATTTCTTTTATTTTTGTTTTTCTTTTGTCTTTTTAATAGAGCTGGCAATAATGTTTCTCTATTTTTATCATAATATTCTTTTTGATATGTCCTTATATTCTTTCTACCTTCAGGATCATTATAGACTTTATCTCTTTTAGTTTTTATTATTTCCTTTTTATTTTTTCTATATACTTCGTTTTTAATTGATTGACAGTCTTTACACACTCCACCAACTCCATAAGTTCCACGCCCATTTGATGTTTTGGAGAAAAATTCGATTTCTTTTTCTTCGTTACAAATCTTACACCTCTTTTTCATATTAATTATTATATAATATAAATATAAGTAAGAACTCGTAAAATGTAAACATTCATCTATTTTTAAATTTAATACAAAGATAATTTGTTTTTTTGAATAAAAAAAATTATATTTAAGATATTATGAAAATAGTTGTAATTTCTGACACACATGGACTACATCAACATATAGAATTACCGAAAGGTGATATTCTTATTCATGCGGGTGATTGTACCAATATTGGATTACGGAGTGATCTTATTGGGTTTTTATATTGGTTTCAAAATTTAAAAGGATTTGACACTAAGATATTCATTGCTGGAAATCATGACTGGTGTTTTGAGAGAAAGCCCGATTGGTTACCTCAATTTATAAATGATGAAAATCTTAGTCAATCAGATTGTTATTATCTTGAAGATAATTTTATGACGATTAAAGACCCTGAGTTTTCAAGGCCAATAAAAATTTATGGAACACCATGGCAACCTGAATTCTGTAATTGGGCGTTTAATGTTCCAAGAGCTGAGTTATATAAACATTGGGAGAAAATTCCATTGGATACCGACATTTTAATTACACATACCCCTCCACAGGAAATTCTTGATACGACTTTGGGTGGTGATACTCCAGGTTGTTCATCTCTTAGATATTACATCGACGAGAAGATTAAACCAGCATTGAACGTGTTCGGGCACATACATGAAGCGTATGGTTCTAAAGTCGTAGGTAAAACATTATTCGTTAACGGATCGACATGTACTCGAAGATATGTTCCTTCGAACAAACCGATAATAATTAAACTAACCGAATCAAAAGGAAAATTAAAAGCTAAAATATTAAAAAAATGAATCTAGTTACAGTAGTTATTTCAACAAGAAAAAGAGACGAAAGTTTCTACAAACATGTAAGAAAAATGTTTTCCCATCCAAAAACCCAAATTCTTATTTATGAGAATGAAGGTAAAATGTCATTACCAGATGTTTATAATAAAGGATTAGAAGAAAGTGAAAATGATATTGTTGTCTTTATGCACGATGATGTTATTCTTCAGACTACCAATATGACACCTAAAGTCCTAAAAATGTTCGATAAGTTTCCAGATTATGGAATTATTGGAGTTGCAGGAACGACTGATTTGGCTAATGGTCGATGGTGGGATATCCGTAAATCTATGTACGGTAAAGTGGGACATACTAAAGATGGAAAAACGTGGATTAACAAATATTCAAAAGAATCCTATGTTGATAATTTAAAAGATGTTGTTTGTGTTGATGGGGTATTCTTTATGGTTCATAAAAAAAGAATTAAACACGCCTTTGACGCGGATTTTAAAGGATTCCATTTTTATGACATTCCATTCTGTATTTTAAACTATAAAGATGGCGTGAAAATTGGAGTTACAACAAAATTTGAAATTGTACATAAATCCATCGGAGAAACTAATGTACAATGGGAACAGAATAAAATATTCTTCGAAGAAAAGTTCAAAGATATATTACCAATCAAAATGACTAATAATAAAAGTACAACGGAAAAACTTACATATTCGAAAGATAGTATTGGAGTTGGAATGGTCACATATAATGCCCCTGATAGAATAAAACAATCAGCGGCCACAATACCTACATGGGTTAAACATTTTGTTATTGTTAACGATGGTACTCCTTATGATCCTTCTGTTTATCCTGAGCATGCAAAAGTAATTCAACACGAAACCAATAAATCAGTTGGACAGGCTAAAAATAGTGCTATAAGATATCTTCTTGAAGATGGTTGTGAACATATATTCATTATGGAAGATGACGTTCTGTTACAGTCTGAAGTGGTATTTGATGCATATATCAAAGCATCTCTCATTTCAGGTATTAAACACCTAAATTACGCATTACAAGGCCCAGCCAATAAAAAAGGGGCTAAAGGATTTGAAAATCTCGAAGACAGAGCCAAACAAGAAAATCTCACTGAGCCAAACCCAAGACAGGTTTTAAAATATTCTGAGGGAATTGAAATAGCATTATATCCAAATTGTGTTGGAGCATTTTCATATTATCAAAGAGAAGTGTTGGAAAGTATAGGTGGATTTGATGACTTTTATAAAAATGCATGGGAACATGTTGACCATACAATGGAAGCATTTAAAAAAGGATTTACAACTCCATATTGGTGGTTTGCCGATATTAATAATTCATGGTTATATATTACAGATATTGAAGGATGTATAGAAAACTCAACTATTGGGCATACAGACACATGGAAAGAAAATTTTGAAAGAGGATTCCATCATTTTGCAAAGAAATATGGATTCGGGCCAACAAATGTACCCGATAGTAAGCCAGAGCAGCTTCAAAATGTGTTAAATTTTCTTTTTCAAAATAAATAATATTTATATGTAAATTGATATGAAGAAATTTATTGCATGGTTATTATATCTTTTTGGGCGTAAGAAACCAAATCCATCACCAACTCCGCAATCAAGTGTTGTTCCTCATGTTACACCAAGTTCAACACCTGTGCCAGTACCTTCACCTTCGCCAATGCTAGAAAATTGTAATTTTAGTGTAACGATTGAAGTTCAAAATATATAACATAAAATTTGGTTTTCTCGATTTCTTTTTTTATTTTTGTACTGTTCTTTGAAAATAATGGGGGTGACTTGGATTTGACCGAAGTTAATTGGTTAAACAGGCATGTAGTCAGATTTCTATCTATGACTTTAAACTACGATGGAGAATTATAGACGGCGACGTATATAAAAACATGGAAATTGCAGGATTGCTTGCAACTTCTAACGTGGCAGCATAGTCTCAGACGAAGCGCACGAGGGGTCGGGGAACATTAACCTATCAAAAGAAGTTCTGAAAGCGAACACCGCTGTAGTGTGTTAAATGTCTCGTTTGAGGCTCTACATTAATAAAAGTGAACTTCCCAAAGTTTTCAGGAATTCTACGGCAGTAAATCGAAACCTGATATTTGTCGGTTATGAATAATCGAATAAACATGTAGTCCGTTTAGGCTTTGATTCCGACACATGGGTTCGACTCCCATCACCTCCACAACATAATGTCCTGGGTTGGAACGCGTCATCTATTCCGGATATCAGCGGGCGTACAGGACTATCAGCTGTAAAAGATTCCGAACTAAGAGGATCTCTGTCTATAATTTTAGCCGAGACCTCTTTTTTATTGCACACTAACATAGGTGATGATATCGTGCAAAACTAATGATAACGTATTGGTATAAACGAACAAAGAGGGTCAAAGCCCTCCTTGTTGAGATAATTAACAACCTCCTTTTCGTTTACACATGTTATCGTCTTTTGGTGACCAAACCTAAGACTCATTTATAAATATAATACCCGACTGATTTACTTTAAAAAACCAAGGTTTTTTCATAATTATTTATATCTAATATTTTGTTTTATTGGCGTGCCGTTCTGGTAGGTTATTTTTTCTTTGGAAGGAGATCCATTCCCCATTTTATTCATATAATCATCAACAAATGTTCTTTCTTCTGGATTTAATGATGGCCCAACATATTTTTTATTTCTTCTTATATTATCTATAAGTTCATTTCTTCGTTCTATTGGAACTATTGATTGATTCGGTGATGACGCAAGTTTATCGGTATTAAGAGAATTAGCGACATTACTAAGGCTTAATCTTGACGTGTTAACTTTGTCGATAGGGGTAACTCGTTCTGGAGGGGCAATTACAGGCGGTGGCGTTGGAATACCTGTATTACCGTCTTTACAATTCGATAATATTTGTTTATACATTTCCTCGGTAATACCCTGAGATGTATCATATCCAGCATTTTGTAGAGCTTCTTGAGTAACTGGTCCGTATTTACCTGTTTGGTATTTCAATTCCATTCCTAAACATAATTGACATTCCCTTATTCTGTCATTTTCACTCATATATGGGAATGGAAAATCCATTACAGGTGTATATTGACTCCCACCATTAATATCATTACCATTTTCGTCCACGATAACAATATCAGAATCAGGATGCTTTTTACGAAGTAAAAGATAAAGTAATCCAACACCGCCAGCTACACCTAATCCAATTAAAACTGCTTTACTAATCATAAAGGTTTTAATTACCCTACCTGCAGTTTTCATCAATGTTTCTTTTGTAGAATTAACAGCGGCCTTTTCTGTACTGACAACAACTTTAGCTCCATCTTTAATAAATTCAGTTGGAACTTCTTTAGCTTGTGAAACAATATTTCCAACTTCTGATTTAGAGATGTTTTCAACATCCTTACCAGCAATGCTAATTTGATTAGTAACATTATTATTTATTGATACTGGGCCATTAAATGTGTTTCCTTGGCCAAATTCAGTTTTAATATCTGTTTTATTACTTACAGCTTCAGGTGGTTTAACCGCAGCTTCAGGCGCAATAGGCTCGACAGGTAATCCTTTACGTTGTTTTTCAAAAGTGGTTGCTATTTCTTGTGCTTGTTCAGGTGTATATTTTGCTTTTTGCAACCCAGCAACAACTTCATCATGACTAGAGTTTTTATATTTTTCAATAAATTTAGGACTTTTGGTTAAATCTTGAATTAAAAACGCTTTTAATTCAGCGCCAATATTTGGATTTCGAAGTAATTGACTTCTTAATCTTCCAAGTACACTAGGGGCTAATTCCCCGTTTTTTAACGCTGATTCGAGTTCAGTAACCGATTTAAATGCCGACCCATCGCTTCTTATAATGTTCTTAGAGTCTTTAAATAGAATATCTCTCAAAGCGGCTCTTTCAGCACCTTTAAGTCCAACTATAACTTTCTCAATATCTTTTACCGCACCAGCTTGTTCAACAATTCCTAGTTCTGTAGTATTTTCATTTAAGGTTTTTGAAGAGTCATAATTCATGATTAACATGACTCTATTTAAAATTTTTTTATTTTTTTCCATTGTATATATGCTTTAAAAATCTGTTCCATCAACATACTCAGCTGGTCCAGCAGTTCTTAATGTATTTAATAATTCAGTTTCTCTCCTTTGTCCAATAGCATTGGATCCCGATACCACTCCTTGGGCAATAGCCCCCATTTTTAATCCTGATGCAACACCTTGAGCAGTAGTTCCTTTTTTTGCAACAACGCCAAAGGCTTCCAAAATTTTTCCAATTGATACTGATACTTTATCTATTATTCGGCCAACCCATTTTATACCTAATTTTTTTGACATAAAACTACCTGCCTGCGTCAACCATCCCATTATGGTAGGTAGAGATTTTTCAGCGTAACCTTTAAATTTAGTAAGTATAGATGCTGTTTGAGGATTTTTCATTCCATTAGCAATAATTTGAGTGAGAGATTTTCCTGCACTCTCGGTCGCGGCCTTAGCTCCCCCAAATACTGTTCTAGCACCTTTTGCAAATGCCCCAAATCCAACTCCAAGGACATCAAAAATTAAATTCAACCAACTAAAATTTGGATCACCACTAACTAAAAGTGACACATCCCACAATAACAATATTCCCCATGCAATCATAGGCCCAATTGACCCAATGCCCGTTACTGTTAAAAATGTTTCAATGGCTATACCAACGGGGCTAAATAACATTTCTCTGAAATCTTCAAAAAATGGAGCACAATGACCGTTTGTTATACATTGCATAAAATCTTTTCCAGTTTTTACGCCAAACTCTCCAAATTGTTTAGATTTTTCGATAACTTTGTTTTTTGTCCAATCCCATGCGCCTTGAACCCATCCTTCTATCAAATCAACGCTTTCACTAAGTAATACCTCTCCGAACTTCTGTTCATATTCCAACATTATACCTACTTTATCATCAAAATCAAATGGTTCTATAAGCCGAAGAGTTACCCTTTTGTGATAATCCATTATTTGTTGTATTTCAAGCAGGTTATTTTTGAAAGAAAACAATGAATTCTCACTTAGAATATCTATCCATCTTGGTATATTGATCTCTTCAAGTGGATATGATTTGTTTTCACCAGCAAAAAATATTCGTTCTTCATTGATTAAATAAAGGCCATTATTGGATAATGAAAGTGTTTGAATATTTTGAGCCATGAATATATTTTTATATAAATATCAATTACATTCCTTTTATCGGGTTTGCTCTACCTCTTATGGGGTTAGCCTCTGGATAATCTTCATGCTTCTTTGTATAATCCACAGGATTACCTACACCTCTTTTCACGAGATCTTCAGCATGGTCAACTTCTGGATAAGGTGGATAATCAGCGGCAGATAGACTAGTGCCCGCTTCTCCTGATGTTGATGATGTTGTAGACGAAGAAGCTGTGGATGACGCGGTGGATGATGTGGGTGTAGAAGATGTTGATGCTGTTTCAGTAGCCTCTTCCACATCTTTTAACATTTGTTTTTTCTTTCTAAGTATCTTGGAAAGTTGTTTTTCGGTTATAAGCATTTTCATATCATATAAATACTAAAAAAAATCTTTGAAATTGTTTGGTATATTAGAAATAATAACTATCTTTGCTGAATATTTAAAGTATACGACTATGAAAAAATTATTATTCTTATTATTAACTTTAATTTTTCTCAGTTGTGAGGATTTATATCTCCCAATATACATACAACCTAGTGAGCCTCATCTAACGGGTAGAGAATGGATATTTACCGATTACCAAATAGCCGTTGTGAGTTCAATTTCTGATGTTGTCATCCTTGAGTCTGATACTATTTGTATTAACGCATTTGGGGAACAAAAAATTGTTACAGGTGGTGTTCTTATGAAACAAAATTATCCACAAACTATGGATGATAGAAAATTCATTAGACGTGTTACAACATGGGAATTTGATGATAATAGTTTTACATTGTATATTAATCGTAACATTAATAAAAGATATCCTGTTTATTATCCAGGTTATATGAAATATGAGCGCACACAAATACGTATAGAAAATCCCGATTATGGGGCTGTGACAAATTTTACATTTATTACAGATGCCGCGGGAACAAATTATCCAACAAAATTAACGTTAACATCTCCTGAAATTGTAAGCGATTTACTACTATCTAATGGGATGAGGGATAAAGCAGTAACAGTAAAAGTAATATTGATATTTACAAGATAACTATTCGTAGATTGATTCGTCAATCTTTGCAAACATTTTGATGAATTGACCAGCCTTTGCGTTAGCTTCATCTTCAATTGGCCCCCCAATGTCAGGTGGTTTTACTTTTAATTTACCATCCTCAAACTGTTTGTGATGAACCAATTCGTGAGCAGTACTTCTCATTACGTCAACTAACATCCTACCTTTACCAAATATTTTTATTATTTTATTTTCTTTTGCGTAATCGTAATTAGCTGTAGTTTTTATATTATTTCTAGTACCGAGTATAGCAATAGTTGGTGGATGTTTGATACCTAATTCTTCGATAACAAATTTAACAAACGCAGTTAATTTTTCTTTTTTATCGTTGTCTAAAAAATTCATATTATGTTAAATTACTTTGTACTGAGGTTGGGTTCATTGCGACACCATTTTTATCTAAAATTTCATAGTGTAAATGCGGTCCTGATGAAATACCATGATGAGGATCAGTTTCGCCTCCACCTGTATATCCGATAACTTGGCCTTTTTTAACTTGTTGACCTGTTCGAACAACCATTCTACTTAAATGACAATATTTTGTTTCTACAGTATCATGTTCTAATTTAATAAAACCCCCACAAGCGTTTGGTGTAGTATCACGAGATGCAATCACCATACCATCTAATGGCGCATATACAGGTGAATTTGAAGGCGTGGTAATATCAATTCCTTTATGATTTGTAGTGGCGCCAGCAATTCCTGTGTTTCTTCCTCCGAATGGGCTAGTAATTGTTTGTTTACGTCCCAATGGATGCATCATCTCATTACCTTTTGGGACATTAGGGGCAAAGGAAAGTGGTCCAGGAAGAGGTTTTGAATTAGCAGTATTAGTAATGGAATTGATATCCGCTCCAATATTAACTCCTGTATCATTTGTAGTTGGTTTAGTAAATAACGCTTGTGCTAATTTTGATAAATTAGGGGTTTCAATATCAACTACCTGTTCGTTTAAATTTTGAATTAAATTATAAACTTGTTGTTCAGTTAATTTTAGTTTCATATCTCTATAAATATACTACTTGTGTTGTTTATAATATTTATAGATAAGATGTCCATAAATTTTTTACTCCAGGCTATTAGGATTATTCATATTGGTAGTTACGACGATACTGAAATACGAATGATATATGATTATCTACGAAATCTTGACAATGTGGTTTTAAATACGTATTTTAATACAAATTCAGTATTACAATATAATAATGACTTGGAATTCTGTATTGAAGTAATGGATAAAATGATAAAGGTTCTGGAAGATAAAGAAGAATATGAAAAATGCCAGATCCTGTTAAATAAAAAAGAAGAGTCATTGGACATAATGAAAATTAAAATTGATGAATATGAGCGTAGCTAACATGTCAGAAGAAGAAAAAGCGGCTATTCGTAAACAACACGAAGAAGCAACTAAAGCCTTCAATCAAAAAAAGGCTGATGAAAAAGCAGGAATACAATTTAAAGTACCTGAGAAGCCAAAAGAAGAACCCCCTAAAGAAGAAAAGAAATAATTAATTCTCTCTTCTTTCTTCAGGTTTATACCATTTTATTCGTTCATGCCAAATTGGGGATGCAAGAAGTATTGCAGAATGTATTTTTCCCTCTTTTGTTATTTGATATATGTGTGAACTCCATGTCTGTTCAAATGGGTGAGCCCATTTGGTATCTATAAACATCTTCTTGTTACCTTCTTTAGACACTATCATTGGCCAATTACAATAATTAACTTCACCAACTATGTAAGCAACGCCATCACAAGAATTAATATGGGTATATTTTGTTTGAGGTGAATTAGGATCCAATCCTGTTATTGGGAGTTTATCATATTCAGGCCAATCACGCGTACGAATATGTTGTGGCACATTATACCACGGAAGCGCTTTATCATTATCAAAATATACTTCGGTAAACGACATTTTTAGAAAATCAAATTTTTCTTTTAACATTATTTTATGTAAAATATTATATAAATTAGGAATATATTTTCTGAACCCGTTTCTACAAAACTCACCTTTTAACTCTGGCGGATTAACAGTCATATCATCTTCAAAGAAAAACATAAAATCAGCATCAGATTCATGAAAATGTTCTGCCGCTTTTTGTCTACCTCCGCAAATACCTGTATTACTATCCATTTTAACATATTCAAAATTATATTTTTCCGCAAGAACTTTGTTACCGTTCACAGCATTTTCATCTGTCGAATTATCAATTAAAACTAAATGTGGTTTGGTTAGCCATTCAGGTACTTTTTGCATCGAATTTACGGTATTTTGGACTTGTTCCGGAAAGTTAAATGTTAACATATATACATTAGTTTTTACTTTCGATAAATCGTAATTACTTATGGATAATTGATGTCGGCTCATTGTCACTGGCTCTAAAGTGACCTTATCATCTATAAGAGCTTGAATAAATTTAACAATTAATCCATTACCATCTAACATATATCTTCTGTATATGTTTGGTTCTCGATATGCCATAATACTGAAAATACATTCCTCCGTTCCCATATTACCTTCATTAAGAGTTTGTGATAACGTTGAATAATATGTCGCATTAGCCTGATGAATAACATCTTTTTTGCCACCAAATAACCCACCTCGGCAAACATATTTAACAGGCTCCCTAGCATATTGATTCATTTTCTTAAAGTTAAATCCATGAATTTCAGTATTAGTTTCATATGGGTACGATAAAAATAAGAAACTATCCAAATATGGGAGTAATTTATCTAATGATCTATTTTCTATAAAAAAAGTTTCATGAACAGTATTTGTAATACCAGCATCAAGCCATACGAAATATTCGTTATTAAAGGGATTCCATATAGTAGCGTCATTAAGTAAAAACATTTTAGATTGCACAATAGGATTATACCATTCTAACGTTGCTTGAGGGCTACCACTTAACCATCCAGTTTCACCTGTCGAATTGTACCACTCCGGATTTGTTCTTATGGATTGAGTTTTATTCCAGAACGGATCATAAAGCCTTTTTATATATTCTAAATCAGTTATTTTAACATATGTGTTTTCTTTACTTCTCACCTCCCAAACTAAATATTCATATTCTTGTGGTATATAAATGAACATATTAACTGGGATTTCTAAAAATCTTTTAAAATGATCGATATAATGGGTAAAGTCTCTTCCAATTCTTCCGATATTCCATAATCCAGTGACAACTGTAAGATCCTTATTACAGTTCATAACATTTTCTTTTTTGCTGGAATTTGGAATGTCTAAAACTTCAACATTTCCGTTCTTTTTTATAATACCTAATTGGTCACAACGGGAAATAATCGTATATGGTATGTTTCTTTCAGTAAAAAATTGCTTGATTGCGGCTTCTACGCCTGGTAAATCATTACGTAAATAATCATGAAAGCAGATATATCCGCCATCACTAACTCTGTCATATATTTTACTTAAACTATCATAAATGGAATCATAAAAGTCACCATCTAAAAATGCGAATGAAATTTTTTCTGGTATCTTATCCAATGGAACATTTTTAAACCAGTCCTTATGAACTATTGGAGGTGGTAATTTATTGTTAAGAAAATTCTGAATTAAAATATCTTCTGTTGTGTTTAATGTTCCTGGCGTCCATCCTGTGTTTTCTTCCCATATCGATTTCGGCGGTAACCCCTCAAAAGAGTCATATACGTATAATTTTTTATTTGATTGAGTTTCTATTAAAGTTTTCATCATATATTTGCTTGATTCCCCAACATAACACCCAAACTCCACAACATCTCCATCAACATTTTTGTCAATAGAGCTCATCAAGTACGTAACTAAATAGTCAATCTGTTCATCATTTATTATAGTGTATTCAATTCTGTGATTTTTAAAATTCTTTATCTTTTGAAAAATGTTTTCATTAGTTAAAGATATTGGATGTTGAATTATCTCTGTTGGCTCTGTTGGCTCTGTTGGCTCTGTTGGTGCTACAGAAATCTTAGCATCGATAATAAATGAGTTAAAATCATTTATTCTTCCTTTTCCCGAATAATTTTTTTTAATGAAAATTATATTTCCTCCAAAATAATATTCATGAAAATCGGCTATTTCCTTAAATTCTTTTTCAAAGTCCGTGAATATATGAGTTCCATCTCCGCCGCCACCACAATCTTCAATTACATAATACCCATCCGTATTTACTCGATGAAATAAATTTTTCATCGTATTCATTTGGGCAACTCCTGTATGTAATCCATCATCAATTATTATATCAAATGTTAAAACCCCTAAAAACTCCTCACATTTATCATTTTCCAACGAGCTAAAAAGGAATGTTTTAATTCTATCTTCTTCAAATTTACAATCTTCTGCGATATCAACACCATATATGTGTGAATTTTTAAAATAATCTCTCCATGCGCGTAAGGAACCCCCAGGGAGATAATGTGGATAATGGCTAGGATTACCTATGAATGTACTCGGTATACCAGGTAATAGAGTGCCAATACCAATTTCCAAAACGTTCATTGGTTTATCTTTTAATACATCAAACGCCCTTTCGTAAAGAAATGAATATCCTGACAAATGTTTGTCAGAGCCATATTTTTCTATATAATTTTGTAATTGACTCATATTTTAGTTTTAATTGTTCTTATTTTTTAGGAAAGTCATGTGGCTCATAAAATCTAGCCCCAGTCGGTAATGCAAGTAATCCAGGATGGTTACATCCAGTCTTAGCCGCGTTACTGTATGTATGACGTAAAACTGGAAATGATGTGGCACTCAGATTTTTAGTCCATAATTCCAATGTTTCATATAAATGATTTTCAGGCTCATATGGAACAACAATTATTTTAACATTTTTATAATTGAAATATCGGCTAATCAGCACATCATCAGATAATGTCTTACCAAGAAAATTATCAAAAAAATCTTGCTCAAAAAGCTTTCTTTTATATGACGCTGATTTATAATGTTGTAGCGCATAAATTTCCCGATTTTCAATAGTACACGCAATCCATGAATCTCTGGCATCTGCAAATTTTCTGTTTTCAACGGCTTCTGTTCCAGCATAGCATGTAACGCAATCCTTTAATATATTTTGATATTTTCGATGTTCTTTAATCATATCTGTATGGTACACTAAATCATCATCGACAACCAATATAATTGTTTCTGGATTGGTTATTCGTTTTAAAGTTGGGACAATTTTTGTAGGAGGACCCAAATCTTCTGTTCTATAAACCCTTAAATGTGGATATTTCAGTAAAGACATGCTCAGCCAATCAGGAATAACATACGGCTCTTTAGTTATATTGTATATCTCAGGAATATTAAAATGAACTTCATAATCATCGTCATCTTGCTCACATAGTGATTTAATTGTTGACATTATTGCATTTTCATATGACTCATTCAATCTTTCTGGCACAGTAGTTAATGAAATTATAACTGAAGCGGTTTTTTCACTTCCATGATTTGATTTAACCTCAATAAACCCCTGATTATAAGCCGAGTTGACTCTATTTTTAATGGAAATTCTTATTTTATTTAAATCTCTAAGTTTTAATGCTCTTCTTCCAATTTCTTCAAGGCCTAATATTTCTTCATTACCGTTCCTTATATCTGCTTCCAGATCCCAACATTTACCATTTATGTCATATAGTTCATTAATACTTTCATCTATTCCATCGTATCTTTCAATTTCGCCCAATAAAGCATCAATTTCTTTTGTGTTATCTAATTGCTGTCTCTCCGATTTAAGTTTGCAAATAGAATACCTATCAATAATATCACCAATAGACATCACTAGTCTTGGTTTGTCTCTGTTTAAAAAAATTAATTTATAATCTTCTTTATCGGGTTTATTTGGGAGATCTAATCCTTTAATTGGAAAATTTTGATCATCGGGTTCGAATTCCTCGATGAATTTTTTGTTGACAAATGATAATTCAAGAGTTTCGGGTATCATATATCCGTCATATTTCCATAGATTACTCCAGTTATTTCCATGTACATGACATAGCACAAAATAGTTTTTAAATTTTTCTAAAATATTAACTAAATCCTCCCTATTTTTCTCAACATTAATATAATGAACTTCCAATGATATAGCCACCGCCAATGCGCTTATTTTTTCAATATCAGCCTTTAAAAAATACTCATATTCACCGCCTTCAATGTCGATTTTTAATATAACGTGTCCATTTATATTTAATTTTTGATAATCATCGATAAAATCATTACATTGTGGTTGATATCCTAACCCAGTTGGAATGAAATGGCAATTATATTTCTCCCAATATTCTTCAAGGTTTTTCCATTCATTTCTTTGATGTTCTTCCCATCCTGGTGTAAGTTCTCTCATAGTATGATCCAAAAGATAAGCTGGTTTTTTATATATTTCCCCAAAATCCACTTCGAATCTACTATCTCTACCTATTCCATATGAAACTAAAGCAGAACATTCATTGAAAACAAATTCAGGTAAAACATATCCGCCATCTTCATTAGGACCAAATCTCTTTTTCGGTTTAAAAATATGTTGCGGTTTTAGTAATTTAATAAAATCATTTTTCATCATATAACATTTATATTTATTCTTTATTGTTCATAATCGTCTATATAAAAATCGAGTTTTTCATGAAGAAGATCAATTAATTCTTGGTCTTCTCTTCCATGGTTTCCTCCAAATGTTCGTCTAATTAAATGACCAGCCGTATCTTCAGTAACAGGATAGAATATATCTCTCACAAGTGGGAAAGATATTGCCCACCTCCCACAATGATTTACTGGTCTCCAATCAGTTTCTTTATCCCATGCCGTACATATTGCAAAAAGTTTATTCTTTTTTAAATAATACCCCATCACCAAATCGTCACCAGTGGATAATTTCCAAACATGTTCGTTCCAATCATCTTTAAAATAATATCTTCTATAACTTACGGAGTGCCAATGCCCTGGAACTAGTAAATAATGGTCACATAACGGCGGAATATAAAAACTATTCCCCAAATACGCGTATTTTTTCACACCATTTTCATCAGTCCATCTTCTAACATCCACCCCATTATCGCCAGTAAAGCATATTGCATGTCTAGAATATTGACTCAACTTTTTCACATGAAATTCTAACATGTCCTCATGATAAACATAATCATCATCAAGAGCTATTATTATATCATCAGGATTAGTGGCAATTTTTACCCCTCCAATTACTTTAAGAATAGGCCCATAATCAACCTCTTCTCTGTTAATTATTAGTTTTGGGGTATTTTTCGCGAATTCTATCAACTCGTCAGGAATTATATACGGCTCGTTATCTTTCATGGCATAGAAATAAGGGATATTTAGGACAATACGGTAATCTTTATCCGTCTTTTGGCCCAATAATCCATCTAAGCATTGTTTAAATAAGTCCCAATATTTTAATCTTAATGGAACTGTTGTTAGTGAGATGTATATCATTAGTCTTTTAGTTTATTTAAATCCAATAAGTTATATATTATTTCTGCGGCTTTTTGAACAGTTCCGTTATTTTCATACCATTCTCTACCGTTGCGTCCAACAAATTCAATAAAATCATTATCCTTTTTTACTTCGTTATATCTTTCAATAACACGATCACTCATTTCGTTCCAATATTTTATAGGATCATGCACAGTTATTGGTATATCATCAATATCCACCGCAATATAATGATAGTTTGCAATTAAAGGATTATGTGTTTTTGTACATATTAATTTTGGCCTAAATACAGCATTACCTAACCCCATAATTATGATGTCTCTTGGAGATATTTCTGCGCCATTTAGGCTAAAACACATCTTTTGTTCATATAAGTTTTTGACATACTCTCTACCGCCCAACATAGCCGATCTAACATCAAATCTACTATCGCTAGATAAATGGTGACGATAGCCATATAACAACCCAAAAAAAGTGGGTTTATCGTGTATATATTTTTTAACCTTGATTTTTTTGTAATACTCATCTATTGCATTTTGTTCTGTCCAATGTGAGCATGTATTTGATATCGGGGTGGCTTTTATATCTGTTGGTTGATAAAATGTACGATCTGTATTACATCCTGTTGTTGCAAAAATTTCCATACATTTCGAAAAATCATTATCTTTGCCAAAAAACCCATCAGCTTTTATAGTATCTAAAAAATCCATGTATGACACAAGAAAGTATTTACCATTTTCGGGATTTTTTATTAAAAGATTCCAGCATCCATATATGGAATTTGTATTATTTATATAGTTTCTGAGCGGGGAATTGTCAAATACTTTAAAATCATTTGGAAAATTTTTAGATAACATATCACATACAGTACCTAGCGTATCAACTTGGCTCCAATTTCTCCCACCTATTTCGTAATATCCATGTATCATCATAATGTTATCTCCGTTCTTTCAGCCCAACCTCTTTTATCACTATATCCCCAAAAAACAACTCTACTGGGCTTCTTTTCAGTAAGAAACATTTCTTCATAATGAATTGGTGTACTGTTTTCCATAAATTCTTTTAATCGGTGGTCATCTATTGATTTTGTGTTTATTCCAATTCCATTCTCATCATCAAATGCAACTAATATACTTTTATAATCATTTCCTGGTAATTGGGTTCTATCTATATTAACTAGATGATAAAAAGAAAACATAAAAGAATTTTCCCATTCTTGTTCATCTATAATTAGTGGATTAGGTGGAAATTTACAATCTGATGTCCATTTTTGAAATGATTTCTTTTTAAAATGTATTCCCGCATATTTTTCATATTCCCGCAGAGTTCGTACAGTACCAAGATCATATCCAGTTAAATCAAATCCATTATCTTCAGTTCTTAATAATTGTCTGATTTTTGACCGGCCAATATCCTGTTGCCTCCAAAACATCTGGTCACCTCTTTTACTTTGGTCATCCCATACAAGCATACCGCTTCTTTCCGTTCTCATAGTTGCATGCCATATAATACATTTATGCGGATGAAAGAGGTCATATCCATGAGTATACGATCTAACTGTTAAATTAATTTCTTCTCCACTAAAATATATATCTGAGTCATGACGAACTTCTCTTGCCCATTTATTAGGACCAAACGCAAAATGCCCCGATAAAAACCTAGCAGGAAATGGTTTGGTTAATGATTGCCAATTTGGAATTCCCCTTGGCCTAATAAAAATCGTTCCAAATGGGTAAAAACTCGCCGCTTCCGATAACCATGGCTCCATTGTTCTATCTGCGGGGTCATTAAATGGGTTATAATATGGTAAATAACCACAAATTAATGGGTTATATCCTTCATTTTGTAAATCGTGATACCAACCGATTAATGTTGAATCCCAATTCTTATCAAATCTATGGTGTGAATCTAACTGACAAACAAAATCTTCATCTGTTAAAAGTTTATCATTAATAATAGCTCTTGCATAAGGTAGTCCCTTTGCCTCGACATAGTTCATATCATAAATTTTAAAACGTTCATCGTTTCTAAATTCATCAACATTATCGAATTTATCTTCTGGATTAAATTGACGACAGATCCCAAAATGTATTCTTTCTGGAAATTCCGCATTTTCTAATGCGCTTTTAATTGTTGGAACTAATTCAGGTTCCCTATATGCAGGAAGGTGTATTAATATTGTTTCCATATTATTAGTATAAATCGCCAGTTATTCTTTCACACCATTCTTTTGACGAACTATGTGGCCAAACAACCCAATATTTAGGTTTATATGATGTTTCAAACTCTCTCCATATTTTACAATACTTGTCAGGATCGTTCATCATTCTTTGAATTTCATCTTTATCGGCGTCTTTTCTATATATTGTTGTATCGCCTTCTCCTTCCCTATGAAATGCAACAACCCAGAAGTCATAATCTTTCTCTGGTACTTTATCATAACCAACATCGATACAATGTTTAAACATGTGTACAAATGATTTTTCATATTCCTCATCCGAAAGAGGCGGATTAGGTGGTAATTTTTTATCCAATGTATATTGTTGTACAGACCTTTTTTTAAATGATATTCCCGCATATCTTTCATAATCCCCAAGCGAACGAACTGTTCCAAAGCCATATGGACCAAAATCAATATCTTGTGGCTCATTATCCATACCAAATAATTTTCTATTTCTTAGAAATGAATTAGTGTTCAGGGAAGGCCATGTAGTATCATCATCCCAATGCTTTTTCTTGTCTCTTCGTGTATATTCATGCCATATAAAAACCTTATGTGGATGGAATAGGTCATATCCGCATGTATATGCTCGAGCACTTATCGAATGTTCCTCTCCGTGAAAATAAAAATTTGGATCATAGGGTACTTCCAGAACAAACTTTCCAGTTGTAAAAGCAAAATGGGCGGAATAAAACCTTGCTAGTATAGGTGTGTCTAATTCCTTAAAATTATCAATTGATTCTGGCATAGTATGAATAACGCCCTCTGGGGAAAATCTATCAAAACTCATCTTCCACGGTACATGAATTCTACCAGATGGATCATTATTAGGATCATAAGAAGGAATATAACCCGTGAGTAATGGTTTTTGATACCCCTTTGATTGTAAATCTTTATACATTGCAATCAGTTCAATATCCCAATTTTCGGCAAATCGATGGTGAGAATCCAATTGAAGCGTATATTCTTCTCCGTTATAATTCTGTTGTAATTTATGTCTAGCCCAACAAACTCCTTTGGCATCTGTATAATTTATATCAAGAATTTTAAAACGTTTATCGTTTTTATATTCAGATATATCATCCCACACATCATCAGAGGAATGTTGCCACGCAATTGAAAACACCAAATTTTTAGGAAATTTAGCTTTTTCAATACAATCTTTTATTGTAGGAAGTAATTCGGGGTCGCGATAACTCGCAATTTGAATAAAAATTTTGTTCTTTTTCATTTACATAAGTTATAATGAGTAATATAAATAATTAAATGAAAATATTAAAGTCAAATGTTTGGATTTCTCAATTATTTGTCATATTTTTGTTAAAAATTTTAATATGAATAAAACATATCAGCCATTTATACTTCAGAAAGCTGAAGAAATATTTGAAATATTGAAAGAAGATGTTAAATCCTCGGATTTTGCAAAGGATCTCCTTTGTAGCGTCTTAACCGAAAAGTTTATTGCAGGAGAATTAAGTTCAGGGGATTCAATACAAGGTATTTTTAATGAAGAAGAACTTCTATCATTCATTAATGAAGTTGCAACACATGATGATTTAGAGCATTTAATTGAGTTGAAACTTGTTAATTATTTCAATGACGAAAACGATGAAATTACCTATTTTTTAACAGAAGAAGGTAAGATGTATGTGGAGATGTTGTTAAAGGAGGATATTAAACTTCTGGAGTAATAGGCGGCGGAGCATACATTTTTCTTTTATATGTTCTCACACCTTCTTTAAGTTTGTTTATATCTCTTTGAATGTTTCCTAATGATGAGGCAATGGAAGAGATTTTCGAATTCGTTGTTGTCTGTAAACCATTAGGAATACTATTCTGAAGTTTTCTAAATTCTTTAATAGTTTCATTTAAAGAATTTTGTAGTTCCTCAATTTTAAATTGCGTGCGACTAAAATCTTGTCTTGAAACTCGTGTCATTTCTTCGGCTAAAACATTATCTAAAATCTTTTTAACCTGTTCTTCTGTAATTACAATTTTTTCCATATCTTATAAATACTTTTCTATTCTTTAATTTGGTAGTCTCAAATATTTTTTTTACATTTGTACCATGAAAGATATAAAATTTGACCTGAACGATATTGTTATCATTCCCGCAGAAGGTAGTGATGTCAATAGTAGAACCGAATGTAATGTGTTTACAGAATTTAATTTGGATAAGTTTCTCCCAATAATAACCGCACCAATGGATACGGTGGTTTCGCCTGATAATTTTAAAGTGTTTTTACATAACGACATTCTTCCATGTCTTCCACGAGTAGTTGACAAGAGTAATGTTCCAATCGATAAAAGATATTATTTTCAATCATTTGGATTATGTGAAATTGAAAAACATTTACGATATGAATTTGAGTGTGGGGATATTGACCTGAAAAATAATCTTCTTTATGCTTTTTGGGAATATCCCAATGTTCTTATTGATATTGCCAATGGTCATATGAATAAACTCATACCAATAATCAAAGAAATAAAACGAAAGTTTCCAGATATCACTCTTATGGTAGGAAATATAGCCAATCCTGAGACCTTTGCTAATCTCGGATTAGCTGGGGCTGACTTTATTCGATGTTCAATAGGCACAGGCGCTGGATGTACGACTGCGGCCAATGTTTCAATCAATTATCCTATGGGTTCTTTAATTGAGGAATGTAGGAAACAAAAACGAGAGTTAGGGTTAAATACCAAGATAGTAGCCGATGGAGGAATGAAAAACTATTCAGATATCATCAAAGCTCTCGCGCTTGGAGCCGATTATGTCATGATGGGCTCAACCTTTAATAAATCCATCGAATCTGCTGGGTTTAACTATCTTTATGGCATAAAAATACCTCAAAAGACAGCAGAAGCTCTCTGGAGATGGGGATTTCCAGTCAAAAAGAAATATCGTGGAATGAGCACCAAGGCAGTACAAAGGAGTTGGGGTAAGTCTGAATTAGTAACCGCAGAAGGAATAACCAAATATCAAAAAGTTGAATATACATTGGATCAATGGACTGAAAACTTTAAAGATTATTTGAAATCAGCCATGAGTTATTGCGGTGCAAAAAAATTGGACGATTTCATAGGAAACGCCCAATATGTATTCATTACAGATGCTGCGAGGAGAAGATTCGACAAGTAGCTATTCGATTCTAAAATCGGTATCAGTACCTTTCATTTCAAGGTCTTTTATCATTCCGTCTTTAATGTATTTTCGTATAAGTGCAGATACAGTCGTATTCTGGTCGTCAGCAACCCGTTCTATTTTTTTATAATAATGGGGTACAATTCTAAAAGATAGCATACGAACAAGCTGTCTGTATTTTGGTTCATCCGATTTTCCAGGATGTGATTCTTTTTCTTTTGATTTTTCAGTTGCCATCTTAATTGTTTTTTATAAATATTTGGTATTATGATAATTTTTCATTATATTTTCATAAAAGTAAAAATAATCATTTAAAAAGTAAAAAAACATGGAAGAAAAAACAACAAAAGCAGAAAAATCCCCCGCAGTTAAAGAATGTGAGGAGAAGTATCCTGAAACAACAAAGGAATTTAAGAAAATCTTAGGAGAACAGTATGAATTGTTTGTAAAAAAACAACTAAATTACGGGCCAGAGAACATCTCAGTAGGAACAAAATTATCCAATCCAGATGAAATAAAGGTCTCATTAACAGGAATATGGTTCAGGTCCAATGACAAAATACAGCGTCTGAAACAATTAGTTCTTCTGAATAAAACAGATCTTGTTGGTGAATCCATCTCCGATTCATTTATCGATTTATCTGTGTACGGAATTATTGCTCAGATTGTATCGAGGGGAAAATGGGGTAAATAGATTCTTTTCAACTTATGGTTCATATTTATAACTATGAACCATTTAATAAAAAACAAAGGGAATATAAAATGGTATGTTTACACTCTGAATGATCCAGAGACAAACATACCATTTTATGTTGGTAAAGGCCAACGGTATAGAATGTATAATCATTATTATAATGTAAAGAAACATAAAATACCGAATGGGAATTTTAGACTTTATGAAAAAATAAAAAGTATAATCAATAGCGGAAAATCAATTGAATATAAAATAGTATTTTCGAGTAACGATGAAAAAGAAGCGTATGATAGAGAGTTTCAATTAATTCAAGAAATAGGTATTGATAATTTATGCAATTTATTTCTTGGATATGGTGGGTCATATAGCGGAGAAAAACATTGGAATTTTGGTAGAACAACTCCACAAGATGTAAAAGATAAGATCGGAAAATCAAAATTAGGCGATAAGCACACAGAAGAATCTAAAAAGAAAATGAGCGATCAAAGACAAGGAAGCTTACATCCTATGTTTGGAAAACGCCACACAGAGGACGCCAAAAGGAAAATGTCGGAGAATCATGTGGATTTTAATGGCGATCGCAATCCATTTTATAATAAAACCCATAGTGATAAAACCAAAGAACATCTTCATAATTTATTCTCAAAGTCATATAAATTAATTCCCCCTGATAACGATTGTATAATAATATATGGCACAAAAAATGTTATGAAATATATTAATGATTACAACATGATGAATAATACTAAAGTCAGTGCGTTCAGTTTATTTCAATATGGTAAAAATGGTGATGGATGGAGAATTGAAAAAAATAATTAAAATGAGGCTTTTATTTCTTCTTTTTTTATTACCTTTGTCCTAACAATATTGTTTGAAAAACTATTTATAAAAAACAAGAGGTATGAAAGTTAATGTAAATCACCCGTCATTTATTTCTTTCTTAGAAAACGTATCGAATAACATTCTGTCTGCAATAAAAATAGAAGAATATTTTTCATTATCATCTGATAAGAAGATGGCTATCTCATTCACCGTGTTGAATCTTTTGAAAAATAGCGCGAAAGTTAAAGCTAACTTGACTGATGATGAATTAAAAAGTTTTATTATGGTACTTTGTAAAAAGAATGAAGAATATGAGAATTATGAATTTGCCGCGGTTTTAAATGACGTGATAAAAAATTATGATGCAATAAATGAATTACAAGATACCACAAAAAAACCAACCAAAAGAAGTAAAAAAACTGATGTCACCCCACAGCAATAACGGCTGGAGTTGGAGACACCACATCCTCGACAATAACAGCATCAGATATTTCCACTAGAAAAATTAACGTGTCCACATCTTGATTCTTATTTTTAAGAACAATATCACAATGCCACGCTTCTTTAACGGAATTTATAAATCCTTCCTTTATTCTATTAAAACTGATTCTTCGATAAACGTAATAAAGTTTGTCGTTATAATTCACCAGTTCTAAACCTTTAGTTGTAACCATAATTGAATTTTTGTATAAATATATGTATAATTATGGACATAATCACCATAATAAACGATTTTCTTTTATATTTATGACTATATGAAGATTAATATGAAAAAATACGTCTTAACCGAAACCCAAGTTAAAAAAGTAGTGGATAATATTATTAAAGAACAAACTGACAACCAATCATTAGTTGCAACTGTTCAATGTTTTTTAAATCAAACAGGAAATGCTAAGTTAGTCATTGATGGAAGAGGCGGACCAAATAGTTTAACTGAGAAAGCTCTCAAGGCGTTTCAACAGAAAAAAGTGGCTAATGGACATACAATTATTGTCGATGGACAATGGGGGTTTAACACACAACAGACATTAACACCGCAAGAGAATAAAATATGGGCTTCTTGTAGAAAAAAATACGAAAGATTATAATTAATTTAACCCAAATCAACATGAAATTTGAAGATATATTTTTAGATATTCTTTGGGAGCAAATAGAACAAGACCCGTTTGATGAACCAGAAAGGGATGCTGATGGAAATCTTAGAGATTTTAATGGTAATATAATTGACCCAGCGCCAAATGATAATGGTAATGAGCAACCAAATCCTGAACAACCTGAAGGTCAACCTGGCGTGCCAGGACAGGAAGCCCCCAAACAAAAAAAGGCGAAACCATTAACCGAGATCGAAAAGATTAAGTTGAAATGGAAAGAAGAAAATCCAGGTTTAACAGATGAAAACATGGATGATACCATTGAATTCTTCAATAGGCGTAAAAATGGGTTAAGAGAATATAAAGATCCAGCAATTACACCAGGATATGTTAACTTACCTGAAATCACCGCTCTTTTACAAAGATTTCCTGGAATGCGTGACACGCTATCAAATCATCAGAAAATTAGAGACATCCAAAATTATACATGGGAGGCAATGGAATATTTCATGGATAGAGCAGGAACCACTATGGCTGCCGCTGAAATGGATTTTTCTATTGACGGTGATACACCTGAAACAAGATGGGCCAGCGCAATGAAAAAATGGGATTCTCCAATGAATCTCATATTCAATGAAGGTGGGGTTATTGTTCATAAAATAACAGGAAAAGATGAGGCCATCGCTTTAGGTAGATTACAACATATATTAGTAAATAGATATGGGGGATTTAACTGGTGTATAACCAATGCTCCAGGCATGTCAGCCGCTAACTTATATTCATCATATCGTGATCGTAGAGCTTATTACTTTGTACTGGATAAAAATAGGAAAGAAGATGATAGATATTTCCTTTCAACAATAGAACCCGTCGATATGAATAGTCGCCAAAGGTATGAAGGGCCATATGCTATAACACCTGCTCCAAATGGTACTGAAACAGGTCAATCTTGGGAAGATATTCTTCATATACATCCTCAGCTCCAAGGAAAAGAAGGGTTATTCACATATTTTGGCCCAACGCCAAAAGAGAGAATTGACATATCCATTGATAAAATAAACTTCAGACAAGGTGATCCAAATGATTTTGCAGTACAGAAATTAAATATTCAAAGATTATATGTTGAATCTGGAAGACTCATTAATGATAAAAGAGCTTTTTCTGTCCTACCATATGACAAAATGAATAATCTTAGGAAAGAATACATTGCAAGAGCAACTCTTGAAGATTATAAAAATAGGTTTAAATGTAATGATACAAGAGATCCTTTCGGAATATTAAATATGATTCAACGAGATAACCCTGGATTATATACGTTCTTAGATGAAGTTGTATTGATGACTCAATTACATCTTCCAAGGGGAATATGGGGTATTAAAGCTGGTATTGTTGGTATTAATTACAATCCCGTATTTTCTGACATAGAAAATAGAAACATTACACTCTATCGTGAAAAAAATGGGCATAACTATGGACTGATGGATATCGACAAAGTGAATTGGATAAAAGCAATGGGATATGTTATGACGACTCCAAAATTATTAATTCGCAGAGACGAAAGAGGCGTGAGTCAATTTACACTCCAAAGATACGCTTCATCTGACGGAAGAGATTATTTCTATTTCTTATTGAATACCAGAGAATATCTTAACAAACAATCTCCGAACTACGCAAAAGGAAAATATCTCGATAAAGCGGATGGTGACGCGATATTACAATCTAATGAATATAGACAATTAGGATACGAGAAAAAATGAAGAAAATAATATTGACAGAGCAACAAGCAGGAAAATTAATTTCTAAAATCGCAGATGGTGAAAATGAAACCGCATTAAGCGATGGACGATATCATCAGAAAGCTCGAGTTGATTTTAATTATTATGGCGGTCATGCAACAAAAACCTATAAAGGCGGAGAAATTGATGATATATTCGAAATTGAGATTGATGTTTCTTTTTTAATAAAAATTGAAGATGATATACAGGGTATTAAAGGCTTAAAAGTATATGATGTCCGAGGTCCAAAAGAAATTGAAACACAAATACGATATTATCCTTGGGATTACGATCCAAACAGTGATGATGAACCAATTGATGAGCCAATAAAATTTCTTATTCCATGGAGGTCAATTGAATTTGAAGAAAATTCCGGAATGGAATATTTTGGTATAGATGATAGAATAAATCTTAGGCTACAAAATGACCCTGATGGCGGGCTAATGGTCAATTCTGTTGAAGTCTCCATAAAAAATATATAATTACTATTTACATTCTTTTTATTTTCATATATATTTATGTTTAACCTTGTGATTGAGGTTCTAGTGTCGGTCAAACGACATTTGAGTTGGAATTGATACCAACGAATAGAGGCTCAAATACAAAAAAATATAAGGAAATGAATAAAGTAGCATCTTTAAACTATGATGGTTCTTCTGTACCAACAGCATTTGTCACTAAAGGTAGACAACGAGTAAAACAGTACAACAAAGGTAGACAACGAGTAAAACAGTACAACAACACAACCGTATATCTAAATAACGGTGATGAATTCGAAATCGAATTGTTTAATCCAACACCAAACAAAGTAATGGCTAAAATTGACCTCAATGGTGTTTCTATTGGTCCTGGCATTGTTTTAAACCCTGGACAGAGACATTTCTTGGAAAGGTATGTCAACGAAGCCAAGAAGTTCCTATACATGACTTACGAGGTTGATGGTGGAAATGCGGATGTTCAGAGAGCAATTGCAAATAATGGTGATGTGTCGATTAAATTTTATGTCGAAACCCCACCTCCATCACCAATTCTTACTTATACCCATCCATGGTGGTACACAACAATTGCCACCCCGTATTATGTGCCAACATACGGAACAACAACATATACTACAAATAATGCAAATATTACCCCAACTAGCTGGGGAAGTGGATTCGCAAGTGGGAAATCATCTGGTTCATCATCACATAATATGGGACAACCGCTTAAAAGTGGAAAACTTAGTAAAAGTGTAGAACCTCAAAGTTTCGCCAGCGGACAAGCTGAAACTCAGAGTTGTAATTATATGAGTGCATCGATGGACTTTATGGATGCCCCTGAAGAGTTCGAGCGTTCATTTGCTGAGGTTGAGAAAACAATTGAAACAGGAAGAATTGAAAAAGGTTCTAATTCCAGTCAATCATTCGGAAAAGATTATTCAACTTTCAATACCTATTGGAGTTGGAAAACAGATTGGAAAATTCTTCCACTATCGCAGAAGCCAGTTGAAGTACAAGATATGGTTTTGTATTGTACTGGATGTCAGAGGAGAAGAAGAAAACAATCTGATATATTTTGCCCTAAATGTGGAAAGAGATACTAACAAAAATAGGAAACGAAAAGTAGCCGTCATTATGCATGACTTTTCTTGGACATTCCAGACGGATAGTTTCCTTTAAAAAATAATAATAAAAATCACAAGGTTATATGAAAGGGGTTATAAGACCCCTTTTGTATTTTCACGAAATCTTATATAATTCTCAAATAATTCATAATTTGTGGCGTAGACAGGAAGGTTTGTAATTTTAACATCGCCTCTATATTCTTTTTTCTTGTCTTTATTTTTATATGTTATATTAACCGTACCATCAATACAATTCACTCTGGTATCATTTATATGAATAAAAACATGTTTGTTCTCATAAGTTGGGTTATTTTTAAAGAAATTACTATAAAGGTTATTAAAATCTTCTCTATGCTTAATACATTCTCTGGTATTATCCATATCGTCAATCATATCATTAAAATATCTATCTACGGTAGATTCCATCTCTTTATAGGTTGGATATTTTGTATCGTAATTATAATAATATTCATATTCCTCGGATGCCAGATCCCCGCCAGAATCAATATATTCTATTAACACCTGGTGTAAGTTATTATTAATTTTATTTATTTTTCTTTCAACGATAAACTGAATAAATTTAGTATTTTTAATGGACACTTTTGTACCATCTATTGTTAGATATTCTTCGACATGATCTATATTTTTTTGCACGTCATCTTCATATCCTTCATGACTTAATGATGTAATCTGTTTAATAAGTTCGTCTCTTATATCTTGGTTTTCCATAAATCCTTGAAAATATGATTGATGAAAATTTTCATATATAGGAGTTCCTAGTTCATATTGTGCATTATACTCATTTTTTTCAAAATACTCTTTAAATATCGGTTCTAGTCCATTTATCCATTGTTGTTCTTCATCGAATTGATTTTCCTGATCACCACTAACATGTTCCCACGAATTGCTAAGATCGTATCTCATTTGTTGTAAAGTACTACTAATACTACTTAACTCGTCACTTAATTTTCTGAAATAAAAAATGATCCAATTTCCCTTAACGTCTACACTATTTTTTAACTCTTCATCTTGAATTAGTATATTTATTCGTTCCCTATCTTTTGTAAGAATAGAATTAGCCAATGGATTCTTTATACCTTTTGTTGTAGTTAATCGAGTAATTACCGAAAGAGCATCATCCTGTGATAAAAGATCAATGTTTTTTAACTCCCACTCCAATTGTTCTTTAGTTGGTTCTTTAACGAATGAGGTAAAAAAGAAATTCCGGATTTCGGGGTTTTTCCCCAAAACTTTGCCAGCATTAATTTGACGATCAGTGCTATCCATAAATTGTTTTGACTCAAAATGAAACTGATATTTTTCATTATTATCCTTTTTATTAATCATGATATAAAGACGCCCCTGTTGATTATAACGGTTAAACATATTATCTCTATCCTGATAACTTTTTTCCAAAGAATATGGACCATATGTTGTACACCATTGCGTATTAACGCCGAGATAACAAGCGGCTTTCTCATTTAATGGTTGTAGAATTAACCATTGATTTCCGTCATATAAGGTTTGATAATCATCAGATGATAATGAATTCATAATGACTCCTAAATCTTTGGAATCAATATTCATATATTTTTTAACTGAATTATATATATCACTAAGAGTGTTAATTTTATTTATATCGAGAGGTACATGATATTTGTAAGCATATGTTAGATATTCAGTTGCTTTGGATATGTCTTCTTGTTTTAGTGTTTTTTTCTGAAATAGATTAAGTAATATTTTAGTGTATTTTCCTATTCTAATAATATGTTTATTTTCTGGGTTAACAACGGTTTGAGGATCGGCAAGTGCAATTCCATAAAACACGCCGCTTGGAATATCAGTATAATACTTTTTCTGAATTTCATCGGGTGATAATTCAAGTAAAAGTTCCTCAAGTAATAACGATAAATTCATATTATCATAAATATATTGTAAAATGTTTGGCAGATTCAAAAATTCACATTACATTTGCCATCGATATTTATCAATTAAATGATATTATGAAAAGATTATTAATTATTATATGTTTGTTTTCGTCAATGTTACTTAATGCTCAAGTTATCAACTGGAACAAATTCGATGAAAAGATACTGAATGGACAAGTGTTTATCAGGATGAGCGATTATACTCAAAATAATGGACATTATTCTATATCCCCCTCATTTTCAAAACAAAGAAGAATTCATAGTTGTATTGTAAACAATAATGCTAGATTTTCGGCAAATGAAGTTAGTGCGAAAATTAACCATAAAATTCCAAAAAATTATGTAGGCATTCTTGATGTAATTTCATGTAAAGATATTAAGGACTTTGATATAACATATCAGGATATTGCTAATAGATGTATTATAGATTGGATTCTTTCCCCTTCTGATTCGTTTTTTATGATTGGGTCAGGAAATGAGGTTGTGACGACATCGTATTACAACAAAAAAACCGAAACAGTTTATATTTCGGTTGTTTTCATTCAGTAACTACTATACTTTCGGTTGTTGTTGAGGTGTACCTTGAGCCACAAAGGGCTGTATAGGACTTAGAACATATCTTCTATTAGGCGCAGTTTTTTCAGGTATTGTGGGTAATTCTTGCGTCCACCCTGGTCCCCATTGAGTCGTTTCTCCTAGTCCTTTGAATTTAAAGGCGTTTCCTAACTCAGGGATTCGTTTGTTTAATTCCTCAGCAATAATTTTTGCCCTTTCTTGAGACAAACATAAGTCATAATCTCTCCTTGTTTTATTTCCCGAACATGGTGAATATCCACCAGTAATATTTTGGTTAGGATCCCCATCAACGCTTGAATATCCTAGCACAGTAGGATTTTGTGATTTAAAATGAGCAATAAACGGTTCTCCATATTTTTCAATATACCCTTTTACTTCTTGAACAAAATTCCCTAATTGCTGGTCAACCATCGCAGGATCCTTAAATTTCACGTCATCATAATTAAATAAATCCCCTATAGCCATCGTAGTAATTTGAACAGGACCCGTAGGAACTTCTGGTTTAGGCGCTTGTAATGAAAGTTGACCCCCCGCTACGTTCATAGAAAGCTGTCCTGATTCGAGTGATCCAAATAATCCATTTTTAAAATTATAGATAAGTTTGTTCCTTTCCATAAATTCACCCAGAGGATATTCTGTACCAAATGCAACGCCGATTTTTGCGTCTTTCATATCTATGAGTTTCTTTGTAACGGTGAACTTAAATGTTCCTTGATTTTGTTCGTCAGTATAAATAATTCCTTTAACCGTTCCTTTTTCAATCTGCGTTTTTAATTCAGGATATTTTTCAACTAATGTCTTATATTCTTGAATTTTTTCAATTTCAGGTAATAAGGTTGACATCTGTGAAGCCCCAAATGATAATCTACTATTCGGTGGAATCACTAATGCATAAATTCCTGGAACCATTAAAGTCATATCATAGGCTTTCTGTCCAATTTGAAGTTTAATAGCTTGAGCGTTGCCAATAATTTTTATACTAGTCTGGTCTAAAATTTCTTTTTCTTTCTTATCAATGATATCATTGATTTTGTTCTGCAAAACGATTAATGTCCTTTGGTCGTTGACCATATCATTTTGCTCGTTAACCATATCAGGATCACCTAATATTTTTTCTAATTGTGTTTCAGATATAATGATTTTCATATAAGATAAATATAGATTTAATTGTAATTTTTTTGAAGTGTAAAAAAACTTTAGTATATTTGATATATAAATATCGTGGATCTGGACATAATGTCCGGATTAATGTCCGGATTTGCTTTATTTTCATATTATAAAAGTATATATTTGGACATGAAAAAATATCTAGAAGAATATGTAAGAGACCATTGTAACATTGAATATAATAAAGCCACAGGAGAAGAGATGGTAAACTCAACTCTTGCGGCTGTTATGATTGCATTTGACGAATATGCTAAAGACTTGAAGAAGTCGTTAAAAGATTTTGATGATTTTGGATTTGGGGATGCTCATGGAGATGTTCCGAATACTCCAATCTCATGTGGCGGAAGTTGTAGAAGGCCCGATAAATCGATATGAAAAGAAATTTTGATAAAGAAAATGTGTGCTCCTTTTGTGAGGGGGAAAAGGGGTGGACTTTTGTACATCATAACGCTCCCGAAAAAGGTCCAATTTTTCATCCATGTTATTGTGAAGATGGAACTCGTGTTGGAGAACTATTATCAGATTTACAGATTCAGAAGAGCCAAACAGAGCAAAACCGAAGGGATTATGTAGAATTAAGAGATTATATATTAAAAACATCATCCTGCAAAACATGTCATGGGGATCAAAGTTATACATTAGGGCTCTGTAAATGCCCTGAATGTGGATTACCAGGTAACTGTCCATGGCCAGGCTAAACTATAAAATCAAATGATATGGAAAAATACTACAACCCAAAAACTAAGAGAAATCAAGATTTATTTGAAATTGAGTTGCTCTGCCCGGTTTTTACCGTGCGTTGTGATACCCCAGATATCGTTATAGGAGATAAGGGCGCTAGTGTTTCTGTGGTTATTGAAGCAAATGATGAAGAAGACGCGATAAACAAAGCAACATTAAATAAAGAATTTACCAAACATATTAGAATGAATTATTTTCAAACAAAACACCTTAGAGTATATAAACCATCAGGACTTTATGTTATTGGTAAAGTTAATTATTATGAAGGAGACCCAAGACTATGAGGACGCTAAAATTTCAAATAATAGGCCCCACAGGTGAAGCAGTTGAAGATAAGACACAAATCATTGAGTTTTCTGCGGGTGAAGCGGATTCACTTTTGATAACAATTGGTGATTACACATACCATATGAAAAGAGATGGGTCATTAATTGCAGGTGTCAATAAATTATTTACGCCATATGATTAAATGATATCAATAGTAACTGGGTATTATAACAGGAAGGATTTATTTTATCAGACGCTTAAATCAATCACACGTTCAGAATATAAAGATATTGAATTGATTGCAGTTGATGATGGAAGTTCACCTGAA
>Ga0315277_10000949_pt1 | contig 43372 bp, 32 predicted proteins | sample YL17G05_15_MG_FD_203695 | JGI IMG/M metagenome (GOLD analysis project Ga0315277, IMG submission 203695) | Sediment microbial communities from Yellowstone Lake, YNP, Wyoming, USA - YL17G05_15 | ecosystem: Environmental > Aquatic > Freshwater > Lake > Sediment | place: USA: Wyoming | collected... | reverse complement strand
CTCGCTCCCACTATGGTCAGCAAAGAACACGTCGGTTATCTGGTAATCCCACTTTCCCGTACGGTTGCCCTGATTTATGTCCCACAGGGCGCGCAACACGTCAGCGCCCGACTTCATGGGAATCGCCATCGTGGCAAACCCGAGTTTCTCGGAATCATTCCCCTCGAAGTCATTTGCCGCCTGTCCGCACAGCGACTGGCCCATGGGCGACTTCTCATCCGGATCATAGAAGAATATCTTCAGCTTGGTCGAGAGACCCAACGGGTCCACCCAATTCAGCGGGTTGTTTGAACAGTACCCGTACAGGTTCATCCCATCGCCGTAGCCGATGGGGTCCGTCTGTAAGAAACGGCCGATGTAGGGGTTATAGTATCTCGCGCGGTAGTAGTACAGGCCGGTCTCGCTGTCGAACTCTCTCCCCGTGAACAGGAAACGATTCGGATGGTTCGGATCGCTGGCGGAGACCTCGCCGAAGATGCTGTACTCGTAGAGGTTCGCCACGGCCCCTGAGGAATTCGTCAGGGCAATGACGCTGCCGAGGCCATCGAAGTGATAGTAGTACGTCGCGTTGGCGTCGGCCACGTCGATCATGCAGATGGGCTGATCGACGCCTGGGCCGTAGATGTACTTGTGCACCAGGGCCCCCGTGGCGTCGTACTCCGCGATGATCGAGTCGCCGTCATAGAGGTACTTCATCACGGCCTGCCCGTCATATTTCTTCTCGATCCTCCGCCCGGCGGGGTCATAGACATACGAAACCGTATCCCATTGCGTCAGCGCCGCAGGCCACTGCACGCAATCCACCCACCCGCAGTCGCTGCCGTAGGAACTGCTGCCATCCTTCCTATATTCCCAGTGCAGGGTATGTGTGCCGCTGCCGCTGATGGTGAATGCCTTCTTCTGCCACTCGCTGACGCCGCTGATACTGGCCTCGCGGACGCCATCGACGAGGAACTCCAGGAAGTCGCCGTTGGCCTGCGAGGAGACCTTCCAATAGAAGCGAATGATGCCAGGGTCATCGACCGTGGTCTGCATCCAGGATTGGCCGTAATTGGCAACCGCACCACTCTGTGCGGCGTCGCCGTCGTGGAAGTAGGTGGTCGTTTGGGAGGACCACAGGGCCCCTGGGCCCGATGGGACATCGTGCCTGATATCTGAAATCAATTCTCCCGCATATCGCACCATGCCAGGAGCCTACCCGCCGGACGGTGACAAGTCAATGTCGATCCCGCAGTTCACATCCGCCACTCGACGGAGGGAAAAGGGCTCGGCGGTCGATGATGAATTTCACCGTGTCGGTTGAAGAACCTACCCTGCCTTATCGGGTCACCTTCTCTGTGGCCATGGGGCGTGGATTCCCGCCTTCGCGGGAATGACATGGAAGGGAGATTGCCGCGCTGCAATTGCAGTGGCGAGGTCCAAATCTGTGTGAATCGGCGAAATCTGCGGATGATAAGCAGTAGTCGTGAGCCTTTGGATTGACGATTGATGATTTGCGATTGATGATTGGGGGCGGTGGGGCCGGTTGTCAGTTGGAAACCGGTTGATGACTGTCGGTTGATGGTTGTTCATCGGAAACCTTCGTGCCTTTCGCGGTCTGATTTGTGCGTGTGGAGCATGCCTGCGCGAGCGCGGGCATGGCACCCGGAAAGAGGGGAAAGCAGTTGTCAGTTGCCGGTTGACAGTTCTCAGTTGTGCTCGGGAGGGCGTCCTGAGAGAACGCCTGACAGCGTCACTACAAACGGCATCCCGGAAGAACGCTTGGCGGCGTCACTACAAACGAGACTTGCCAGGGAGACGGGGAGGGGGTATAAGCGTGTGTATACGTGGCAGGCGGAGTCTGTCACGGCTTTGGATGGGTGTGATATGGGTCGCAAGCGGGGAACACCGGAGCAGAAGGCCGATCTCTCGGATGCGGCGTTGTGCAGTCTGGCGTCGGGCAAGGCCGGCGTGAAGGCGGCGAAGATGATCTCGGCGTCGGACGTGGAGACGGCGGCTTGGGTCCGGCTGAAATGCCAGTATGGCTGCGACGGGTACAGCCAGTGCCTGGTCTGCCCCCCGTTCACGCCGACGCCGGAGCAGATGCGACAGGTCTTGAATGGCTACCGGCGGGCGGTCCTCATTCACTTCGAGCCGCACGCGGACACCAAGGAAGCCGTGGTCGAGCTGGAACGGGAGATTTTTCTGCGCGGGGCGTGGAAGGCGTTCGGGCTCGGGGCCGGGCCGTGCTATCTGTGCAAGTCGTGCGCGGCGAAGGTGGGCGAGTGCCGGCATCCGGAGCGGACCCGGCCGGCGATGGAGGCCTGCGGGATCGACGTGTATACCACCGCACGCAAGGCCGGATTCCCCATCGAGGTCGTCCGCAACACGCGGCAGTGCCCGAACTACTACGGGCTGGTACTGGTGGACTGATGAACAGCACTTTGTTGGAGAGCGATTATGAAGACGGGTGAATCGATTCGGGGTTGTGGTTGTTGCGGGATGAGCCGCCGGCGGTTCCTGGCGGCCGGTTGCAGTGCGTGTGCAGGTGCGGCGGGGATTCTGGCGGCGCCCGCGCGGGTGTTCGCCGCCGGCGGCACCGCCAAGGCACGCATTCGGATCATCTATTCGTTACACGCGCCGAAGCAGCCCGGGCCGGACTGGCCCAACGTCGGATTCGACTTCGTCCCCGTGATGGACCGCATCAACCGCGAGCTGGCGCAGCGCTGCGTGGCCCTCGAATTCACCTCGTCGATGGCCAACGGCCCCGAGCAGGCCCAGAAAATCCTCGACGACGACAAGAACGCCGGCATCGACGGCTACCTGGTCCTGCAGGGCAACTGTTGGCTCAGGGTGGTGCAGACGATGGCGACGTCGGGCAAGCCGGTGCTGTATGCAGATTTCCAATATGGCGGCAGCGGGGGATTCCTCGTATATACGGCGGATTTCATTCGCCGGCAATCGCCGAATGTTGCGTTTGTCGCGTCGTCGCGGATCGAGGACCTGGCCGACGCGGCCAAGTGCTTCAGCCTGGTGAAGAAGGGCGGCTCGACATCCGATTTCGTCACGGCGGTCGCGAAGCTGCGGCGGGCCCAGACGCCGAAGCCCGGCGACCTCACGTGCACGGCCGACCCCCTGACCACGGTCTCGCCGCAGGAGTGCATCCGCCGGCTGAAAGACTCGCGGATTCTCGCGGTTCTCGGCCAGGAGTCCGGCCGCGCCGGCTCGATCCTGGACATCCCCATCGAACACGTCCCGTACTCGGAGGTCAACGACGCCTGGAAAGCGGCGGACAAGGCCCAGGCCGCCGCCGTCGCCAACCGCTGGCAGAAGAACGCGACCGAGGTCATCGGCGTCTCGCGCGAGACCCTCGAAGCCTCCGCCGCGATGTACCTCGCCATGAAGGAGGTCCTCAAGAAGCACAGCGCCAACGCCATCACGATCAACTGCCTCGGCGGCTTCTACGGCGGCTTCATCCACGCCTACCCGTGCCTCGGTTTCCACGAGCTGAATAACGAGGGCCTGGTCGGCGCCTGCGAGTGTGACACGCGCTCCACGGCCACGATGCTCATGATCAACGCGATGACCCAGGGCCGGCCCAGCTTCATCTCCGACCCCGTCATCGACACGGCCAAGCGCCAGATCATCTACGCGCATTGCGTCGCGCCGAACAAAATGTTCGGGCCCAAGGGCGCGACCAACCCCTTCACGATCCTGACCCATTCCGAGGACCGCCAGGGCGCCTCCGTCCGCTCCATCCTGCCCGTCGGCTACATGACGACGACGCTGGAAGCAGAGCAGGGCCGCAAGGAGATCCTCTTCCACCAGGGCAAGGCGGTAGGCAACGATCCCGACGACCGCGCCTGCCGGACCAAGCTCTGCGCCGAGCCGGTCGGCGATATCGAGAAGCTCTTCACGATGTGGGACCAGTGGGGCTGGCACCGAGTCACCGCCTACGGCGATCTGAAGAAACCAGTCTTCGCCCTGGCCGACGCGATGGGCTGGAAAGTGATCGAAGAAGCGTAAGGCCAACCGGTTGGCGGTAGTCAGTAGTCGGTAGACGTTTGGCGGTGGTTGGTTGACGGTAGTCAGTTGTCGGTTGACAGCTCGGAGCCAAGAGCCGCCGCCTCACGCCCATCCGAAACCAATAAGGGCCTGTGCCATCCCAACGGATCGCAGGCCCTTTCCCTATCTCAAGCCGTATAGAAGATCCTGCCCTCGATTTGATCGAGGCAAGAGGCCCGGTTTGTCAACCGCGAAGAGCACGAAGCCCACGAAGATTCCCTGCCAACGACCATCAACCAACAACCAGCAACCGATTTCCAACTGACAACCGACGACTGCTCTTCATCCGCAGACTAACGCCGATGGACGCTGATTCTGAACCGGGAACTGCGAACTGACAACTCTCCTGTTCACACGGCTTCCTGCAGGGTGTGCACCGCACACCGATTCCTCCGCCTCTCAACCGACAACTCTCCTGGCCTCCCGAAAAAGTAGAATGTCCCCTTTGCTTCCCCAGGTAGAAAGTCCCTGCTATTCCCGTAAATCTCTCAAAACACAGGGTTTAGAGATCGCCTTGCCTGGCATAGAAGCGGAGAACGGCGTCTGTCCACAGAGGCCCGCAGAATTATGACCGCGAAAACGACAACAGCACATGAAGCACAAGCAGGCGGATATCGTTTCTGTCCGTATGAAGCGTGCGATAGGCATGCGGTGGTGCATCAGCAATTGTCAAATGCTCCCAACCTCCATCCTCGAGAATCTTGTGACGTGGGGAAGCCAATTCAGTGGCGAGCTTCTCTGCCCACTCATGTTCAGTGCCATCCTGGATGTAGCCGAGGCATGCCCACCTCATTGTGCGTTCGTGAATAGTAGCACTCCAGGAATGCCCCAAGCCCTTCGCTTCCAAGGTAGTCACCAATTCCCGCCCCATGTCCAAGGCGTTTGGCCTCAAATCTGAGACGCGGCCTTGGGCCTCGCTGGCACCGCTCAAATTCCACGTCCACAATCGGCCTTCGCTTGCCAAGCTTGTCTGGGGTGTGGGAGCGAACTTGCTCTCTAACCGAGTAGCGCTCCGCCCAGGGCGGCGTGTCTTCTGCCTGGATGATCTCGTCCATGTGGCGAGTCAACTCGCCTGTGATGTCGTCCTCCTCGGCAGTCGAGAAATCAGTCTGCTGCATTCGCTGGTAACCCAACCAGATGAGCACAAGAGCATGTTCACGAAGCTCAAGGATGTAGATGTCGTGAAGCGTCAGAGTGCCGCCTTCTTGATTTCGTTCAGCAACACTCATGAGGTTCTACCTTCGGAGACAGTCTCGGCAATAATCTCATCGGAATCAAGAACAGCTTGACGACGTGTCCAGTGAAGCCGCTGCATTGGCTTGAACTGATAGAGCACACCCCGCCTACGATCATAGATTTTCAAGCTACGATCGAAATATACCCATTGACTGTGCTTGTGCCTTAGTCGCTCTCGCAATGTTAGGAGGGTCCTCGCTCCGTCATGATCAGCGCCGAACACCACGGGTTTAACCGGTGCTGATGCCTTCTGCAGCGAGACAGAGAAGAACCCTGACTTTTGGTCTTGGATCATTTCGATTCTGTGCCGGAGACCACGACGAGGAGAGAGAAATCCATCCAAGTAGTCGCGAAGGGTCCCTAAGTAAAGCTCTTGCTCATCATTTGTCGGTGGCCGCACGGCTTCGCGAGTGACCTTGCCCTTGTTCAGTTCCAGATTGACGTGCACAAAATCCTCGACTAACGACCGCTCTGACGAACGAATGCCGAGGAGTCTGAATACACTCGAGTTTACTTCGGACAGAAGGTCGGAGAATCGCCGCTCGCATGCGGCGTCCCATCCCATAGGAGTGAACTTTCTTTCGGAAAGTGCAACAAGCTCTCGATGGACAGCACCCCACTTGGTGATCTCGATTCTGTCAAGGTGCTGCAGAGGCACTGGGAGCCTTTTTAGAGTATCAAGGTCAGCGAGGTTTTGATCCACGCCCCACTTCGGAGATAGAAAGAACTGGTGGTAGGTACAGAAATCGGAACTCAGGTAGAGGCTCAACGCTCGGAGTAGTTCTTCGCTTCCAGGATGTCCCGCAACACCTACTTGTCGTGGAGGAATCGCGACAAACTCATCGGAAAAGATCGCAAACCGACGCGCGGCATCCACAAGCAGATGAGGTGGTTCAGATACTGCCAAGCCAGCAAGCCCACCCCGCTCACGAATATATGCCTCTTTTGCGGAAATGACGCCAACTGCTTTATCCGGCAGGGAGAAGATACGACCCACGCCTCTCAGTTTCAGAAACAATGGCTTCTTCTTTCCGATCAAGTCCTTGCGCTCTTGAAGTCCTTCCAGATTCTCCAAATCATCTGCGCTGGGCGTTCGGAGTTCAAACCCTTGGTGGGCCAATAGCCGAAAGCCCGAACGAAACTCCTCAAAGCTTATAAATTTGTCCTCCATCCTTCTAAGGAGTCGTTCATCCCGCGCTGAGCCCCACATCGCGAGCTTCCACGATAGACCGTCCCCTGTAATCGCACATTCGTTACGGACCTCGCGCATCTCAGATCCATTCACCACGATGTTCCAGGTGACCGCTCGCTTGTTGGCCCTCGAAGGACGATTAGCCACCTGTTCTGCGACGAAGGGTGCAAACGTGAGGATAGTGTGGTCATTTGCGGGTGACCTGGGTTTGAAGAAGACCGCCGAGGCTGGACTCTCCGCACGCCCCGCGAAGAGCACATATGCCATATTGGCGAAGTTGGCAAGGCACCAGACTTCACGCTGCGAGCAGAAGCTTCTTCTGAATGGAACCGATTCTTTCTTGAACCACGTCATCGCAGGAACCAGCAGGCCCGAAACCCCTGCTGGTGTCAGGTGCTCGCCCACCTTCCACAGAAATGCTTCTGCAATCTGATTTCCCCCCGTCGGGTGGGTCCTCTTGTGCGTCGTGATCCATTTCCATGCATGGTAGTGCTCATGGTTTGTATCTGGCTGGCCCTTCACCTCAGCCCATGGAGGGTTACCAACTATCCAATGGAATGGTTCCTTCCGGAAGCGTACGCGCCAGGCTGCATTAGGGTCGAAGAAGTCATCCTGGAAAATGTTCGACTGACGGAGGATCGGCAGTCTGAAGTTCGTATTCTCAAGGTCCGGCGGGTCGACGTAGTCGAGCAGCGTGAGAATCAGACTCAGTTCAGCAACCCGGCAGGCGTCGTCATCGCGATCAACGCCAAAAACATGCCGTGTAAGAAGCTCGCGCAGTTCCGTGGCCTTGAGACTCCGCTTCTCGGTACGCATCTTCTTCTCGACCAGCCGTCGGTAGCACTGCACCAAGAAGGTCCCTGACCCGCAGGCTGGATCCAGAACTCGCATCTCCTCCGTCAGCGGGTACTTCTGTTCCAGTTCCGAGATCACGTAGTCTGCCAGTGGGATCGGAGTGTAGTAGGCTCCAAGAGTCTTTCCTCGCGCCCCTGTGTCTGATTCGGCAGTGTCGTGCAGGAATTGCTCATAGACACAAGAAAGTGTCTCAATGGGGATATGAGAGAAGTTATATGGCTCGAAATCGAGGTGAAGCTGGCCGCTTGGAGCGTCGCCGCGAAACACCCCCGCAACCAATCGCAGTTGCGCTTGGGTGATGGTCGCCAGTGCATCGTCCCCTAACTGAAAGACGGAACCATTGAGCCAATCCTGGAGTTGATCGTTCAGCGAGCGAAACGCTTTGAGCGTCGCATTACGACTAAAGAGATCAGATAGATCGAGTCCCCATTTCTCAAGCTTGCGGTTAGAGAGGATGTCCCGGTGACGGAGGTAGTAGAGATAAACGAACTTACCTATCAGGCCGTGGGATGCTTCACGCGACACGCCATCCTGCTGCAGGTGTTCATCGAGTGACTTCAAATCTCTGAGGAGCGTCTCATCGACACGCGAGGTGGGGTCAACCGCGTGTCCCCACTCCCGCCAGATTATCCCGTCGTCGATTGCGCGAGCATTGAAAGCTCCGAGTTGGCTGAGCACGTCCGCAGCCGCCACCGATACCAGGGGCTTGTCTTCCGTCCGGCTAAAAGAGAACCCCGGATAGATCCGGATTGTTGACCGAGACGCGACAATGATGAAAGGAACCAAGTTCTGGTTCCAAATCATCTTGTGAATCTCCTTCGCTGCCGCATCGGACTCCATCTCAAAGACATGGACTACGGGGACGGCGGGGGAGCCAGCTTCCTCTTGCAGGACGTATGTTCCGTGGAACTGGCAAGTCATGCTCCTCGCACTCAGCCCTTCGCAGGCTTGTGCGGTGTGCCGAAGCGCAAAGGAGAGTTCGCTTGCCGGAAGACCATCACCTTTGTCAGGCGAAAGGAACCTCCGTGACCCCAGGTAACCAAGTGACTCAATCAGTTGTGTGACTGCCATCTCGTCTCTACGCTGCCAATCACCACAGTACGATTGCGTCGGCTCACCATATCTCCCAGTGCCTGTGCATCCATGCTCTGAGTACCGACGATCATCTATGATGCCCCTTCAATCTCCTCTCGCAGCGCTTTGGGGTCCTCGGCATCAGTTCGGCCACCCCGACTGCATAGGAGGCACCTCATGATGACAAATCGTAACACTCGGGTCACGGGGAGTCAAGCGCCCCCTAGACGTGAAACAGTAGAAACATCGAGGGGGCCTTTGCCTTATGCTTCTGGTCGATAACTAATTAGGGGCAAGAACCGTTTGAGCCTTGCGTCTGCTCATTGGCGGCGGGCTTCGTGGGGGAAGTTGAGCCAGGCGAATTGGCCGAAGCGTTTGAGGGCTTCGGCGTCGTAGGCTCGGGCGGCTTCGATCTCCGTTTTGTAGTAGCCGATGTGCACCATCTTCCTGCGGTTGCAGATGCTGGCTTCCCAGAGCCCCAGTTCAAGGACGTAGGAGACGCCCTTGAATCGGGAGGTGAGACCTCGCGGGCGAGTGCCGTGGGCGTTCTCCAACTGCGTGCAGACGCGCAGATTGCCCGGCCAGTTGTTCATGCCATTGGCGTCGATGTGATCGACGACCATTCCTTTCGGCGGGTTCATGATCTCGCGATGCATGTACATTGTCCCTTGGCTGCGGGTGCGGCGAGTGGCGTAATACCGCCGGTTGCACAGGGATGCGTACCATCTCTGCCGGCTGAGGCGTTTGTAATCGCTCCGGCCGACGATGGCGAAGCGGTCCTTGGTCAGGGCGATATAGCGAATCTCGTCGTCGGCCGGCTGGGGGCGTTTGCGCCGGCCGGAGCGCTTTCGCCTGGGGTGAAAGTTTCTGCATGTGCCGTCCGGCTTGACGGCGGTGAGCTTGCCCGGCGCCATGGGGCAGTTGACGCGGATCAGCAGGCTCCGATGCCCGTCCCGCACTCTCCCTGCGTACATGCAACAGCGACAAGTCAACTCTTCCATACTCCCGGCCTCGCGCTTCTTCGAGCCTTTCGCTCTACCGCATTTGCGGGGGACGCTCACAAATGCGTCCCTCCACTAGGGGACGAAGGTGCACGAATCGTGCGAGAAAAATGCGCCTCAAAATGGGTCAAATCGCCATAAGTCCTTGCCTGCACGGGAATAAAGTTTTTTTGCGCCGGAGGCGTTTTAGGGTGCTGGGGCAAGGCGCGAATGGTTCGAAAAACGAACGATTCGCGCACCGCCTTCCGGCAGGCGGTGCAGCACTATGGATGGCCAGTCATACCCGCGGCGGGCTATCCTATAGGGAATTTCCTTAAAGTTGCTCGGCAACTGCCCATCGTATTTGTAGTATAATCATGTTTTCGCCATGGCGGTAATCGGTTTTGGGTGCGGCTAGCCGGGAGAAGTGCGCGTACAAATGTTCGACTACGATGTGCGAAGTGAGGTTGGATCATGGCCAGTGATGAGCGGAATTCAAGAAAAGGGAAGGCGGCAACGATCGACATCAACCGGGAATCCGATTTTTCGCAAACACTTGCCCAGGACAGGACCTTTCTTTTGGCTTCCGTCGTGGAGTCCTCCGATGACGCTATCATCACGAAGACCTCCAAGGGGATCATCACGTCCTGGAACGGCGGGGCGGAGAAGATCTACGGGTACTCTGCCAGGGACGCTATCGGCCAGCCGATCTCCATTTTGCTGCCTCCCGGCCAGGGCGATGAGGTGCCGGCGCTTCTGGATCGCATCGTGCGGGGAGAGAGAATTCGCCACTATGAGACCGTGCGAAGGAGGAAAGACGGTGTGCTGATCTGGGTTTCCCAGAGCATCTCGCCCATCCGAGATAAGGCGGGCCGGCTGATCGGGGCCTCCACGATCGCGCGCGATATCACGGCAGAAGTGGCCTCGCGAAAGGAATCAGAAGAGAAGCTGGCGGCCGCCTCGCAGTACGCCCGAAGCCTGATCGAATCATCTCTGGACCTGCTGGTGACCATCAGCGCCAACGGCAAGATCACCGACGTTAATGAGGCCACGATCAAGGTCACCGGCGTCCCCCGCGAGCAACTGATCGGCACGGATTTTTCCAACTATTTCACGGAGCCGGCGAAAGCCCGGGAAGGGTACCAGCAGGTCTTTGCCAAAGGCTTCGTCACGGACTATCCGCTGACGATCCGCCACCAGGACGGCCGGCTCACGGACGTGCTCTACAACGCGAGCGTCTACAAGGATACCAACGGCAACGTCCTGGGCGTCTTCGCCGCCGCACGCGACGTGACGGTCCAGAAACAGGCCTCTCAATACGCTCGAAGCCTGATCGAATCGTCCCTGGACCCGCTGGTGACGATCAGCCCCGACGGCAAGATCACCGACGTCAACGAGGCCACGATCCGGGTGACCGGCGTTCCCCGCGAGCAATTGATCGGCGCAGACTTCTCCAACTATTTCACGGAGCCGGAAAAGGCCCGCGAAGGCTACCAGCAGGTCTTCGCCAAGGGCTTCGTGACTGACTACCCGCTGACGATTCGGCACCGGGATGGCCGGCTCACGGACGTGCTGTACAACGCCAGCGTGTACAAGGATACCAACGGCAACGTGCTGGGCGTTTTCGCCGCCGCACGCGATGTGACGGCCCAGAAAAGGATCGAGACGGAGCTGGCCGAGCAGCGCCGACGGGAGTTGGATCGCCTGGCCGAGCTGGAGAAATTCCAGAAGCTGACTGTCGGACGCGAGCTCAAGATGGTAGAATTGAAGAAGGAGATCGAGGAACTCAAAAAAAGCAATGAGGATCTCCGAAAGCGGCTGGGTCAGGGCATGTGATCATGGCAGACAGGCCACAGACGATCACCGAATCGGCACAGTTGCATGAACGCCTTGCGACGATGGAGGAGGCCCAGCGCGCGGTCTTGAACGTTCTGGAGGACATGAACGAGGAGCGGACCCGGCTGAATGAGACCCAGCGGGCTCTCATGAACATCCTGGAGGATGTCGAAGCGGAGCGCGTCAAGGCGGAGCAGGCCAGAGCGCTGCTGGAGGCCGTCAATCGGGAGCTGGAAGCCTTCTCCTATTCGGTTTCGCACGACCTGCGGGCGCCCTTGCGGGCGATCAGCGGGTTTGCGCAAGCGGTGGTGGAGGACTACTCGCCGCGGCTCGACGACGAAGGCAAGCGATTTCTCGGGCTGATTCAGGACAATGCCCACCGGATGGGGCAGTTGATCGACGATCTCCTGACCTTCTCCCGGCTGGGCCGTCAACAGTTGATGGAGGCCCCGGTCGATCTGGAAGCCCTGGCCAAGGGGGTGTTCGAGGAGCTTGTCGCTCAATCGCCCGGGCGCAAGATCCGGTTCATGGTTCACCCCGTTCCGCCTGCCCTTAGGGATAAAGCGATGCTCCACCAGGTGCTGGCGAATCTGCTGGCCAACGCCATCAAATTCACGAGGCCGCGAGCGGAGGCGGTGATCGAGTTTGGCTATCTGCCGGAGTTGGAGGGAGGCGCTTACTTCGTGAAAGACAACGGAGTCGGCTTCGACCTGCAGTACGTCGGCAAGCTCTTCGGCGTCTTTCAGAGGCTGCACTCGGCGGCGGAGTTCGAGGGTACGGGCGTGGGACTGGCCATCGTCTATCGGATCATCACCCGTCACGGCGGACGGGTGTGGGCCGAGGGCCAGGTGGATAAGGGGGCAACGTTCTATTTTACCTTGCCGGAAGGATAAGCATCATGAATGATGAGAAAGTGGATATCGTCATCGTAGAGGATGACCCGAACGATGCGGAGCTCATCGCCCGGGTCTTCCGCAGACACAATATGGCCAACAAGATCGTTCTGCTGAAGGACGGCGCCGAGGCGCTGGAATTCTTCTTTGGGAGCAGCGCCACCGATCACCCCAGGGTCGTCCTGCTGGATTTGAAACTCCCCAAGGTCAATGGCATCGAAGTCCTGCAGCGGCTCAAATCGGATGACCGAACGAAGAATGTCCCGGTGGTGGTCTTGAGCTCCTCCGCCGAAGGCCAGGACATCAAGGACGCCTACAAATACGGGGTCAATAGCTATGTGACCAAGCCCATCCGATTCGAGGAGTTCGCCAACGCCGTAGCGCAACTGAGGCTTTATTGGCTGCTCTTAAACAAACCCTGCGAAGAACAAGCCTCCGTCGATGCGGCGCGGAGAGGATGACGATGATGGCTGGGCAGATTCATAATGAAGACACGATGGCGGCCAAGGTCGAGATCGTCATCGTGGAGGATAATCCGAATGATGCGGAGCTGATTCTGCGAGTCTTTCGCAAGCGCAACCTGGCCAATCAGGTCGTCCTCTTGAAAGACGGCGCCGCGGCCGTGGAGTTTTTCTTTCCGCCGGACGGCCCGGCGCTCTGTGCGGCCGGCGCCCCCCTCAAGATCATCCTGCTGGATTTGAAGCTCCCCAAGGTTGACGGAATCGAAGTCCTGCGCCGGGTCAAGTCGGATGAGCGGACCCGGCGTATTCCGGTGGTCGTCCTGACCTCCTCCGCGGAGGAACGGGACATCAAGGACGCATATGAGCTGGGCGTCAACAGCTATGTGGCCAAACCGATCAAATTTGACGAGTTTGCCAAAGTTGTGGCGGACATGGGCCTGTACTGGCTGATGCTGAACAAGCTGCCGGCCTGATGAAGCCGTAGAGCGGCTGCGGTTGCGACGCCCATTTGTAGTGTGCTCGTAAGGGCATATGGAAAGAAAGGCGTCACCGCGTCACTACAGACGGAAACCTGCCGCGAAGTCTCTTGACGATGGACGAGTGTTGCCATGGATGAACCGATGCAGATCTTGATCCTTGAAGACAATGCCGCAGACGCCGAATTGGTGAAGCGGGAACTGCGCAAAGCCGGCCTCGACTTCACAACTCTGTGGGCCCAGGACAAAGGAGCCTTCGTTGCGGCTCTGGAGACATCGAATCCGGCTCTGATCCTGGCGGATTATTCTCTGCCGGGATTCGACGGGCTGACCGCGCTGGCGCTGGCGAGGCAGCGATGGGCGGATATTCCTGTGATCATCGTATCCGGGGCCATCGGCGAGGAAGTGGCTATCGAGACCCTGAAAGCCGGAGCGACGGACTACGTCCTGAAGCAACGGTTGAGCCGGCTCGGCCCGGTGGTTCATCGGGCTCTTGCCGAAGCTCGCGAACGGGCCGAGAAACGGCGTGCCGAGGAAGCGTTGCGCCAGAGCGAGGAGCGGTTCCGCTTGCTGGTCGAAGGGGTGCAGGACTACGCGATCCTCATGCTCGATCCACAGGGCCGAATCGCCAGTTGGAATGCCGGGGCCGAACGGCTCAAGGGCTGGTCGGGGCCCGAAGTCCTCGGGCGGCATTTCTCCCTGTTCTATACCGTGGAGGACAGACAAAGGGGCCGCGCGCAGCAGGCGCTGGAGCGGGCCGCCGCGGAGGGCCGCTATGCAGAGCAAGGCGAGCGGGTGCGCAAGAACGGCCAGCGGTTCTGGGCCGATGTGGTCATTACCGCGCTGCGGGACGAGAAGGGGCGGCTCTACGGCTTCGCCAAGATCACCCGGGACATCACCGAGCGCAAACAGGCCGAGGAAGCCCTGCGCGAGGCGAACGCGACGCTGGAGAGCAAGGTGGCCCAGCGTACGGCGGAGCTGGAGTACCGAGCCAAGCAGCTCCAGAAGCTGACGCTGGAGCTGTCGGAGGCGGAGGACCGCGAGCGCAAGCACCTGGCGGAGATTCTGCACGACGATCTGCAGCAGATTCTGGCGGCGGCGAAGTTCCATTTGAACGTGGTGAAGAACCGTGTCAAGTACGATCCATCGCTGCAGGATGCCGTTGCCCAGATCGACCAGATGCTCAAGGAGGCCATCGACAAATCGCGCAGCCTGTCCCACGAGCTGAGCCCGGCTGTGCTGCATCACGGCGATTTCACCGAGGTCCTCGCATGGCTGGCTGGCCAGGTCCAGGCCAAGCACGGCCTGGTCGTCCACGTCGAGTCCTCCGACAGAGTCGAGCTCCCATCCGATGCCCTCAAGGCTTTTTTGTACAAGGCGGCCCAGGAGTTGCTGTTCAACGTGGTCAAGCACGCCCGAACTGATGAGGCGAGAATCCGGGTGCGGCGGCTGGGTCGGTGCATCTGCCTGTCGGTATCCGATCGAGGCCGGGGGTTCGACCCGCAAGAGCTTGGGCGGACCGCCGGGTTTGGGCTGTTCACCATCCGCGAGCGCATCGAGCTGCTGGGCGGCCGCATGAAGATCAAAAGCATCAAAGGCAAGGGAAGCACGTTCCACGTCGTTGTCCCCAACGGCGAGCTCCTCAAGAAGGATGTCACAGAAAAGAAAGAACCGAACCGTGGTGTGAAGAAAGCCCGGCGTACGCGAAGCAAGGGCAAGCGGCGGCTGCGAGTCCTGCTGGCGGACGATCACGAGATCGTGCCCGAGGGCCTCATGTCGCTGCTCGACGAGGAGCGCACGATCGAGGTTGTCGGCGAGGCGGCCAATGGCCGGGAGGCGGTAGACCTGGCCGGCCAGCTTGAGCCGGACGTGGTAATCATGGATGTCTCCATGCCCCTGATCAACGGCGACGAGGCCACGCGGCAGATCAAGAAGCACCTGCCGAACACGCGCGTGGTTGCGCTTTCCGTGTGTGAGGACGCGGAGACGATGGAGAAAATGCGCGCGGTCGGGGCCGAAGCCTACATTCTCAAGACCGCGTCATCGGAAGAACTGCTCGCCGCCATTCGCGGCAGGACGCCGGATTCCTAACACTCCATTTCCGAAGCGTCGCGACGGAGAGATCGCCGCGCTCTGTTGCACCTTGCCCACCAGGACATTGTCGCTGCGGTTCGACTGCAGCGATGTGCGCAGCCGCAGATCATCTTGACCCGGTCTCTCGGTTCCTGTAAGGTGGTTGCGGCTGATCTGGCGGTCCCTCTTGGAGGTTTACAAATGCGCATCCGGTCGACGACAGAGCACGAGCGGGAAAGCCGTGTCCTGAGGCGGTTCCACAGAGCGGCGACTGTTGCGCTGGTATCGTTGACCGGGCTGATAGGCGCAGAGGTGAAAGCGACCGATGGAATCCTCCTGCCAGTGTCGCAACCGATCCGGATGGCCACGAGCCTGTGGGGGCCGTGGCAGGCGATGCTCGATCCTCAGGACATGGGCGAGCGGGAGGGGTACTTCAAGCCCGACTTCGCGGCACAGGGGTGGAAGGATGTCAACGTCCCCGCCAGCTTCGCCAACGTTGCCCCGGAGATCGACCGCTATGAGGGCGTCGGCTGGTTCCGCAAATCATTCCGCCTGCCGGACCCGTGGAAGGGCCGGCGCATCGTTCTGGCGTTCAAGGGCGTCAACAACCACGCGAAGATCTGGCTGAACGGGAAGCTTGTCGGCGAGAACTCAGACGCCTTCCTGCCGTTCGAGGTCCCGATCGACGGCGCTCTGCGGTTCGACGGGGACAACGTGCTGGCGATTCGCGTGGACAATACGCGCCGGCGCGACGAGATTCCCGGCGGGCGGCAGGGCTGGCACCCCTACGGTGGCATTCTCCGCGAGGTCGAGGTCGTGGCGACCGATCCCTTCCGCATCAGCCGCGTGCGCGTCTGCGGCGAGCCACAGAGCGAGAGTGGCCGATTCACGCTGTGGGCCAAGGTCGTCAACGGGCGGGATAAACCCGCTGAAGGGCGGCTCAAGATTCACTGGCCCGTGCCCGGCTTAGGGCCGGACCAGTACGCCGATACGGGTGTCCTGGAGCCGGGGCAGGAGAAGATCGTGGAAGTCTCCGGGACAATTCCGCGGGTCGAGGCGTGGTCGCCTGAGCAGCCCACGTGTTACGGCATCGAGGTAAACCTCATGTCGGGCGAGCAGATCATTGACTCACAGGGCGCTCTGTTCGGCTTTCGCAAGATCGAGGCACGCGACGAGATGCTGTACCTCAACGGCAAGCCCATCTTCCTGACCGGCTTCAACCGCCACGAGGATTCGCCGAGAACCGATATGTGTCCCGACCCGGAGCTGACGCGCAAAGAGTTGATGCAGATGAAGGAGATGGGCTGCAATTTCATTCGCCTCTGCCATTACCCGCAGCATCCATGGACCCTCCACCTGTGCGATGAGATCGGGCTGCTGGCGATGTGCGAAATCCCGCTGTACATGTGGCCGGGACTGGAGGAAGGGCTGGACAACTATCGCGGGACCGTGGAGTCCGCCAGGCGGCAGCTCACGAAAATGATCGACTGCTACTACAACCACCCGTCGGTGATCTTCTGGTCGGTGAGCAACGAGATTCACACGCAACACCCCGAGGTCCGCGGCACGAACGTCATGCTGATCCAGCAGGCCAAGCGGCTCGATCCCACGCGCCTGGCGGTACACGTCTCCGACCACTGGCAGCAGGGCGACCCCCGCGCCGACAGCTTCGGCGAGGACGACGTCATCTGCCTCAACGGCTACCCGAATCCGAAGGACGGGCCCGGCTGGTGGACCAGGCGACTGGAGGAGTTGCACCGCGAATACCCGGGTAAGCCCATCCTCATCACGGAGTTCGGAGGCGAGGCCGACCGCCCGATTGAGTGGCAAATTGTCCGGCTCAAGGCCGGCTTCGAGGGGACGACGGCGCCGTACGTCTGCGGGACCACGATCTGGTGCTGGGCCGATCACCCGTGGGACAAGACCTGGCTCCAGCCGCCCCTGAGCCCCTATGGCCTCTTCACTCGCGACCGTCAGAGCCGCCCATCCGTGGAGGTCGCCCGCCAGGGCTTCCTCGACCGCCAACGCCAGTTCCAAACGCGAACAAAGTGATGCGGCAGCACAGCCTCCAGCTATTGCGGATGGCAGCAGCAAGGCCGGGTCGCTGTCACGCTGCATACGTATCCATCGCAGTGAATTGGGTGCGAACCACCACTATGTGGTAATACCACATAGTGGAATCTTCCAGAAGTCTCGCTACTCATGCAGCAAGACGCTGCGTCGTTCCCCTCACCTCGCGATGGCATTCAAGGGTGACACGGGTAAGTTGAGGCCCAAGGCGATTCTGGTTTGTGGAATGTCCTTGCGGGGGCCAGCGGTGGATGTTATTTTATGTGAAATCGTGTGAAGTTGTCACATGGGTTTCTCGGGGCCGGGTCCATGGTCTTCTGCGGCATCGACATAGGGACGACCAGCACCAAGGCGGTAGTGCTCGACCGTGACGGTCGGGTGATCGACGAGACGACGCTCGCCGCGCCGGCCACTGGCGAGGCCTATTGGCACGAGCACTTTTGCCAGGTGCTGGATTTCTTCGCCTCTCGGGGCCGGTTGCAGGGGGAGGAGATCGTGTGCAGTGTCACGGGGCAGGGGGGCAGCTTCGTGCTCACGGATGAGGCCTCTCATCCCGTTGGCGGCGCGTGCAGTTGGACCGAACTGGCCGAGGAGGCGATTGTCCGGGATATGGTCGATATGTTCGGCGAGGCCGGGTTTTATCGCCTGACGGGCTGGCCACCTCATGGCTGGCTGGCCGCCTGCAAGCTCAGGCAGAGGATCGAGCGAAAGCAGGTCCCGGAGAGCGTGCGTCACGTCGCGACCGTACCGGACTTTGTCTACGCGCAGCTCACCGGCGAGTTGTGCACCGATATCACCAGCGCACAGATCACCGGCCTTGCGGACTTTCAGGGGAGGCGGTGGGGCAGGGACATTCTCGCGTGGGCAGGCGTATCCGAGGGACTGCTGCCGCCGATTGAACCGGGTCTGGGCGTGCTCAAAGAGGGCCTTCGCACGCGATGGGGCAAGTTGACGCTGGTCACCGGCTCGCACGACCAGTATGCGGCGATGGAGGCGGCGGGCCTTGTCAAGGATACGAGCGTGATGCTGGGCACCGGCACCGCGTGGGTCATCAATGGGCGGACGAGCCGGCCGCTGTTCGACGACCGGCGGTTCCGGACTCACCCGGGCGCGGACCTGCACCCGGACTGCTCCGGATTCATCGTCACGCTGTGGCAGATCGGGGCGGGATTCGACAGACTGCTCAGCCGGCTCGGCGTGACACATGCGTCGCTGGCCGGACTCGAAGACTCGCTCACCGATGCGGATGTCCCGCGAACCTGTGTGAAAGTCGATCTCGACACAGGTGCCGTCGAGCCGGCGGCCGATGCCGCTTTGTCGGTGAGGCGGTACATGGAGTGGTCCGGGTCGGTGGTGGCTCATGCTCTGGATAGTTGCGGTCTGTCGCAGGGAGTTGAGAAGATTGTCGTCGCCGGCGGGGCGATGAGCAGCCGGTTGTGGCCGCAGATCATTGCGGAGGTTTGCGGCCTGACTGTGGAGGCCGTTGATTGCCCGCCATTCACGGCGTACGGTGCGGCGCTTCATGCTCGTGACACTTTGCTGGGTCCGCTGAAGCCGCATCGTTTTCCGAGTACCGCGGCAGTGCGGACCTGTACGCCCCGGCATCCGCGCGAATACCGGGCCTGGTACCAGGACTGTCAAAAGCCAATGGTGGATGTGCAGAACAGTTGAGAGGAAAGGCGATGCAATGACGTCACAAGCGGACACGCTTCGGATTGGCATCCTGCTTCCTGTGGCCGACCTGTACCACCGGCTCTGGTCGGACATCGACTATGCTCTACAGCGACTGGCCGGCACAGTAGCGGACCGGTTGCGCAGCGCCGGCCTCGATGTCCTGTGCAGCTCTGCCGTGAGCGTTCCGGAGCGGGTGACGGCGGCCTGTGCGGACTTCGACAACAACCGAGTGGATCTAATTCTGGTGGCGCTCGCGCCGTACTGCCCCAGCGGCGTGCTCTCGGCGGCGCTGGTTCAGTCACGCATCCCCGTGCTGCTGTGGCCCATGCAGAGCGTGCTCAGGCTTGAGCCTCAGGAGTATGATGCCGAGGCGATCAAGCTGAATCACGGGGTCCATGCCGTGCAGGACCTGGCGAACGTGCTGGGCAAAAAAGCCAGACCTTTCGGCGTGATTCATGGCCACCAGGAGCAACCCGATTTCCTCAGCCGGCTCACACCCTGGGCCCAGGCGGGCCGGATCATCCGCTCCATGCAGAACGCGAATCCCGTCCAGGTGGGCGGCCACTTTGAGCATATGCTCGACTTGCAGGTGGGCGAGGATGAATTTGTGCGCCGCATGGGCGTCGTGCCCGAGGTCGTATCGACTGCTGAATTCGCTGAGCTGATGGCGGGCGTGGCGGACGAGCAGATCGCCGAGTGCCTGGAGCGATACCGCCGGACATTCGAAATGGGATCGGATGTGGGAGCCTTGTTGCAGGCAAAAACCGCCAAAGGCGAGATCGCCCTGCGGGGGCTTCTGGAGCACGTGGATAGTCACGCCTGCGGCTTGAACTTCCTTGGATTGTGCAACGATGTGCGGGTCGCGGATGGCCTTCACGTCGCCGCCTCCATGCTGATGAGCGAGGGGCTGGGCTACGCGGGCGAAGGGGATTGGGTAACGGCCGTGCTGGTTCGCGGCATGCAGCAGGGCTTCGGCGTCGCCAGCTTCAGCGAGATCTTCTCGATCGGGTACGATGACAACAGGCTGCTGCTGAAGCACTGGGGCGAGGGGAATTTCTTGATGGCTCGGGCAAAACCACGGCTGCTCGCCAGCAAGTTCACGGACCGATGCACTGCGGAGTTTGCGATTTGCGATTTCGAGTTCGAGCCGGGCCCGGTGACGCTTGTCAACTGGAACTCGACCGCCGAGGGAAAGGGCCAACTGGTGAGCATCAGCGGCACGATTTGCGAGGACCATCTGCCGAAGATCGACGGGCCTCGCGGTGTGTTCAAGCCGGACCGTGCCGATGTAAGCGAGCTTCTGACTGAGTATGCCTATGCCGGCGGCAGTCACCACATGGCCCTGATCAAAGGGGCGCCTCTGGATGTGCTTGAGAAGGTATGCCGACTAGCCGGATGGTCGTACCGACGGCCGTAGAGAAAGTGGAGTTCTGCAAAATGGAAGTTGGGCTTATTATTCAAGGAAATCGGCTTCGGGATTTCCTTGAATTGACAAGTTGTTGGTGCGTGTTGCATACTCCGCGAGGGTCCGTTTTGCCGCGTGTGGCACGGCAATCTACCATGGCTTCCCTGGGTGTGTATCATGCATCATGGGCGGCCGTTGTTGGAGAAGGAAAAATGAAAAGCGCATTTTCCCTTCCCCAAGTGAGCCCAACTTCCATTTTGCAGAACTCCACGAGAAATGTATGGCTCGAACCAAGGATAAGTTGACACAGACGCAGCGGCTGGAGGCGATCCGGCATGAGCTGTTGCGGGCCGACGAGGTTTCCATCGACGCGCTGGCCTCGCGATTCGGCGTCAGCGGCATGACGGTCCGCAGGGACCTGGAGTTGCTTGAATCCCGTGGCGACGCGGTCCGCACGCACGGCGGGGTTGCCCTGGCCAGACGGCTCACGCTCGAATTCTCCTTCCGCGAAAGGCAGAACACCAACAGCGAGCAGAAGCGCCGGATCGCCATCCGGGCGGCCGAACATATCCGCGACAATCAGGTCATCCTGCTCGACACCGGAACGACGACGCTGGAAATTGCACGGCAGGTGACGAACCGGCGGAATGTGACGGTGATTACGACGTCGCTGGCGATCGCGTCGGCGCTTCAGTCCGCCGCAGGAGTGCGGACGGTGCTGCTGGGCGGCTTTCTTCGCGGCGGCTCCCCCGACCTGCACGGGCCGCTCACCGAGCAGAACGTTGAGATGTTCCGGGCCGGCTTCGCGTTCATGGGCGCCGACGCCATCGACCTCGACGGCAACACCTACGCCGACGACCTGCAGGTGGTGAATCTCGACCGGAAGATGGCGGCCCATGCCGCGAGGGTCATCGTCGTCGCCGACAGCGCCAAGTTCGGCAAAAGCGGCATGTGCAAGGTGTTCGGTCCCGAGGATTACGATGCGATCGTCACCGACTCGGGGCTCGGCAAAGATGTCGTGAAACGACTCGCCAAAAAGCGGGTCCAGATGGAGATTGCAGAGTAGAGATCTGTGTAGATTGATGCAGTGGGAGTAGTTGAATGCAGGTGAGTGAAAAGGCGCGCGGTGACATATCCATCGCCGGGCTCGGCGGTCCATTGGGACCTGATGTATGCCGGGCCATGACTTTGGCGAAGGCATTTCTCGATAGCCATGACACGGGCGAACTTCTGACGCTCATTGGCCGGACCATCGACGGCACAGCCGTGAAGAAGACTATCGACAAGGCCGTCATGCAGAAGTCCTACGGCGGCGGCAAGATTGGTCAGACCGAAGACTTGCTCGCCGGCAAGGGCTTGTTCTATGTCACCGAGCAGGGCCGGTTGTTCCTCGACTGCACCGCGGGACATTACCAGATGAGCTGGGGATACGACCATCCCGTGCTGATCCGGATCGTTCGCGAGGGACTGGCGGCGGGAATCGTGCCGGACAACCACTCGAATATCCCGCAGTGGCCCGTCAAGAGGCTCGCCCAGAAGTTGATCGAGGCGGCGAATCCCGACTGCCCCGAGTTGCGAGAGGGGGACTTCGCCAAGATCATGGAGTCGAAGACGCGGCTGAATACCGTGCTGCTCGGCACCGCCACCGGCTCTGTCGCGTGCGAGGCCGCCCTGAAGATCATGCTGATGCAGCACGAGCGGATGAAGCGCCCCCGCCCGCCGGTCTTCATCGTGCTCGACGGCAATTACCACGGGACGGGGTTCTTCTCGCAGTACCTTCGCGGGATGTGGGCCTCATACATTCGGAATATGAAGGTCATATCGGTCCAGCCCAATGACGGCAAGGAGTTGGAGAAGGTCTTCCGTCGCTACGGCGAGCGGATCGCTGGCTTCTGGGCCGAGCCGATCATGATGAACCGCGAGGCGATTCTGGTGCAGACGGAGTACCTGCAACTGGCCCGCAAGCTGACACAGGGCGTCGGGGCGCTGATGGCGGTCGATGAGATCCAGACGGGTTTCTGGACGCCCGAGCTGTTCATGTACCGGCAGTATGGGATCACGCCGGACATTGTCATCGTCGGCAAGGGCATGAGCGCCGGCCTGCACCCGCTGTCCGGCATCATTTACCGCCGCGAGCTCGACATGCTCGCCCAGTACGACGCGATCAGCACGAACGGCAACGCGGCATTGGCGGCGCTCGCGGCGCTGGCCAATATTGAGCTGCTGCAAAGGCAGGGCCGGCAGATCAACGAGACCCAGGAATACTATTACGCCAAGCTCTCGGAGCTTGCGGCGGAGTTTCCCGAGCGGATTGCCGCCGTGCACGGCAACCGGTCGATGACGGGGTTGAAGTTTCGCAAGGTGGAGGATGCGTTGGCATTTCACAAGAAGTGCGTCGAGAGCGGCCTGTGGTTGCGCGTGCACGCCTACCACGCCGGACACAGCACGATCCTGTGCAAGTTCGCGCTGTGCCTGGAGCCGGCGGTTGTGGACGAGTTTATCCGCCGCTTGCGGCTGCTCCTGGAGGCGCAGAAGTAAAGCAATATGTCGCGGCTATTCGAAGTCAAGGACGTGGATCGCAGGTTCTATCTGGAGAGGCTCAAGAGCTTTCTGCCGGATAAGATTATTGACGTTCACACCCATGTCTGGCTCAGGAGCTTCCGCCGGGCAGCGCCGACTGGCCGGGCCGTGACATGGCCGCTGCGCGTAGCCGAGCAGAGCCCGATTGACGAACTCACTGAGACCTACCGATTGATGTTTCCCGGCAAGTCGGTCAAGCCGCTGATCTTCTCTTTCGTCGAATCGCATGAGGACGATTTTGAGGCCGCCAACGCATACGTCAGTCGCGCAGCGAACGAGCATGGTTTGCCTGCCCTGGTCTTTGCCTCGCCGCAATGGTCGGCCAAGAGACTGGAGCAGGAGATTCGCAAGGGCGGCTTCATCGGGGCCAAAGTGTACTTGACGTTATCGCCGGCTCACATACCCACCGACGAGATTCGGATTTTCGATTTTTTGCCGCATCATCAATTGGAGGTCCTGGACCGGCACGGCTGGATTGTCATGCTCCACATTCCCCGCTCCGCGCGGTTGCGCGACTCGGTGAATCTCGCCGACATGCTGGAGATCGAGCGCCGATATCCCAACGTCCAAGTCATCATCGCGCATGTCGGCAGGGCATACTGCCCGGAAGATGTCGGCGATGCGTTTATTGTGCTGGCGCAGACGCGGCACATGCTGTTCGATATCTCGGCCAACACGAACGCGGCCGTATTCGAGCAGCTCATCCGGACCGTGGGGCCCCGGCGCATCCTCTTCGGCAGCGACCTGCCCATCACGCGAATGCGCATGCGCAGAATCTGCGAAAATGGAAACTACGTCAATCTCGCGCCCACGGGCCTGTACGGCGACGTCTCCGACGACAAGCACATGCGCGAGGTCGATGGCGAGCAGGCGGAATCGCTATCCTTCTTCCTGTACGAAGAGATTGATGCCTTTCAACGGGCGGCGCAGGCGACCGGCTTGACGTCGCGGGACATCGAGGATGTATTCTATGGCAACGCCGTGCGGGTCATCGAGTCCGCCTCCGGCCGGACCGCAAGTGGCAAGTAAGGAGTCCACGTGAAAGACTATGGATCATTCGAGCTGCACGTGCTGGACTACCTGGCATTCGGCGCCTATTTCGTCGGGCTGTGCCTGATCGGCTACTGGTTCGGCCGGAAGAAGCAGCAGGACTCCGCCGACTACTTCCTCGCCGGCAGGACGCTGCCGTGGTACGTCGTCGGCAGCTCGTTCATCGCCTCGAACATCAGCAGCGAGCATTTCATCGGCATGATCGGGGCGGCCTTCATCTACGGCATCGCGCCGGCCATGTTCGAATGGGCCAACGTCGCGACGTTCACGCTGCTGATCTGGTTCTTCATTCCGTTCCTGCTGGCGGCGAAAGTTTTCAGCACGCCGGAGTTCCTCGAAAGGCGGTTCAACCCAACGATCCGGCAGTTCTTCGCCTACGTCACGGTCATCAGCAACGTGGTGGCGTTCCTCGCGGCCGTGCTCTACGGCGGCGGACTGGCGCTCAACAAGCTCTTCGGCTGGGAACTGTGGTTCGCCATTGTCGGGCTGGCGGTGGTATCGGGTGGCTGGGCCGTCTATGGCGGCCTGCGGTCCGTCGCCTGGATGGATGTCTTCACCGTGGTCATCATGATCGCCGGCGGGCTCATGGTGACGATCCTCGGGCTCTACATGCTCTCGGGCGATTCGCACTCGCTGATCGAGGGCTTCCGGGTCATGATCGAGCGCAACCGGGCGACCGACGGCGTGTGGGCCGAGGTGGTCCGGCAGAACGCACCGCACATCGTCGGCGCGGACCACTACAACCGGCTCTCGGTGATTCAGCCGATCACGCACGAGCTGACCCCGTGGCCCGGCCTGATCCTGATGATTTTCTCCGTGAGCATCTGGTACAATGTGATCAATCAGTTCATGATCCAGCGGGTCCTCGGCGCCCGCGACATGTACCACGCGCGGATGGGCATCGTGCTGGCGGGCTACATGAAGATCATCCTGCCCGCCATCGTCGTGCTGCCGGGGCTGATTCTGTTTGCGAGATATCCGGAGGTGATGAAGCTACCGTGGGACCAGATCCGGCCGGAGGCCGACAAGGGGTATGTCTCGATGCTTCAGAGCATCGTCCCAATCGGCCTTCGCGGGCTGTTCCTCGCGGCGCTGTTCGGGGCCATTCAGTCCACGATCAGCTCCGTGTTGAATTCCACGTCCACGGTCTTCACCGTCGATATCTATAAAAGGATGCTCTGCCGCGCCGCCTCCGAGCGGCATCTCGTCCTTGTCGGCAGGGTGTCGTCGGTGATCGTGATGGTCATCGCGGCGGTGCTCGGCGGGTTTATCGGCCGGCTGGGCGGCAGCCTGTTCCTCTACATCCAGTCGCTGTATGCGTTTTTCGCGCCGCCGTTTGCCGCCGTGTTCCTGCTTGGCATCCTGTTTCGCCGCATCAACGGGCAGGGGGCAACGATCGCGGTTGTCCTCGGATTCCTTCTCGGCATCCTGCTCAAAGTGTACGTGCAGTTTGTCCCCTCGCATCCGGGGTGGCTGGAGCCGTTTCAGATGCAGGCGGCGGTCAACTGGGCCTTTTGCGTTGTCGTCTGTGTGGGGGTCAGCCTGCTCACGGCGAAACCTGAGCCCAGCCAGGTCACCGACGAGCTGACGGTCAACTGGAAAAGGCTGAATATCTTCCACCATCTCGGCGCGACGTGGTACACGAGCGTCTATCTCTGGTGGGGTCTGTTCGTGGCGATCATCGCTGCTTTGATTCTTGTGTTCTCAGGATTGGTCTGGTAGGGTTGAAAAGGCTTCTATTACAGGAGATGAATTATGGCGATCTCGAATTCGAAGGTTCTCAGGCGTGCTGCCGCGTCCGTCGCTTTGTCGCGGCGGGAGTTCCTTAAGTGTGGGGCGGCGATGGCGGGGGCCGCGATGCCGCTGTACTCGACTCTGGCGGCCAACACCGCGCCGAAGAAGGTACGGATCGGCGTCGTCGGCGGCGGGTTCGGCACGAGCTTTCAGTGGCACGAGCATCCGGACTGCATCGTCGAGGCGGTCAGTGACCTGCGGCCGGAACGGCGCGAGGGACTGATGCGCACGTACAAGTGCAGCAAGTCGTACAACTCGCTGGAAGAGCTGGTGCTCGACAAGAATATCGACGCCGTGGCGATCTTCACGGAGGGCCCGAACCACGTCAAGCACGTGGCGGAGGTGATGAAGTACGACAAACATGCGATCTCCGCTGTGCCTGCTTCGCTGGGCGGCGGCGTGGAAGAGGCCATGGCGCTCCTCGATACGGTCAGGAATCACGGCCTGACCTACATGATGGCCGAAACCAGCTACTACCAGCAGCCGACCATCTCCGTTCGCAAGTTCAACGACCATGGCAAATTCGGCGAGATCTATTATTGCGAGGCGGAGTACCAGCACCCCGGTCTCGAATCGCTCTACTTCGAGAACGGCAAGCGGACCTGGCGTTACGGCCTGGCCCCCATGCACTATCCGACGCACTGCACCGCCTTCCTCCTTGGCGTCACTGGTGAGCGGCTGACCGGCGTGGCCTGTTGCGGCTGGGGCGACGACGATCCCATCTGCAAGGACAACGTCTACAAGAATCCATTCTGGAACGAGTCGGCGATGTTCAAGACTGATCGCGGCCACGCGTTTCGCGTCAACGTGTGGTGGAAAGGGGCGCATCGCGGGACCGAGCGGGCCCAGTGGATCGGCAGCAAGATGAGCTTCTACGCCGACCACCCGAACGGTTTGGGGCCCGTGATCGTCCGCTCGGCGGAGGGACGCAAGGAGAAGGATGACGCGGGCTTCGTGCGCGACTTGCCCGAATTGGAGAAATACCAGCAGCCGGCATGGTGGAAGACCGACATGCTGCCGGAGCCTCTGCGGCACGACACGGGGCATTACGGCTCGCACTCGTTCCTGACCCACGAGTTCATCAGCGCCCTGACGCAAGGGCGCCGGCCGACCGTCGATGTCTACGAGGCCCTGGCGTACACCGTGCCGGGCATTATCGCCCACGAGTCCGCACTTCGCGGCGGCGAGCCCATGAAAGTCCCTCAATTTGACCGGCCCGCATAAGGCCCGAGCGCGCATACAGGAGTTCTGATATGACTGCGAAACGCATATTTCTGATTTCGGTATTTGTCATCGGTGTGCTCGCAGCGTCTGCCGCCGGCGCACAGGATGAGAAGGTGGCCCAACTGGCGAAGGAGGTGAGTGGCAAAGGGTGGATCGTCTATGCGGCCCGGGGCGACAACGGGACCTGGGACCTGTTCCTCATGCGGCCGGACGGGTCACAGCGGCGAAATGTTACGAACACGGCCGACTATGAGGAGGGCGGCCCCCGATTCTCGCCCGATGGAAAGAAGCTGCTCTATCGCCGCTTCGCCAAAGGCACCGTCATCGACCACGACAAGTGGGGGTTCCAGGGCAATCTGATGATCGCCGGCAGCGACGGCTCAAACGCCGTGCAGATCGGCGGCGACCGGGAGTATCCCTGGGCGTCGTGGTCGCCCGACGGCAAGCAAATCGCCTGCCTGACCCTCAAGGGGATACAGATCGTCGATCTGGAGTCGAAGAAGATCGTGCGGGAGTTCCCCCGCAAGGGCATCTATCAGCAACTGTTTTGGTCGCCCGACGGCAAGTGGTTCTGCGGCGTCGCGAACACGCGCATGATGTGGACCATTGTCCGCATGAACGGCGAGAGCGGCGAGTTGAACGTCGTGCATGAATTTCAGAGCTGCACGCCCGACTGGTTCGCGGACTCGACCCGCATTATTTACCCGTCGCGGCCATCCGGTCAGAGCGGCAACAACGGCCAGGGCTTCACCCAGCTCTGGTACAGTGACGGCAACGGCAAGGACGCCAAAATGATCTACGGCGAGGACGGCTACCATATCTACGGCGGGGCACTGTCCCCGGATTCCCAATACGTGCTCTTCACACGGTGCCCGCAGGATGGCGGCGGCTCGGAGCGTTCCGGGGCGCCGATCTGCATCATGCGAATGGCGGACGCCCCCGCGATTGCCGGGGCGAGCCCGGAGCTGCGCAAGGTGCATCCGGAGGCGAAGGACTCCCCGGTCCTGCAGCTCGTCGATGGCTGGGAGCCGTTCTGGACCTACGCCGAGATAGGAGTTCAGAAATGAGAATCGCGTCTTTGTTCATATTGCTGCCCGTGTTGCTCATCGCCTCCTGTGCGAAAAAGCCGGATACGGGGGAGGACCCGAAGGTCACGACGCTTGGCAGTATCGAGGTCACGGCACAATTGGTGGAAATCCGCGGCGACCTGATCAACGATCCCCTGTACGACTACGCGCACGTGATGAAGTACAAGCTGCTCCAGATCCACCGCGGCGAGGTCAATAAGGAGACCATGTATATCGGTCATTACAACCCCACCAAGCCGCGAGACAAGGCCGCCGATGCCCGCGTCCAGCAGATCGGCGGCAACGTCAAGCAGTTCCGCGTCGGCGACATCCATCGCATGGCCCTGGAGGTCCCCATCGACGATCACTATATGGGCGGGATCATCAACAAGTACTTCGGCGAGGTCAACGAACCCATCTACTGGGCTATCTGGACGAACAAGGTCATTAAATAGCCCATGGCGTTCACCTCGCACATCTTCCTCTTCTACTTCCTGCCGGTCCTGCTGGCGCTGTATTCCATTTTGCCGCGGCGGTTCCTCCTCGGCCGCAACCTCCTGCTGCTGGCGGCCGGCTACGTATTCTACGCGTGGCTCGACCCGCGATTCGCCGTATTGCTTTTCGCCATGACAGCGGTCAACTACCTGCTGTCTCGCTGGATCGCAGCATGCTTACGCGAGCGCAAGCATGGCACCCGATTGCCGGTGTGGCTGACCGCTTGTGCTATTGCGATTGACCTGGTTGTGCTGGGCTTCTTCAAGTATATAGGGTTCTTTGAGCACAATCTTGACCATGTGCTGTCGCTGGCCGGGGCCGGCGCCTTGCCTGTGTTGAACGTTGCCCTGCCGGTCGGGATCTCGTTCTACACATTCAAAGTCATCAGCTACATCGTGGACGTGTATCGAGGGCAGTCGCCGCCGGCCCGGTCGCTGCTCGATTTCGCGTGCTACGTCTCATTCTTCCCGCAGCTTCTTTCGGGCCCGATCCAGCGGTACGGCACAATCGATCGCAAGTCCGAGCCCGTGCCGACCTTTGCGGACCAGCTTGTCACGCGTGGGCACACACTGGACAAGTTCTCCTGGGGCGTGGCCTTGTTCATGCTGGGCTTTGCCAAGAAGATTCTACTGGCCAACGCCGTGGCGCAAGTGGCGGACGCCGTGTTCGCTGCTGAGTCGCCGGGCACGCTGGACGCCTGGTTCGGCGCGATGGCGTACTCTTTTCAACTGTACTTCGATTTCTCCGCCTATTCGGAGATGGCGATCGGTCTCGGGCTGATGCTCGGATTCGAGTGTCCCCGGAACTTCGATGCTCCATACCGTGCGGCGGGCTTCGGCGATTTCTGGCGGCGGTGGCACATCTCGCTATCGAGCTGGCTGCGGGATTATCTCTACATCCCGCTGGGCGGCAGCCGCGTGGGGACCGGCCGAAATTTCGCCAACTTCATGATCGTATTCGTGCTGTGCGGCCTGTGGCACGGCGCCGGTTGGACGTTCGTCGTCTGGGGCGCCTGGCATGGCTTGTGGCTGGTGATCGAGCGGGCCCTTGGCAGAAGGCCGCTCTACGTCGCTTTCCCCTCGCCGATCCAGGTGCTGCTGACCTTCATCCTGGTGACCATCGGCTGGGTCGTCTTTCGCGCGGATACTCTTGGCCAGGCTTGGCGATTGCTGGCGATCATGTTTTCCCTGAGTTCGCCGCAAGGAGGCTCGACACTGCTCAGCGCCGTGATCTACACCCGCGGCCACCTGATTCTCATGAGTCTGTGCGCCCTGCTGGCGTTCCAGCCCCTGCAGGGCTTCGACTGGACCCGGAAACTGAGTTGGCCCAAGGTGCTTCTGCTTATTATTCTGTTTGCTTTGGCATTGATGACGATGTCTGCGCAATCATTCAGATCGTTCCTGTACTTTCAGTTTTAGGAGACGCGCCGGTGCCGGCGAGCCGCAAACTGCATATTGGCTTGATCGCTGTCTTTCTGGTTCTGCTCAGTGCTGTCGCGCCCAGTCAGATCATCTGGGAACTGCGTGAGGGGGAGCAGCCGCAGATCGCAGAGCTTTTCCGCCAGGTGCCAAGCCGGGCGACGCTGAGGCAGTTCGAAAGCAGGCTGGAGAGCAACTGCCGGCTGGCTCAGGTGGCTCGCCCGTGGGTGCAGTACGCCCGCTTTGTCCTTTTCGAGGACGCCGGCGACAAGGCCCTCATCGGGCGCTCCGGCTGGTTCTTCTACAGGCCCGCCGTGCAATACCTCATCGAGCCCTGGTCGCCGGTTCGTAGTGTGCCCGTAAGGGCATCTGAAGAAACGCCTTATGGCGTCACGACAAGCGGTCGCGACGACATCTCTTCCGCGATTGTCTCGTTTCGGGACGATCTGGCCAAACGCGGCATCAAGCTGCTTGTGATGCCCGCGCCGAACAAGGCGAGCATCTATCCCGAGATGCTCGCCGCCGGAGCGGCCGGCGCATCTGAGCCGGTGAACGCGAAGACCCGGCACGTCCTGGCAAGGCTGAAAGAATCCGGCGTGGAGGTCATCGACCTGTTCGAAACCTACGTTCAAGCACGCCGCAGTTCCGGGTTGGACCAGCAGTCATCAGCCATCGGCTCCCAACTGTCGACTGACAACCGACAACCGACAACTGCCTACTATCTTGCCCAGGACAGCCACTGGTCGCCGGAGGGAATCCGATTGGCGGCAGATGCGGTCGCGCGCAAGCTCCTTGGCTCGGGTTGGGTCGAGAGAGGATCGGTCAAGTATGAGATCAAGCCTGTGACGGTCAAGCGGTACGGCGACGTGCTCATGATGATTCGTGTGGCGCAGGTCGAGCGGCTTTATGAGCCGCAGCGGATAAATTGTATACAGGTGATCGATTCGGCGAGCGGGCAGGCGTATAAAGATGATCCGAACTCGCCGGTCCTCGTCCTGGGCGACAGTTTCCTGCGGATTTTCGAGCGTGACGAACCCGGCAGCGGCGGGTTCATCGCCCACTTGGCGTACAACCTCGGCTTCAGCGTGACCTCCATCGTCAACGACGGCGGCGCCTCGACCCTCGTACGCCAGCAGTTGGCGAGCCGGCCTAACCTGCTGAACGGCAAGAAAGTGGTCGTCTGGGAATTCGTCGAGAGGGACATTCGCTTCGGCCCCGAAGGCTGGCAGGTGATTCGCCTGCCGTGAGGAAGGACTGCATGGGACCTATAGGACGAATAGGACCTATGCTCGCGAGCGGAGCACGTGGTATTGCGCGACGACTTGTCGGCTGAAGTCACTGGCCGGCTCAACGCCTGAGATTTGCCTGAGTGTCTCCGCGTCCCCTTGCTGCTGGATCATCGTTTGCAGGCGCACGGCGTGGGGATCGTCGGGGCAATCATAGCAGAGGGCGGCGGCGCAGATCGTGGCAATGTGGTCGGGCGCGACGCCCTGGGACCGGCATAGCTCGGCGGCCCCGACGATGCGGTCATCCCGGCCGAGCTTCCGAATCGGGTCCCGGGCGACCCGCGTGATCGCGTCCTTCAGCAGCGGATTGCTGAACCGCACGCGGACGTCTTTGCGGATTTCCATGTGTTCGCGCCGGCCGAGGTCGGCGGGGTATCGTCGCAGGAGAGCTTCCGTGGTCTCATCGAGGGCCCCATCGAAAACCGATCGCACGAAATCGTCATCAAAGGTTTCGTGGATGTAGGTGTGGCCTCTCAAGTACCCGAGATAAGCCAGGCCGGCGTGGCCGACGTTGTGCGTGAAGATCTTGCGTTCCACCTCGGCTGTGAAGTTGCTCACCGGATGAAATCCCTCGATACCGGGCTCGCCCGCGCGGGTGGCTTTGCCATCGTAGGGAATGTCACGGTGGGCATCCGCGACGACCAGGAGCGGATCATCCTGTGGAGAGCGGACGCCGGAACCGCCCACGATTCGGGCGACGCTCGTGCCCACAAAGCCGACGTGGCTCCCGGCCCATGCTCTCGTCGGCCCATCGAGCAGGTCGGTGACTTTCTGCGAGAGCATGGTGGCGGCGCCGAGCATATTCTCACAAAGGTAGATGTCGAGCGGCCCGGCCTTTCGCTCGAATCGTCGACGGATGCCCGCGGCCAACAGCGGCGAGATCGCGTCGAGGTTCGCCACGCCCACAGCCGTCGCCACGATTCGAGCTTCCGCGATTGTTTCCGCGATCTCAGCATCGCAGCCTGTGTCGAGCGATCGGAAGCCGCTGATGGTCAGTTCGCGGATGCTCTTGGAATAAGCATCCAGCAGGCGCAGGGGATAACTGCCACGCCTGCTGAGCTGCTCCACAAGTGACGCGTTGGCGTCCACGAAGAGGGTATCAAAGCCGCTTTCCAGCAAGAGCTGGCCCATCAGCCCACGGCCGATATTGCCCGCCCCGAGCTGAACCGCCAACTTGCTCTTGTCCTTCTTCATAGACGCGTCCAATCGTGCAACGAAGTGGCGATTGTATCGCGCCCCGCTCGCACCTGAAAGACGGTTGACGCAAGTTCGATGGGCCGGGAGAATATTGCGGCAAATGCAGAATTCGAAAAAGAACGTCAACATATACACGGATGGCGGCTGCCTCGGCAACCCCGGACCCGGCGGGTACGGGGTGGTGCTTCGCTACGGCGAGCATGAGAAGCGTCTAAGCGGCGGCTTTCGCCAGACCACCAATAACCGTATGGAGATCATGGCGGCCATCGCAGGCCTGGACGCCCTCAAGAGTCCCTGTGCGGTCGCCTTATACAGCGACTCCAAGTACTTAGTGGATGCGATGCGCCTCGGCTGGGTGCAGCGGTGGAAGGCGAACGGCTGGCGCAGGAATAAGAAGGACAAGGCCGTCAACGTGGACCTGTGGGAGCGGCTGCTGGAAGTGTGCCGTCGTCACACAGTGTCATTCATCTGGATCGCGGGACACGCGGGCCATCAGTGGAACGAAGTATGCGACGCGCTATCGAAACAGGCAGCGTCGGGCCGAGACCTGCCGATAGATGAAGGCTACGAGCAATAGCCAGCCACGAGCATCTCCGTCCGACCTCCTCCAAGAGCCTCCGAATTCTCCTTCCTCATCACATTTTCTGTCGCAAGATGGCCCGGAGACGCACTATATAACGAGAACGGTAATCTTGGGAATGCAGTGAGGTGCCAAATGGAACACGATACTTACTATGTGGAGCGCTGCTTGGACGGCCATCCGGACGATTTCCGCCATCTTGTCCGGCGGTATCAGCCGGTCCTGCTGGCCCATCTGGCGGGCAAGCTGGGTGGTCGGGACAGCGCCGAGGAGGCTGCACAGGAAACCCTCGTGCGAGCCTACTTCAAAATGAGCAGGCTGAAGAAGCCCGAGTCCTTCTTCGCCTGGCTGCTCGGGATCGCCGATCACGTGGCGATGGAGCAGCAACGAAAAGAGTTGGTCCGCCGCAAGCGCGAGTCCGTCCGCGCGTTCTGTGAAGAGGCGCCGCAGCCGGAACTCTCCCAGGATTACGCTCTCGAAGCGGCGGTCGCTGGCCTGCCCGAGGCGTATCGGACTGTCGTCCTGTTGCGATACTACGGCGGACTATCGTGCAGCCGGATTTCCGAACAGCTCGATATGCCTCTGGGCACGGTCACCAAAACACTGTCGCGGGCCTACACCTTGCTGCGCGAATCCCTGCAGCAGGGACAGACAGCAAATGAGGTGCAATTATGAACTGCGCAGAATGCAAGGAACTGTTGATGGTGCATCTGGAAGGATTGCTCGATGAGTCTGAGGAGCAGGCCGTCCTGGAGCACTTGGGACAGTGCGGGGCGTGCCGGGCGGAGTTGACGGGCATGCAGACCCTCCAACAGCGTCTGGTCAACAGCGGCAAGGCGCTGGCCGTAGAGACGCAAGATCTTGCGTCTCCGCTGGAAAACGACGTCATGAACCGCATCATTCGCGAACAGAATACCAGGCTCAAAGCGGCCGACCAGGCCTCCGCGGGCCTTCGCATAAGGAGACTGATTATGAAAAGCCCAATCACGAAGTTGGCCATAGCGGCGGCGGTGATCGTTGCCGCCGGCCTGTCTATCAAGTTCCTGGGGAGTACGGGATCGGTGGCGTATGCCCTTGAGCAGACGATCAAGGCCAATCACAGCGTTCGTTACCTTCATATCAGAGATTTCGATGCGGAACATGAGGACGAGCCAAAGGAGTTCTGGGTCGCCTGCGATGAGCAGGGACAAGTGGCGAATGTCCGCTACTTCATGCCTGCGTGGGACTCTCCGGGCGACGGCGCCAAGTCGATCGTGTGGAGCCAGGGCGTGGCGAAACTCTGGTTCCAGAATAAGAACAGTCTGGTGATTTACCGGAACGAGACAATCCCGAAGTGGATACTGGACCTGGTGCAAAGGAGCGATCCGCGGTACGTCGTCGAGCGCCTGAGCAAGGAGGAGCAGGAGGGTAAGTTGACGCTGGACATTCAGCAACCGATCGATAAGGCCCGGCCGATCATCGTCACGGCGACGTACATCTGGGACGGCAAATCGCCGAGCCGGATGGAGGTCCTCCACGTGGACCAGGCCACCAGGCTCGTGACAGCCATCGAGTATTACCATCGTGCGCCGGACGGCCAGTTCCTCTATGACGGCCGGCAGGAGCACTATGACTACAACATCCCGATTGCCCCCGAGATGTTTGCCCTTGAGGATGAGGTGCCCGCCGACGTGGTGCGCGTGGATCAGATCAACCAGGAAGTCGGCTTGCCGCAGGGGACAATGAGCGACGAGCAGGCGGCGATGGAAGTGGCCCGCTTGTTCTGTGAGGCCCTCAAAGCGGAAGACTACGGACAGGCCGGCAGGCTGCTCGCCGGCGCGCCGGCGAGCTTCGTGCAGGAGAAGTTTGGCGGGCTGAAGATCGTTCGGATCGTTTCGATCGGGCAGCCGGCGCCGCATCCGAGGCCCGAGGTCGGTGGCTTCATCGTTCCCTGTGAGATCGAGGTGCAGAGTGAAGACGGCGTCGGCCTGGCCACGCGTCACATCTCGCTCCGCATCCGCCCGGGCGACGTGCAGACCGAGCCGGATCGCTGGAACATCCATGGCTACGAGGTAAAATGACGGCCTGGCGGCTCACGATGCCGTTTTGAAACTGACAGTCACGTGCAAGAGGCCGGGACGGCGGAGCCCGGCCTTTCTTATGCGCGTGTTTCGAGTCGCGAAAAAAATGGACGATCTTCATACGGGGACGGTACTCTCCGGTGTATTACATGCGATACGAGAGCTCTCATGGGTAGGTCTTGATGCTGGAAGACAGGTACCTGATCTGGCGATTCAAGCACGGCGGCGCCGAGGCGTTCGAGCGGATCTACATGAAGCACAAGAACGATCTGCTCAAGCTGGCCGTGGTGCTGCTCGGGGACGTCCACGCCGCCGAGGACATTGTGCACGATGTCTTCGTTCACGTGGCCAGGACGCGCAGCAGCCTCCGGGTCACGGACAATCTCAAGGGCCTGCTCGCCACAAGCGTGGCCAATCGCGCCCGGAATTACCGCCGGGATGAGTACAGGTACCACAATTCGCTGGCCCGGCGATCCGATGGTGAGCCGGTGACCGAGTCCGGGCCCGTGCAGTGGGCGATTGTCAGCGAGCAGTTGCAGCGACTCGGCGGCGCGATGACGCAGTTGCCTTACGAGCAGCGCGAGGCCATCGCGCTTCATCTTGGCGCCGGGATGAGCTTCCCCGAGATCGCCCGAATCCAGAACGCCTCGGTCAATACCGTACAAGGCCGATGCCGGTACGGGCTGCAGAAGTTGCGGTCCCTGCTGAACTCGGAGGCAACAGAATGAAGACCGTCAATGATATCAAAGCACTGTTCAGAAACGCCGCAATCAGCACTGACCCGGCCCAGGACAAAGCGGTCCTCATAGACGCACTCCAAGCCGGGGGATTGACAACCGAAGAGCGTCCGGCTCGCAGCGGGCCGGCGATCTGGAGGTTTCTCATGGAGAGTCGATTGACAAAACTCACTGCCGCCGGGATTGTTCTCACGGCGGCGATCACAGCGATATATCACCTCAATGGAACGCCCGTGAAGGCGGTGGAGTTCTCGGAAATCACCAGGGCGATGGCCGAAGTCCCCTGGATGCACGCATCCAGTTCCCGCTTCGAGCGCGGGATCGCGCCGTTTACCGATTATTGGATCGGTTTTCAGTCGAAGGTCCACGCCGTCCGCTGGGCGGATGGGAGAGTGAGTCTTTGGAAGCTGCAGGAGCATCAGAGGATCGAGTATGACCCGAGCGGCAATACCATCAGGGTGACGGACGTGGAGGAGGGTGTATCTCTTCTGCCCCTGTCCTCTCCGGCGATGCTGCTTGAGAACATGCACAAGACGCTCAAGGACCAGGGCGCTGAAATCATCGCGCACGCGGGCGAGTACGATGGCCACACAGTCCAGGTGCAGGAGATATCGCTCAACAACGCAGGCCCCAGCGGCGCCTGGAGTCCCAAACTCACTCTGTACATCGACCCCCAGAGCAAGCTTCTGTATGCGGCCGAGGTATCCGGATCTGATCCCAATAGCCAAGTCACTGTCGCAGGCGGCATCACTTTCGACTACCCCCAGACCGGCCCGCGGGACATCCACGATCTGGGCGTTCCGCGCGATGCACAGGTCGTGGATAGCGCGCCGGTGAACGAGTCTCGAGCTATCACGGAGCAGTACGAAGTGATCCGCGCAGAGGCGACAAGGGCGTACATCGCCATTATCACAATCACCCAAGGTGACCCCAATGATGCGGTCAGGAGGATTGATGTGGACTGGCGGTCGCAGCGCAAACACCGCCTGGAGCGTCACTCAGTCTTCCACAGCGGCGAATCGCTCGATGAACTCTGGCCACGATACAAGGAGCAACTTGGCGACAGCTTCGAGTCTCTGCTGTCGTGGACGCGCAACCACTACGACGATCCGCGTGGTGGCCTTGCCGTCGATCTCTACGATGGCGAGTACTACGGCTCGACTATTCGAAATGGCGAAAACGGTTGGACGGAGCCGGTCAAGTTTCACGCGAACGTTGATCCCAGTCCGCCGGAATCCTTGGCGGACTTGGCCTGGCCCCGGATTGGCCCCACCGCCCGGATGGTCGAAGACGACTATGCGAGCCGAAATGGCCTGATCTGCATTGAGAGCCTGGCTCAGGGACGTCTGACGCCCGGTGGGTGGACGTCGCTGCCGAGCAGGTCCCTGTATTATCTTGACCCATCCTGGGATTACCTGTGCCGGCGTCAAGTGACTGAGCGGCGTCTTGATGCTCCATGGCAGCAGGACAAGGATTGGCTGGCCGGTGTCGATCCGAACAAAGTGAGACACAGCTCGATGAAGGTGGATGAGATCACCGAGGCTTACCGGGCCCCAAACGGGCATTGGTACCCCAAGGTCATCGTCGAGCGGTCGGGCAGTATTGACAACAGTGTCAAAGATGTACCCCTGAGTGTCTCCACCATCAAGACAGTCTACCTGAGCCTCTCCCCCGAGTTCCCGGAGGGTACCTTCGATATCGACAAGCTACCGGGGCAGTAGCGTTGCTTCACGGTCGAGGAGACCAGGCCGGGACGGCGGAGCCCGGCCTTTTTGTTGCGCCATGGGGGCTCTGCGGGTAGAATGCAAAAAAGTCGGGTTTTGCGTTAATGCTCGTGAAATGTGGCCCTCTATAGGGATAGAGATCTCTGCGGCTTGCAAGCCGGGCCTTGGATTCAAGGAACTGTCTCAATGAGGAAAGTGAAGAGTGTCTGATCCACGGTTTGACGAGTTGGTGAACGCTCACGGCCGGGACGTGCTGAACGTCGCCCTGCGGGTCCTAGGCGACCCGGAAACGGCGAAAGACGTCTACCAGGAGGTCTTTCTGGCCATCTGGCGGCGCTGGCACACCTATGACGGCACGGTGAACTGGGGGCCGTACCTGTACCGGGTGACGGTTCGCAAGGCGATGGAGCTGGCCGGGGCCCGCCGACGCGTGCCGGCGGCCGTGGACATGAACGATTGTGAGCCTCAAAGCCGGGGGGCAGCCCCGGATGCGGCTCTGAGGCTCAATGAGCTGCAGCAGAAGCTGACGCAATTTCTGGCGAAGCTGCCGAAGCGACAGGCCGACGTGTTCGTGCTGTCCAGGATCGAAGGCCTTGGTCATTCGGAGGTCGCGGAAACGCTGTGCTGCTCACAAAACAGCGTTCGTGTGTTGCTGCACCGGGCTGTGAAGCAGTTGGCCCAAGATATGAACGAGTACCTGAGATAACTACGGCGGTGTCCTATGGTTGAGCATGAGCAGATGAGAGATCAACTCGTGAGCCTCGTGCTCGGTGAATTGACGGAGCAGCAGCGGTCCGAAGTGGCCGCACACGTGGCCGAATGCGATCAATGTCGCATCGAGCTGAATCAGCTCAAGCAGTTGCTGGAGTGTGCCGGGCGGCGCAAGAGCCTCTCGGCGGACGAAGGGCTGCTGGAGTCGGCCAAGAATGGCCTTCTGGCGGCGGTGGACAGCGGAGAATCAAGGATAATCGCCCGGCCGGACTTCCGGCGGGCATTTGCATGGAGAAGAATTATGTTAAGCCCAATTACAAAAGCTGTGGCGGCAGTGATTGTTGTCGCTGTGGGAGTCTTTGGCGTGTCGAAACTCGGCGACCACAAGCAACCCCCGCGCTGGGCGCTTCTGGCGAACGCCTGTGCCGCCGAGGAAGCCCTTTTCGCCGGAACAGAAATTATCCACATCCAGAACGAGATCATCGTGGAGTCCGCTGGTGCTGAGCCGAGTCTCCCCTACGCTTGGCTGCCGATGATGTCGGTGAAACCCGATGGCAGCCTGCGGTTCAACCAACTGAAAATGAACCTCGCGCCGGAATCGTATGTCGTGACGGATCACTCGTGGTATGACCCGGTGACGGGCCGATTCACCAGGGTGATGAAAGCGGGGGACAGTGTGGTTTTCGCCAACTCCTATGACGGCCGATTCATCTACGATGCGAATGTGATGCCCGATGGTATAACCCGGGTCAGCAAGCAGGCTCTGGCCGCCGGTTTCAAGCCGCCGCAGAGCCCCGTCGAATACCTTGGCCTTGCCGCCGGTCTGAAAACCGATCTGACCAAGGACAACAGCCTGGTGCAGAAGGTCGAGGAAGGCACTCTCGCCGATGGCGAGCCGGCCCATGTCTTTACCGTGGGTTTTCCCGATCCGAATGGGCAACTGCAAGGCTACTTCCTGTTCAAAGTGCGTGACAAGGATTCGACAATTGCCGAGAAGGAGTTCGTGCTCCTGGGGCGGACGGTGTTAGTCATCCGCCGGGTCCTGACCGAGCCGGTTGAGGCGCCGGGAGTCTCTTGGAATCTCGCGGAGATCGAAGGAACCGCCACGACGAGCGAGAAGGTATCGGTAACGCGGGACATGATCGTGCAGAATGTCTCTGTCCAGCACATGGCGGACCGCGCCAAGTTCGAGACCTACGTCTTTTCGGTCAAGCCCGCATGGACCGGCGAGATCGAGATCACCGATTGCATCGATCCGGCCAGCCCGGGCAGCCGCATGTTCATCATGACCGCCCGCGCCGGCGACAAGCGGCACCTGGTCCTGGTCCAGTCCCCGACGTACAACATGATGCTGGGCCAGGTCGTCAAGGCCGGCCAAGTGGTCTACACTTCCCCGAACGGCTTCAAGGTCTGGGGTGGCGGGCCGCAGAAGTGGTACTCCCAGATCCTGCTGCAAAGTGCCCAGGCCAGCATCAAGGACCCACCGTCCGAGGATCGCATTGGGTACATCCTGGAGTCGCCCGCAGGGACGTTCCCGGCATTGGCGATCAATGGCCCGGTCAGCGATGAGGAACTCCATAAGCTGGTCGATAGCCTCATGCCCGCAAAGGACTACCTCAGGGCCGGCCAGGCGACGGATTCGAACAAGAAGTAAACTGGGAAGCCATGCTCCGCGACACAAGTGGACAAGGCGATATTCGAGAGAAGGAGAAACTATGAACACTGAAAGAGCAAATAACGGCCGGTTCCTCGGAGCGCTTGGGTTCCTCGGCTTCCTGGGTTTCCTGGCCTTCACAGGAACCCGCTACAGCGAGCTTACGAGGCTCGCCTGGGTGTCGCTCCTTTCCATCGTCTCGCTCGGGGTATTCATCCCCTTCGATAAGGCCAGAGTGAAAGTCGCAATCGATCCCCAGAAGAAGAAATACTTGGGTTTTCTGGCTTTCCTCGGGTGTCTCAGCTTCCTTGGCAACTCCAATCCGGGTCTTGCCATCAATGCCGTGTTTGCCGCCGTGGCGGCAACGGCCGTCCGGTCAGTCAAGGCAGCGGACCGACAGCTTCCCGCAAACCAATCCTGTTGAACCACACACCCGGAGGGTTTTATGAAGACCATAATGATCGCATTTGCCATGTTTGCGGGAGTAACCGCGTTTGTCATCGGCTGCCGATCCCACACGGCCTCGAACCAGCCGGACGAAGTCGATCAGGCTATCGATCAGGCCGTGGTAATGGGTGCCGATATTCCTCCCGCCAAGAGGGGCATCGTCGGCCGGATGCTTCGCCTCAACGAGAAAGACCTTCTCCTGGGCCTGCGCACGTATGCCGACCTGTCCGGCGGCCGGTACCCCACCAGCCTGGAGACCGAGATCACGTTGAAGGAGATCGAGGCGAACCGCCTCGGCTCCAATCTGACCGACACCCCGAAGAGCCAGAAGGACCAGATGGTCCTCGACATCTTCTTCGCCACCGCCTTTTACGACAAGCTCAACAGGGACAAATGCGGCGCCCAGTACCACGGCGACACCGTGAGCCGGCAGGACGCCGGCAAAATGCTCATCTCCTGGACCGAATCCAAGGAGCGATACAGAGTCGTCTTCGGCGACCTGACGGCAAAGACCCTTTCCGCCGAGCAGTTCACGAAGCTTGCGCAGCCGCAGTGACACACTGGCAAGTTCGCATCAAAGCACAAACAGAAAGGCCGGGCCCTCACACGCCCGGCCTTTGCTTTGTCATGTAGGCGTCATTGCGTGGGGAATCCGAGATCGTAGCCGGCGTGGGTCACGAGGCCGATCTGCTCGACGCCTCCTTTGCGGCCGTTGTACCAGAGCAGCCAGCGATTGCTCTCGCGGTCGAAGATCGCGAAGGGCTTGTAACAGGCGTCGGCGTCCCAGGCGCCTTCCGTCGGGAAGACGATCGGGTTATCGGGGTGGCGCTGCCAGTTGGTGACGCCGTCTCGTGAGCGGGCCAGGCCGATCTGTGCGCGGTTCTCATCACGGAAGCCGATGTAGAACATGATGTGCCATTCGCCGGCCGGGATGACCTGGCACGCGGTGACTTTATGCTGCTCCCATTTGTTGCTTCGGTCGGCAGCGAACACGGGATTGTCTTTGCACTTGATCCAGTTGACTCCGTCAGGACTGGTGGCGTATCCGATGGCGTTGGGCTCGTATTGCTGACCTGCCGAGTACCACATCCGGTAAAGCTGTTGCTTTTCATCCCAGAGTACGTGCGGGCACATGACGGCCACGTTCTCCCAAGGCTGTTCCGGCGACAGGACGGGCTTGTCCGAGGCGCGTTTCCATTCGCGGCCGTCCGGGCCGGTCGCGTACCCGATCCATGACCGGTCGGGACTCTGGCCCGTGTACCACATGTGATACGTGCCGTCGCGTTTGATCACCGCAGGCCGGTTGATGCGGCCCTCCCAGCCGGTGTCCGGGTTGGGGCCCAGCACAACTTGCGGCCGGCTCCAGTGAATGCCATCCGGGCTCTCCGTCAATGCGACGGAGCCATTCGGCCGCCGCGAAAACCACATGCGGTAAGTGCTGTTCTCCCGGAGCATCGCCACGTCGAAGCAGGTGCCAAGATCGCCTCCGAGAACGGGATTGCCCGCGTATTTCTCCCAGCCCGCGGATGTTCCAGTGGACGGGAGCTTTGTGGTCAGTCGTTCGAGCGAGCCTGCCTCAGCGATCTGGCGGCCATCGGCAAGTACCCGCAGTCCCTTGCCCCGCCCGTATTTTTCGCCTGTCTTGTCCCACACGATAGTCACAATCCGGCCGTGGTAGAGGACGTTGTCCAGGCAGAACCAGTCCCATGTATCCGGCGGAAGCAGGGGGCTCACTTCGATAGCGTCGTCCGGCTGGGGACGCAGGCCCGCGAGCCCGGTGATGACCAGGTCGCAGTAGGTCGAGTGGTTGTAGTCTTTGCCGCGTTCCTTGCCGCCTTTGCCGGGGTCCCACGTACCGTTCTTCCAGCTCTTCAGCCGCGTGCGGGAGAGCCAGTCGCCGGTGCGGGGATTGAGGTTCTCATCGATCCAGGGTACGACCCGCCCGTCCTCGCGCGTAAGCTGGTGGCACTTCGTGTAGATCTTCAGCAAGCTGAGATAATCCGCCTTCGTGACAACATTTTGCGTGTGGCTGTTGAGCAGGTTTGCCATCGCGGTGAGTGTGACCGACGTGGAATAGGGCCAGCTCGGGCCGTTCCATTGGCACTCGTGGCCCTCGTACGAGACGGCGAAACGCGGGTGCCTCTGCTCGGCGGTTGTCGGGCCGGACGGGGCATAGAAGCCGTTCGGGTCCGTCAGTTGCTTCCACGCCCGCTCGTAGCCGGCCCCTGGCAGGTTGAAGTACCAGGGCGTATAGCCATGCAGTTCCCGCACATCGACGAGGCTCTGCTTGTCGCGGGGCAGGGTCTTGAAGAACTGAGCCTCGCTGTCCCAGAGCCTGGTTTCGACAAGCTGCTTGATTCGACGGGCCTTCTCCTGAAATTGTGCCGTGACCTCCTGCTGGCCGGCCAGGGCAGCAATCTTCGCAATTGCGATCGCATCGCCGTACATGTAGGAATTGATGGTCGCCCGCTTGCCGCTGCCGCCGATGGAGACTTCCATGCCATCTCGGTCGTCGATCTGCCAGAAAAGCCCGTCGCTATCCATGTGAGTCTTTTCCCATTCCTCGTAATTCCTGATGAGGTCGGGCAGCAGGTCAATAATGAAGCTCTTGTCCCCGTTCACCATGTACCTCGCCCAAAGGGCATCGGCGGCCCAGAAACTGTAGCTGCGCACGGCGCCGCCCTTGCGGAACCAGAAGACGGCATAGTCATTCAGGTACTCTGGGTCGTGGAGCCATCGCCCTTCATAGAAGTGATGTCCCGCGGCACAGTTGATCGTATTGTGCTTGCCCGCCCAGCCGACCGGCGGGAGGAACTCCGTGATGACAAATCCGTCCGGCGTCTGCTTGATGTGCTTGCGGTACGTCCACCAGCGGAAATAATACGTCCGCTCGATGTCCTTATCGGGGCACTCGAACAGCGGGATGTTCTCCTTGAGGAAATCCCACGCCCGCTCGTTGGGGATATGCTGGGCGTACAGCTCTTCGTCATCCTTGTTGAATTGATCGATGTAGTGCTGAAATGCCTCGGGCTTGAGCACGGGACTGGATTGCTGCGCATCTGTCGTATTCCCCATGAGC
>Ga0315277_10000948_pt1 | contig 43439 bp, 34 predicted proteins | sample YL17G05_15_MG_FD_203695 | JGI IMG/M metagenome (GOLD analysis project Ga0315277, IMG submission 203695) | Sediment microbial communities from Yellowstone Lake, YNP, Wyoming, USA - YL17G05_15 | ecosystem: Environmental > Aquatic > Freshwater > Lake > Sediment | place: USA: Wyoming | collected... | reverse complement strand
TCTTTTACATCATCGTTCAATCCCCGCAAGAGCGGGGAAAGACCCATCCGACTGGATGATCGCGGCGACACCGCATGTGCTCACAGAAACATCTATGCGCGGCAGAGCCAAGGTAACGGCGGCAAAACGGTAAATGGTAAAGATGTAAATGGTAAAAGGAATGCGAAATCGTATTCCCCAACTACCAGGCACAAACTACCAGACCCTGTTCCTGGAACCCGGTAGCTGAATCGCGGAACTCGGAACTCGGAGCATGGAACCCGGAACCGCTTAAAAGCCTCAAGGACCATTAGATTCAGCTACGATTAACTTCTATGCATCAATGATGCCGGAGTTCAGTAAAACCCTTCGTAGCTCAGTCTGAGCGAAGTAGGGTAGGATGAGGGACAACAACCATGGCACAGCTTGCAATAAGTCGCGGGCGGGAGCCTGTGCCCCAAGCCGAGACCATGCGATGTGATTGTAATGGTTCTTTCAGAGATGCGTCCCACGGCAGCAAGAATCGGTAAAGCTGGTAAAAAAGGTGAAACTGGTGGCGAGACTAAAGTCCCGCGCACAGTATGGTTTCACCAACTTTATCAATTTGACCAATTTCACCAATTGCAAGGGCGTGGGTAATTTTCAGCGCGAGCCGGACGGAACTTGAGGCATGTGGCACGCGGCAATAGGACTCATGAGTTGAGCCGTCTGCCATGGCTGCGGACAGAAACATCAGCGGTCCGGCAAAAGCAAGAAAAAAATTTGCTTTTTGACAACGAAAGCGTTTTGACGGTGAAGGAGTGTCCTGAGAAAGATTTTTGCAAATGATTGAAATCGCGGCTAATCCTGTCATCCTGTCATCCTGCTTCGCCAAGGCTACGCAGGACTCGCGCGTCAGCGCGTGGCGCTGAATCTCAGATCACAAATTTCAGATCTCAGAAAAATCCTGGAACCAGAAATCCTGCTTCGCTGCTTTGGAGCTTCCAGCCTTCGTAGCCGTAGGCTACTACGGCGGAGTAGGCACGCAGGGCAGGCATTTGGAAGAATATCGGCTTCTTCAATTCCGGATTTTAATGGTTAAAATAATAAGTATGGGCGCAAATGCGAAATTCGGCTTGATGATTATTGCAACCCTGGCTTTGCTGACCATTCTGGTGATCAGCGGAGAGAGAAGGGATCTGAAAGCCGGGGCCGGGGCCAAAGTGGATGTCAAGCGGATTGAACAGCAGGTGTCGGAAGGGAAACTGACTTTTCATCCCGCGGAGTTTGGGAAGGGATTGAGCTCGTTGGAGGACGCGGAATGAGCAGGTCTTATGTTCAATGCCTGCTTTGCCCGAAGCAATGCGTGCTCGGGCCGGAGGAGCGCGGAGATTGCCGGGTCCGGATCAACTATCAGGGGGAGCTGGTCACTCTGGTTTATGGCAAGCCTTGCTCGGTGCATAAAGATCCGATTGAAAAAAAACCGATGTTTCATTTTTTGCCCGGAACTTATGCCTTTTCCCTGGCCACGGCCGGCTGCAATCTCCATTGCAAGTTCTGCCAGAACTGGGAAATCTCGCAGGTCAATCCGGAGGATTCGGAAAATATGGATCTGAGTCCGCAGGCCGTGGTTGACAACGCGCTCCAGAGCGGTTGCCGGAGCATCGCCTATACCTATTCCGACCCGATCATTTTTTATGAATACACCTATGACAGCTCGGTGCTGGCGCGCAGGGCCGGGATCAAGAATATCCTGGTCACCGCGGGTTTCATCAATGAAAAACCCTGGCGGAAACTGTGCGAGGTGACGGACGGGGCGAACATAGACCTGAAGGCTTATTCGGAAGATTTTTATCGGGAGATTTGCAACGGACAATTGGAGCCGGTTTTGCGAGCGATCAAGGTCGCCGGGGAAATGGGGGTGGCGGTTGAAATCACCAATTTGATCGTGCCGACGCTCAATGACGATCCGGAGCTGATCAAGCGGATGTGCGGCTGGATCCTGGACAATGTGGGTCCGGAATATCCGCTCCATTTCTCCCGCTTCTTCCCCCAGTATCAGCTCCGGGGCCTTCCGCCCACTTCTTCCGAAAGCCTGATCAGGGCGCGGGAAATTGCGCTCAGCCTGGGTTTGGATTATGTTTATATCGGCAATGTCCAGGTTGAAGGAGCGGAAGACACCTATTGCCCGAATTGCAAAAAATTACTGGTGCAACGGCAGGGATACCGGGTCGGAGAAATCAATCTTGCGGACGGCGCCTGCAAATTCTGCGGAACCAAAATCAAGGGGGTATGGAGCTGATGATAAAGGATCCCAAGAAAAATGTCTTCCAGCGCAGAAAATTTTTCCTGGCCCTGGGTGCTTTGGCCCTGGGAATCGGATGGTTAAAAAACTTTTGGAAATCCAGATCGGGTTCAAAAAAGTACTTGCCCGGGTCAATTCATCCGGCCCGGTTTTACCGAAAACTTTTTTCAAAGCCAACCGGAGGAGAATAAATGCGGTTTAAAAAAATCCTGCTTCTAGGCTTCATAGTTTGCCTTTTCGCCTCATCCTTTTACCAATGTAAAAAAAAGGCCGAGAAGGCCCCGGGCCGGGAACTGCCCGAGGGTTTGGGAACTTTCACCCCGGTGGTTGCCGGAACCTTTTATCCCGCGGCTCCGGCCGAGCTTAAGGCAATGATTCAAGGCTTTTTAATCCAGGCCCAGGTTCCGGAAATTCCCGGCCGGATTTTTGCCGTCCTGGCTCCGCACGCCGGCTATGAGTTTTCCGGCCCGGTGGCCGGCTTTGCCTATAAAGCGCTTCAGGCCCAGGGCAGAAAGAAATTCGTGATTATTGCTCCCACCCATCATTATCCGGGCGCAGGAAAGGTTGCGGTGCTGAATGCGGATTATTACCAGACCCCGCTGGGAAAGGTTAAAATCAACCGCGACAAAGTCCGGAAATTATATTTACTGGGAGATTGGGTCACGACCGAGCCGATGTATTTTTCTCGGGAGCATTCCGGCGAGGTGCAGATTCCGTTCCTGCAGATGATTGTCGGGGACGGTCTGGAGATCGTGGTGATCGTGATGCCGGACCCGAGCCGGGAAGTCACGCAGAAACTGGCTCAGGCTTTGCAGGAGGTTTTTCCAGAACCGGACTGGGTCTTGATCGCCAGCTCGGACCTGAGCCATTATCACACCAATGAACTGGCAAGGCAGATTGACCGGAACACTCTCAACCTGATTGCGCAGATGAATATTGACCAACTTTTTCAGGAAGGAATCGGTCCGGTCAGAACCGCGGAGGCCTGCGGCCTGGGGCCGATAGTCACGGTGATGGAAGCCTTTAAAGCCAAAGGCTCGGGTATGGTCAAGGTTCTCAACGCGCAAAATTCCTTTGATACCGCCAAGATGAATCCGGAGCGGGTGGTGGGCTATGGCGCAGTCGCGTTTATAATGGGAGCCGGCAAAAGCCCGGGTCAAATTCAAGCCGGGCCGGAAGTTGAGGAGTTAAAGCCCTATGGCGGGGACCTGAGTTTGGAGGAGAAAAAGGAATTGATGACAATCGCCCGGCTGGCGGTAGAGACTTATGTGCGCCAGAATCGGATTCCGGAAGTTGAAGTCAAGCATCCGCGTTTGAAGGAATTGGGCGCGGCCTTTGTCACGCTCACGGAATTTGGTCAGTTGCGGGGTTGTATCGGTCATGTGATTGCCCAGGAGCCGCTTTACCTTTGCGTCCGGGATGTGGCCTGCGAGGCCGCCAAACACGATCCGCGCTTTCAGCCGGTCAGGCCGGAGGAATTAAAAGATCTGGAATATGAAATTTCCGTTCTCTCCCCGCTCGCGCCGGTCAAAGACCTGAAGATCATCAAGGTGGGAAGGGACGGCCTGGTGATGAGAATGGGACCTTATCAAGGCTTGCTCCTCCCCCAGGTGCCGGTGGAGCAGGGATGGGACCGGGACACCTTCTTGAGCCATACCTGCCTCAAAGCCGGGATGGGAACCAATTGCTGGTCCAATCCCGAAGTTCAGATTCTCCGCTTCCAGGGACTGGTCTTTAAGGAAAAAGAATTGAAATAAACGCGATCTATTATCCGGCGAAAAATTCCTTGATCACCTTTACCACCCGGTCCTGCTCCGGGTCGGTCAGCTCCGGGAACAGGGGGAGGGCGAGCGCGGTTTTCCCCGCCTTCTCCGGATGCCGGGATCGGTTATGGGCGGAAGGATTCTGGCTGGAAGATGAGGTTCCGGGGCTTGTTCCCAATCATTTTATAATGTTGACAAATTTTAAGGATTAGTTAAAATAGGGTTATGGGTGGAAAACTGGCAGACAAGGTTTTGGGGATGGTCAGAAAAGAGGGAATGATTCATTCCCGAGAACTGACCAAAGCCGGGATTTCCAGGGTATATCTTTATCGGCTGAGAGAGCAGAAGGTTGTCAGGCGAGTGGCGCGGGGTCTATATGTTGCTCAAGAGGCGGATCCAACCGAGCATCATACCCTGGCTGAGGCTTGCCTGCTCCATCCCCGGGGAGTGCTTTGCCTGCTTTCCGCGCTTCAATTTTATCATCTGACCACCCAGGCTCCTTTTGAGGTATGGATGGCGATTGAGAGTAAAGCGTGGAAACCCAAAACTAAGCGACCCGCAATGCGTTTCGTTCGTTTTGGCGGGAGAGCTTTTACCGAAGGGGTGGAGGCGCATCAGGTTGAAGGTGTTAAGCTCAAGGTGTATCGCCCGGCGAAAACGATTGCGGATTGCTTTAAGTATAGAAATAAAATCGGTCTGGAGGTTGCCCTGGAAGCTCTCCGGGATGGTAAAAGACAGCGGAAGTGCACCAATGATGAGCTTTGGTATTATGCGAAAATCTGCCGGGTGGCCCAGGTAATGAAGCCATATCTGGAGGCGATGGGGTGAGCAGAGAGAAACCGAAAAATTTGGTTTTATCGGTGCGACAAAGGTTGCTCAATTTAAGCCATGCTCAGGGAGAGGATTACTATCTGATCCTAACCAGATATGCGCTGGAGCGTTTGCTCTATCGGCTCTCGGTTTCCAGGTATTCCCAGCAATTTGTTTTGAAAGGCGCATTGCTCTTTTCAGTTTGGACCGGGGAAAAGTATCGGCCGACCCGAGACCTTGATCTGTTAGGATCTGGAGAAGCGTCCGCGGAGAGACTTCGGAAGACTTTTAAGGAAATTTGCCTGACCAGAGTAAAGCCGGATGGGATTACTTTTGACCAGGCTGGCATGGAATTGGAAGCGATTCGGGAAGATCAGGAGTATCAGGGCCAAAGAATAATGATGAGAGCGAATCTGGGCAAGGCGAGGATCAGGGTTCAGGTGGATATCGGGTTTGGAGATATTGTGAAGCCGGCAGTTGAAGAGATTGTTTTCCCGACCTTGCTGGATTTTCCTTCCCCAAAAATCCGGGCTTATTCCCGGGAAGCCACCATCGCGGAAAAATTGCAGGCGATCGTATATCTGGGTTTGCCGAATAGCCGGATGAAAGATTTTTATGACCTTTATATGATGGCAAAACTTTTTTCTTTTGAAGGGATGATCTTGGCGGAAGCCATCCGGGTTACCTTTGAGCGGAGAAAAACCCGGATCCCAAAAGATGTCCCTCTGGCCTTGAGTGATGAATTTATCAGCGACCGGAACAAGCAGAGACAATGGAGGGCGTTTTTGAGTAAAAATCGGCTGGAAACTGAAAACCAGGACCTTTCAGAAATGGTGAACTATTTGCGAAAATTTATTATGCCCATTTGGTCTGCGCTTGGGAAGGATCAATGGTTCCGCAGGTCGTGGAGCAGGGGCGGCCCCTGGAAGCGGAAAAGATCGGATTAAGTCATACTTAATCTAACCCCGGATCAAAGTCATCCGGAGAAAAATTCCTTGATCACCTTTACCACCCGGTCCTGCTCCGGGTCGGTCAGCTCCGGGAACAAGGGCAGGGCCATGGATTTTTGACTGGCTTGTTCCGCGCGCGGGAATTTTTCAGTTTTGGAAAGGTAATGCTTGAAGCAACTGAACTGGTGAAACGGCCTGGGATAGTGAAGCGCAAATCCGATTCCTTTTTGCTGGAAAACATCCATTAACTGATCGCGTTTGTCCAGAGTGATGACAAAGCTGTTATAAGTATGCTTGCGCCCTGGCTTTTCAACCGGCAGACCGAGCGGAAGGTCGGAGAGAAGCTCCAAATAGCGTTTGGCTCTGGCTCGGCGTTGCTCAATCCATTGGTCAAGATATTTCAGCTTGACTCTGAGCACTGCGGCTTGAACCGAATCCAGCCGGGAGTTGATGCCGATGGTATTCCGGTCGCTGGAGCCTTTGGCGCCGTGAACCCGAAGCTCCAAAAAGCGGTTGTAAAGTTCTTCCGAATTAGTCACGGCTAATCCGCCATCCCCGAATCCTCCCAAAACCTTGGTGGGATAAAAACTAAATCCGGTGAATTCGCTGAGGCTTCCGATTTTCTTGCCCTGGAATTCGGATCCGATCGCCTGGCAGGCGTCATCAATTAGGTAGAGGTTTTCTTCTTTGGCGATCCGGACTATTTCATCCATCCGCGCCGGCTCCCCGAACAGATGCACCGGCAGGATGGCCCTGGTATGTTTTGTGATCTTGCTTACAATCGCTCCGGGATCCAGGTTAAAGCCGTTTTCCTCCAGGTCCACGAACACCGGCTTGGCGCCCGCCCAGGCAATCACGCTGGCGCTGGAAAAGAAACTGTAAACCGAGGTGATCACTTCATCGCCGGGCCCGATTCCCAGCGCCTTGATCGAAAGGATCAGCGCATCGGTTCCGCTCGCAACCCCGATCGCATATTTCACTCCCAGATATTTTGCGATCTCCCGCTCAAAAGCCTCAACTTCCGGGCCGAGAATAAATTGCTGGCCCTCAACCACGCGCATCACCGCCTGATCTATCTCCGGCTTAATTCTCAGATACTGCCGCTTTAAATCCAGAAATGGAACTCCGTCCAAGATATCCTCCCTAAAATTTATTCCGCCATTTTCAGGTCAATCCGCTCTGCTGTCAAACAGATGAAAAAAGGCAAGCGATCAATTATTTCAACTTGAGATAATGAAGAAGATTGGTGAAAAATGCAATCGCCTCGGGATCGTGCCGGTCCGGGGTCCAGGCGAAGGGAGCCAGCGCCATCTGGGCCAGCGCGTAATAGCCGAGCGTCATTTGCCCGATTGCGATATATCCGGTCGCGAACTGGCCCAGGCCGAAAATTAAGCTGACGGCAAACTGGGCAATGGCCGTGGGCGCCAGAATAAACTGTCCGAACCCGAACAAGATGCCGATCCCGAACTGGGCAAGGGTGAACACGCCGATGGCGAACTGGCCGATGGCAATAATCCCCTTGGCCACCCGCAATTTTCCGTCTTTCCTGCCAAAGGCGATATGAATCAAGGGCCAGCCGAAAACCTCAGTCTTTGACTTCCACTCAAAGCCCCAGTCCCGACGGATCATTCTCACCAGGGCTTTTGCTCCCTGAATCGGCGCCCCGCAATGAGGACAACTGATCGCCCTGGAGCTGATCTCCCTTCCGCAGTCCGGACAACGGGTCAGCTTCGGCGCTTCCGGAAATTGCGTGCCCGGCTCAATCCCGGAAGTCGCAATCGCTCCCGGCTCAATCCGCGAGCCGCAAGCCGGACAAAAATCATCCTTGTCCTGCAACGGATTCCCGCAACGCTCGCAATGGTCTTGCAACAAAAATTTACTCCCTTTCCTTTTGTTTCCCAAAATTTTAGCATAAGATTCGGCGTTTTGAAAATTAAGATTTGCTTAAACATCTTGCATTTGACAAAGGCTCTCAAAATGGGTAGACTTTAAAGCAGTTTAGCGCGTTCAGCAGACCAAATAATTTTTTAGGAGGCAACAGATGAAAGCAATTTGGATCAGGCAATGGGTTGGTTATGGTTTGTTGCTTTCCTTCTTGATCTTGATTTCCTGCGGACCCGCGTCAGAAAACAACACCGAAAGCTCCCTTTCCGCGGATGAGGACTCCGATTTCTATTCTCAGGAAAGCGCTCAGACCTCGGTCAACACCAAGCTCAGCAAGAGCATCCGACCGGCCAAGGTCACCAGCTCCACCACGGCGAAGTTCAAGTTTTCCTGCACCGCGGGAACCTGCACTTACAAATGCTGGCTGGACGCTAATCCCTGGAAAAAGTGCAAATCCCCGAAAACCTATACCGGACTCGCTGAAGGCGCTCATAGCTTTAAGGTCAAAGCCACGAACAGCCAGGGACAGACTGACCCCAGCCCGGCAAAATACAATTGGAGCATAATTTTCTGGACCCAAATCAGCGCCGGAAGCAATCACACTTGCGGGGTCAGAACCAATGGCACGCTCTGGTGCTGGGGAAGGAATTTCTATGGCCAACTGGGAGACGGAACCACGGTTGGTTTGAGAAAGCTCCCAACCCAGATCGGCGCTCTTAATACCTGGGCTGAAGTATCCGGCGGAGAGGAACATACCTGCGGACGGAAAACCGACGGCACCCTCTGGTGCTGGGGAATGGGTAATTATGGCCAACGGGGAGATGGAACCTGGGATGATCAAAATGTTCCCACCCAGGTCGGCCTCCTTAATAGCTGGTCCGCGGTAAATACCGGCGGGATGCATACCTGCGGCCGAAAAGGTGATGGCACGATCTGGTGCTGGGGGGGTAATCAATATGGCCAACTGGGAGATGGAACTACGGTTGTTGCGCGAAATACTCCCACCCAGGTTGGCGCGCTTAATAGCTGGGCGGAGATCAAGGCCGGAGGGCATCATAATTGCGCCCGAAAAACCGAGGGCACGCTCTGGTGCTGGGGATATAATCCCTATGGCCAACTGGGAGATGGAACCACGGTAAATAAAAATACGCCTGCCCAGCTCGGAGTTGATACTACCTGGACGGAATTATACCCTGGCGCGTATCATAACTGCGCCGGCAAAAGCGATCACAGCCTCTGGTGCTGGGGATATAATAAATATGGTCAACTGGGAGATGGAACCACGGCTGATAAAAAAACTCCCATCCGGGTCCGACAGTAATTTTTAATGAACCAAAGAAGACCGGGGAATGCGCGCTTTGAAAATCAACTGACAAAAAAGGAGGACTAAAATGAACAAGAAAAATTTTCTGGCGGGGATTTTGGTTTTGAGCTTTGCCGCAGGGTTCCTTGCCTGCGGAGATGCGAATGATCCCGGCACGGTGCCGGCTCAGCCGTCCCCGGCATTATCCACAACCAAATCCCCTACCATACACATAACGGCCTGGGCCAGCGTCTCCTCTGGAACCTACCATACCTGCGCCATAGACAGCGACTACTATTATCCCTGGTGCTGGGGATGGAATTCTTACGGCCAGCTCGGAAGCGGCAATACTGCGGAATATATAACTCCTCACATGGTTTCATTCCTGGGAATGGATTCCTGGGCCCAGATTTCGGCCGGACAGGGATTTTCCTGCGCCAGAAAAACCATCGGAGAAGTCTGGTGCTGGGGAGATAATAACTCTGGTCAGGTTGGAGACGGAACCACTATCCAACGATGGGCTCCGGTTCAGGTGGGGAGCTCCACTAACTGGCTGTCGGTGAATGCCGGGGGTGTCCATGCTTGCGGATTATTGAACAATCATACCATCTGGTGCTGGGGAAATAATGGGCATGGCCAGATGGGGAATGGGATCATTGGAGGTTTCTATTCCAGCCCGGTCAAGGTGCGGGGCACAAACTGGAAATCATTATCCACCGGGGGACAGCATACCTGCGCGATCAAGAAAGACGGCACGCTCTGGTGCTGGGGGCATAATGATGAAGGAATGATTGGAAACGGAAACCTCAAAGACCAGAAGGTCCCGGTCAAGATTACAACCGCGAATGATTGGGCATCGGTTGCCGGAGGCGATCTTCATACCTGCGCGAAGAAGAAAGACGGTTCGCTCTGGTGCTGGGGACAGAATACCTGGGGCCAGCTTGGGATTGGAAAGTATTCAGCAAGGTCAACAAAGCCGGTCAAGGTGGGGAAAGCCAAGAATTGGAATAAGCTTGAACTCGGGGGTTATCACTCCTGCGCGATGAAGAAAGATACCGGGCTTTATTGCTGGGGATATAATGGCCACGGACAGCTGGGAATGGGGAATACGACTGATCTGAATAAGCCCCACATTGTGGGGAACGCCGGGACCGGATATCTCTCCTTTTCCTCGGGCTGGGCGCATACCTGCGGGTTATGGAATGATAATAATATTTATTGCTGGGGCCTCAATGAAGATGGCCGACTGGGAGACGGGACTACGGTAAATAGCAATTATCCCTTAAATACCGTGGTTATGCCGTGATGGAAGCTATCCCCCAGGAGGGGCGCTATTCGGTCTGGTTGCGAGAAAAATTGTCAGGCCGGCAGGCCGGGAGGTTGAAGATGAGAAAGTCATACTATTTGGGAGCGGTTTTGGGTTTGATCTTTGCGGGTCTGTTGATCGGATGCGGGGATGCCAATAATTCTGGGACCGAGCAGGATCAACCGCCACCCTTATTATCCTCATCAAGACCCTTTGGCAAGGTCGTCAGCGGCTGGTCAGCCGTGTCTGCGGGATATTCTCACGGTTGCGCCATTCCAGACAACAACGGCACGCTCTGGTGCTGGGGAAGCAATTATTACGGTCAACTTGGGGACGGAACCACCACCTTGGCGACAACCCCGGTGGAGGTCGGAGTTGACACTACCTGGACCCAGGTTTCCGCGGGCGGTGGTCATACCTGCGCCAAAAAAATGGATGAAACGCTTTGGTGCTGGGGTTATAACAGCAACGGCCAATTAGGGTTAGGCAATTATGATAACACGCCAACTCCCACCGAAGTGGGCACGGACACAGATTGGGCTTCAGTCGCTTCCGGATTCACCCATACCTGCGCGACCAAGACCAATCACACGCTCTATTGCTGGGGTGATAATACTTATGGCGAGTTGGGAATCGGGAACAACTTTGGACAATTTAGTCCAGCCAAGGTGGGAAAATCCGATTGGGCAATGGTTTCCGCCAAGAATCAGTTCACCTGCGCCAAAAAGACCGACCGGAGCATCTGGTGCTGGGGTTTGAACGAGTATGGACAGCTTGGGGATGGGACCATTAAGAACCGCAAGTCTCCCATCAAAGTCGGAACCGCCAAAAATTGGAAAACGATTGCCGCGGGTGGTTTACACTCTTGCGCCATCAAAACCGATGGCACGCTCTGGTGCTGGGGATTGAATGATGTCGGCCAGCTCGGGGATGGAACGACCAGAACTCGGAAAACGCCGGTCCGGGTAGGGAGGGCCTCCACCTGGGCCTCGGTTGCTCTGGGAAGAGGTCATAGCTGCGCGATGAAGAAAAATACCGGGCTCTATTGCTGGGGAGGAAATTCCTCCGGACAGGTTGGGGTGGGAGATACCACGGACCGGCACAAGCCAACCCTGGTAACGGGAACCGGAACCGGAACCGGATACGCCTCCTTCTCCCTCGGGGAATATCATACCTGCGGTCTCTGGAGCGATGCTAATATCTGGTGCTGGGGTTATAATGAATATGGTCAACTGGGGGACGGAAGCACGACCAACCGACTTAACCCAACCAACCCTGTGTTCCAGCCGTAATTGTGCTTAGAACAAAACCGATGAAACCAGGAGGCGGACAATGAACAAGAAGAGACTTTTAGCGGCGATTTTGGGGTTGATCTTTTCGGGTCTGTTCATTGCCTGCGGAGACGCGAATGATCCCGGAACCGCGCCGGATCAGACCTCCAAACCAACTTTGCAATCAGTTTCATCAAGAACCGTTATCCCTAATGTCACGGCCTGGGCCAGCGTCTCCGCCGGGATGGATTTTACCTGCGGAATTGACAGCGCCCTCTATCTCTATTGCTGGGGCAGGAATGAATACGGCACGCTCGGAGTCGGAGATACCGCGGATAGAAAAACCGCGAGCCTGCTATCAACTAGTCCAGTCTGGGCTTCGGTTTCCGCGGGAGGATATTTTGCCTGCGCACAAACCATCGGAGGATACCTCTATTGCTGGGGAGATAATAACAACGGCTCGGTCGGAGATGGAACCACCGCGGATCGCTTACAGCCTACCGAGGTGGTAAACACCCCGGATTGGCTCTCGTTGGACACCGGATTCTTGCATGCTTGCGCCTTGAGGGACGACTATACACTCTGGTGCTGGGGACAAAACGGTTATGGCCAGATTGGGAATGGAGGTTTTTCTAACGCGACTGCTGGTCCGGTTCAGCTTGCCAAGACCTGGAAAACTATGTCCGTTGGAGGATACCATACCTGCGCGATCCGGAAGAAGGATAACACGCTCTGGTGCTGGGGACAGAACGATGAGGGAGAGTTGGGAATCGGAACGCTTAAAAATAAGAATGTTCCGACCAAGGTTGGAACTTCGTCCAATTGGGCTTTGGTTCAATGCGGCGGGTACCATACCTGCGCGAAGAAGAAGGATGGCACGATCTGGTGTTTTGGAAGAAATCAAGAGGGCCAAATCGGGAATGGAAAGTTTTCTAATACGGTGAAAAGCCCGGTCAAAGTGGGAAAAGCCACCAATTGGGCTTCGCTTTCAAACGGAAATTTTCACTCCTGCGCAATGAAGAAAAACACCGGGCTTTATTGCTGGGGATGGAATGGCGGGGGGCAATTGGCAACCGGGGACACGGTTGATCGGAAAAGACCGCGCCTGGTCAACGGAGCCGGAACCGGATACCTTCTTTATTCCGCGGGCGGAGCCCATACCTGCGGTCTCTGGAGCGATAGCCAAATCTGGTGCTGGGGCGCTAATTGGGCAGGACAGCTCGGAAATGGGAACACCGTGGACCAAACTTTTCCGAGCCAGGTGGTGAATCCATAATAAATTATTTGGCCAAGCCTGATGATCCAGTCCTTCTGAAGGCTGGAAGGGCGCCGCTTAATTTTTCAAGCTCAGATGCCCGCGGCCAAAGGACGGTCATCGGTTTTTCCCGAGCAACCGCGGTCCGCAAAATGAAACCCTTCCTGGTTGATGCTCTAAAGCGATGAAGACTGCCCGAAAATTTTATCGGGCTTGATTTTTTTCATAATTCTTAACCATTTCCCGGATCGCTTCCATATACCCGTTAAGGGTGTTCCGGGCAAGGGCTCTTTCCACAATTCCCGGGATCGGGATGGCCGTCTCCACCACCGGCGCATAATAATAAATGGTTGAAGAGCCGTCCCCGTATGGCTCAATATACTCAAAGCCTTCAATATTCTTCAGGCCCCGGTTGGCTTTTTTTACCGGGATCTTCTTCTGATTATATGCTTCAACCTGATCGTCGGTCACCAGTTTCCAGTCCTGCCGATAATTGGCCTGATCAAATTTTACATCCAGGGTATAGTTAATTGACAGATATAAAACCTTGATTTGTCCTTCAATCAGGGAATTACCGATCTTATTTTTATTGCCGAGGGGCTCAAATATATGGATGGTTTTATTATAGTCAAGGCCCGGAACAAACGGTCCCATCGCATCCCAGTTTTCCAGGACTTTCCAGACCTTATCCCGCGGCGCCTCCAGGAGCATCACCCCCACCACCCGCTTTTTGATGCCTTCTCCCTCCACCTGGTATTGCTTCTCAAAGACCTGGATCCCGCCCGACAATAATTTCTTCTCATCCAGTTTGTAATTGAACTTTTCCCCTTCGGCACTTCCCGAATTAGCCCCGGCCATAAATAATAAAACGGCCAGACCAACCAGCTTTCCCAGATTATGCATATTTCTCCTCAGAGCCATCTGTATCACCCCCGGTTTCCTCGTGCTTCGTAGCGAACTACTTCGCAGAGTAGCATTGGACACCAATTTAGCATCAATCGGCCAACCTTAAAAATTGCCGTCTGCGCTTGTAAAATTTTCGCGAAGGTCTCATGGCCAGGCCTGATTCATCGCGTTTTTGAAGGGATAGGTTCAAAATATTGTCCCTTTAATGATTAATTGCTGGTTCTCATGATGCAGCCCTCGTGCCATATTTTTAAACATATAAATTATAGATAGCGATCGTTAATGCAGCTATTGAAATAACCGAGATGATAGATAAGAACCAAATGATTTTCCGGTTCATTCTCTCTAATTTTTTTGCCGTAGCATCAAGATTATCGATTTCAATTTTGATTTTATTTTGCATATTCTCAATCTTAGTATCATATAAGGGCTTTATTTTATCTATGAGATCCTTCTTTAATTTTTCTATAAGTTTTTCGCCAACTTTTATATCTTCTTCTAACTTATCCCCTAAATTACTTATCATTTTTCCTCCTTATTAAGATAATTATCAAGATCACGGAGTAGGACATTTCTATCGGCATCAAACTTGCGGATTTCTTCTATTTTCTTGTCTATATCAGCAATTTTACTATCAGTGTCTTTATTGTCAGTCCCAAGATTATCTAAATCTTTTTTGCATAATGCAACAATCTTTTCGTAAGCATTATCCAGGTAATTGCAACAAGTATCCAGGTAAAGTTTAAGGGGCTTTTCAATGCGTCCCCTATGCGAGCTAAAATAGTCCTTGATGTCTTCAGCCATGGTTTTTCTAGAATGTTTGCAAAAAGGAATTTTGTCCTTCAACCATTCCCAAAGTCGCTCGTGCATTTTTTTAGGCCATTTTTCACCAATTTTTGCCAATTTTTCATCAAGCCCGGGTATTGATAGGAATAAATTGAAAGACCACGGGATATCTTGTTTTGCAGGATCAGGAGGAATTAGAGGTGGGAAAGCTATATTAAATTGCTCTAGCTTTACCTTGATGCTCTTAAGCCAGCTTTTGATAGGCGGGCTTTCTCTAAAATCATCAAGTTGATTGTTAATGTCATTATATTGCATTTTTAGCTTTCTATGGATAGAATCCAGATCTTCTATAGTTTCGGGGTTTTCAATGAACTCATCCAAGTATTCCTCTGCCTTATTAAAGCACCTTTGCAACTCATTTCCGATTTCTCTAAGCCTCATTATTTCTCTGTTTTTATCTTCTTTTAACCCTTGCTTATAATATTTATCAATTTCAATCTTATTGTAATCAAATGCGGATTTGTCATATTTCAATTTATAAACTATCTTTTCCAATATTCTCATTCTTGCTAACCATTCTTGGTCAATGATATTTATTATATTATTCAATTTTGCCGTATATGGTTTTTTTAAAAATAATGATTTAATCCAGTTCCGTAAAGGAATTATGGAAGCATAACCGTAAAGCTCCTTTATATTGTCTCCCTGACATATTCTCTTTAAATTGATTACAAAAAAGCATTTCCTTTTTCTTCTGTCCCATTCCTCTTTGCTCATTTTAAATATACTTGCAATAGTTTTCTCATAAAAGCGAACTGCTTCCAGCTGATCTTGGTCAGAATTAACTGTTGTAAAGCAATTAACAATGAAAGCAATATAATCTAAACCAATGGCTGGTTCGTTATGATGTTTCTTGCTCATCACTTCGTATAATTTCTCAATCATCTTTTTAACCCTGGTTGTATCCTTGCCTTTGGTAGGCAATAAAACTAAAAAGCCCTCAGCTCGAGCAAAATACTCATCAGTAATCAAATCATGCCGATCATTATAAGATCCGGTTCCAGGAGTATCTGCTATTGTCGTAATTTGAAGTAAAGAACATTGTAATTTAACATTCACCTTCTCAATAAGAAAAGTTGCTTCTGGACTTTCAATAAATGGTTTATCATTTTCTTTTGAGGGATCGCCTTGAAATTTTAACCAACCCTCTTCATTTCTTAAATCTATGGCCTCAGGTAACTCAGATTTTCTTAGATTCTCTTTAGAAACTTTACCAGAAAAACGAGCTTTAAGAAAAGGCATCTTCCGGCTTGAGCCGATGCCTTTTAAAAATTCAATAATTTTGGGCAAATCAGCAATCTTATTATCTCTAGTTAAGCCCCCCTTTAATGCATCTTTTTCGGCCTTTGAGCCTTTAAATCCTGCCAAAATATCCGATGGTGGATTAATGCTTTCTTCACACGTAATTGCTGGAGATGTAATTATACCTTTAAAAATTAGATTGATAAGGGCTTCGCCATTTTTGGGAAAAGTAGGTTCTCCAGTAGATATTAATTTATGATCAATTTTATCGCGATATTTATAAATTGCCTGTTCATTTTCACCTGATTCGGCTGAGTATATCTCATAGACAATTGCGGTATTAGCTATATTTTTGGTCCTAAAGGATTTATATCCTTTTTGTCCTGCTCCAAGCAGGATTGCGTTAAGAAGCATCGTTTTCCCAGAAGAGAATGGCCCTACCAAAGCAAGAACTGGCGGTCTTTGGCATATATATTCACTAACTTCACTTGCTATATCCTTGAGATGTTCGATTTTGGTATTTTCTAGTTTTTTTAAAAACATATATAATTTATCGTAAATCCGCCGCAATTCTGGCGCAAGGTCATCTCCAGGTTTCCACTTATAATCAAATTTATGAATTATGCTCACTGTTTTATCATAATTTGTTTGACAAAGTATTCGCATTTCTTCCAATTGATCTCTAATTGTGATGTTTGCTGATTTAATGTTTTCAGTTAAACGCTTAAGGTGCTCACGGTTATCTTTTCTCGTAGAATGTTCCAAAAGGAACCTTTCCAAATCTTCCATCGATTCTATTTTCTTTTGCAATATAATTCTATTTGCATCATATTCTAGCTTTTGCAAATCTCTATTAAAAGCAACTAGTGATTTGATGTTATAAGCTGAAACCATAACTTTTGATAGCCATTCATTAAATTGCAACTTCTCATCATCCTGAATGCTAAAAAATGGCCACTTTAAAAATAAGTCTTTAACTTGAATGTAGAGGTTCTTAACAGGTGAGTCTTCCCATCGCGGTATATATCCTTCTTCTTTTTTAAATATTCGGCAAATATATTGATTTTCATTGTCTTTGAATTTCCTTGCAATATTATCAGTAACTCCGGTTTGAGGGATAAATAATATTAATGCGGCATAGTCTTTATTGTCTGGAAAGGATTCGCCTACATAATAGTCGACAAGCGCCTCTTTATTATCAAATCGTAATTTAAATTTATAGTTCTGATATCCGGTTGCTGCTTTAAATAGCTTAAAGTCATATTCGTCTGGAAACCATATGGTGATTTGAGGCAGGTCCAATGGTAATGAATCCGTTATTGGGATATACTCCAATTCTTTAGATTGCAAATCCCTATTAGTCATTATTGCCTATCATAATCTTTCATCAGCTTCCACTATTTTATTCATCTTACCTTGTAAGCTTACAATCAGGGGATTAATAAGACTGAATCCGGAATTCGCGCGTTCTTCCTGCACTTGAATCAATAAACCTATGAGTGTTTGCTTCTTACGCTTAATGATATCCACAAGTTGATCTTTAAAAAGCCGATTTTCTTTTGCTATAAGAACTTTAATTTGATCAAGCTCTAATTTCCTTCTAGCAATTTCCCCTCGGGTGATAAATGAAATCACTGGATTTAAACTTTCTTCGGAATGCTGGTCCTCTTCGCCAATTATTGATTTAGGTTGTTTTCCTACAGAATCGTCATTAGAATACTTAAGCTCTTCTTCATTATTGTCTGAATCCAATTTCTTCAATTCTTCCAAGCTTAAAGATTTACCTAGCAATCTGAGTATGGCCAACCAATGGTCATGTTCAATCCGCTGTCTAATGGCATCATATTCTTGCAATACTTCATTAGATAATGATGACAATATTTTACCAAGCTGCGATAGCAAAGGTCCCGGATTTACCGTCAATATATCATTAAGCTGAGATGGTCCAGGGATCATGTCATAAAAGGGATGGAAGAAGCTGTAAAGTTGATTAGATGTTTCTACAGCCCACCTCTCGCATTGTTTAATAGATAATTCTATATTTTGACCCATCATGTTCTCAAGCTGCGAGCCATAATTATGAAAAATATCATCCAATTCATTCTTCAATTCATCAGAGCTTAACTGCATTGATTTGGCATCAAGAAGAATAAAGATGCCATTTTCAAGTTCCTCAATAAATCGTGTTAAATCATTATTCCAATCAATCATTACGGAGGCTTCCGAGCCAGCCATTACGCCTAGATATTGAATACCACATTGGGCAGTTTCAAGAAACTTGGTAATTTGAGAAAGTGACAATTGAAGCTCTGCTTGCTCTTGGTTCAACTTGCTCTTGAGTTGAACCGTAACTTTCTCCTTTCTACGCTTTTTACCATAATTCGCAAGCATTTCTCCTCTGGCCGAAACAAACTCACGAACTGAATCTACTATTTCCACATGATTAGATTTTTGATACAAAAGGATTTCTGACTTATCGGGTAATCGTGCTTTATAATCCAACAGATCATTTTTAATAAAATGTTCAGGATCGCTTAGATTATCCAATCCTGCGATGATAGCAAGCACCGGAATATTTTCATTTTTTGCCGTTGCAAGAACCGCTTTATACTCTCCCGGAAAAAGGCGGAGAGCGGTCATAGCCCATAAAATAAGATCAGAGGATTCAGCTAAATAAGCCATTCGTTCCGGAAGATCTTCCGGCAATAGTTCAAACCAATCTTCTTCAATTTTCAAACCTTCAGGGAATTTCTTTTTAAAATAGCTCGGCGATGAGATGACCACCAAGATTTGGGGAGAATCCTTTTCACCAACCAGACGATTCAACTCGCGTACAAGCCATATAAAGGTATTGGTGCCCTTCAAAAGTTCCTTGACATTTTGAAGTTTATCGAGGTTCATTATTTAACTCCTTCCGCAACATGAGGCGTTTCCCCTAGAACAGACTCAATAGCGGCGAGAAGATTATCAATGGCTTCTACACCTTCTTTGGAAGCTCGACCTTCTCCCTTGTGTGCCTCTGTTTTATCTTTGAGCTGTGATTCCATTTCTTCTTTAAGTCTTTTATGAGGCCCTAACATAATCTCTTTAACCAGATCATTTTTAATGCCACTATATAGCATTTCCAGCTCATTTCGGAAACGCCTTTTTGCATTTTCTCTGGATCCTGCAAAGGGATCAGTAAAGATTGAAAGTAACAAAGCAATTACAGCGCCTATCGCATCAATAATTTGTCCGCCAGGAATTGCCAAGAGTATTCCTATAACCATTCCAGCCGCTATTATTCGCTTAAATATTTCTCTAATGCCGCCCATTGCCGCTTCCCTCAATTTTTCAAAAGGCAATTCAATTTTATGGTCAGACATCTGGAAATTAGGGTTGATGGAAATGTCATCAAGGAATTTCCTCCATTTGGCTTGAAGAACGGTCCAACATTCTTCCATAAAATCGGTGAGTTCTTCTGTCAGCCAATTAATATCCTCATCGAAGTGCAGATATTTTGTTCTTAACTCCTCTCCAAGTTGCTCTTCCAGCCCCTTTCTGGCATTTTTAGTCATCATATTTTTGTATAAATCAATATTTGTTACATCAATCTTGTCATCTATGAAAAGCTCTACCTGCCTGCGGATCATATTCAAAATGGAATCTGCATGTTCCCCAGCCAACTTTCTAAGATCAGTTCTGATTGAATGCTCAAGAATATTAATGCTGGCAATTGTGGCTTTGAGGCTTTCTCCTTCAGCGCCAATTTTTAAAAGTTCGTTTTCCCATTTTAAACGGGCACTCTTTAAGTTTCCCCACATATCATCGGCGATTCTTTGGACCTGCCGGCTTACATTAGCTCTCCTTTTGGCCGCTTTATCAACAAAAGATCCTAATAATTGATTAATCAAATATTCTTTTAAAGAGTATAGGCCAAAATCCGGAGGGATTTCCAGCCCTCGGTCTTTGGATTCTATGCACTTTTTACCATAGACTCTGAAACCCTTGTGCTTTTGAAACGCTTTAGGAAAATTATCGCGCACGCTATTTTCAATCTCCTGCTGGTTAATACCAAGTTCCTTATCCCTGGAAGGGTCAAGAAATCCCCATGCATTGAATATCACTATCATTTCCACGCCAGCTTCGCTGGCAAGATTAAAGTCTCTCCTTCCTTCTCGGCTAGGCTCATCCACCCCAATAACCCAGAAAACCGCTTCGGCATTAGAAATATATTCGCGGGTGATTTCTGTATGTTGTTCATGCCATCCCGCGCCTGTTCCTGGCATATCAAGAATATCCGCCTGGGAAAGAAGGGGCGATGCCAAATAAAGAATAATTTCACGAATATCTTCATGCTTTTTGGTGGATTGCACGGCTTCGGGAAGCGACTCATCCCAGCTTTTATCCACGGATTGACCGTTAAATAAAAGCCAACGCGCTTCGGGGCCTCCCTCTCGTTTATAGGTTAGCCGAATCGGTTTGGCAGTGGCCGGTATATCCGCTACAGGCAATCGCTTATCTTTGGGAAGATCCAAAAGAGCATTTAAAAGAGTGGATTTTCCCGCTTTCACTTCACCAAGAGTTATCAAAGTAAATCTTTGGGTCGAGTGCCTTTCTTGATCTTTAAGTCTCCTGGCCCATTTCTCCAAGATCGATTTTTCAGGTGGTAATTTTAATTTGGTTATCTCCGGTTTGCTGAAAACTTTGTTTGCCTGTTGAATCGCAGATACTAGGCTTTCTATTTCTGGTAACGATGGCATCTGGGTATCCATATTCCCTCCTTCTATTTTACAAAATTTGTATCGCCCCTGTTTTCCTGGACACCAATTTAGCATCAAGCGGCCAACCTTGTCAATGCCCGCCCCAGGCGGGGTTCGGGCCTGTTTGGGGCATAGTAGGGGCGCGGCTTGCCGCGCCCGAAATCGGTCCCGCGCGAACGCGGGAAATCCCTGCCCCTACATTGCGCCTTTCTGCCCCCTTTCCTTACATTGCTCCCTATTCATTCCACCGCCCTCCCTTCAATCTCAATTTGCCCTTATTCCTTGTCCAAGAAAATCAAGCGCAACTCAAATGCCACTAATGTCTTCAAGTCTCTCTCAGCCATTTAATAAAAAGAAACGAGTAGGGTATTAATAAAAATGATTCCAGCCAAAGCAAGCTGATAGAAACCGGGCTTAAGAAGAAGTCCGTGATGGGAAAAACCACGCCATTGGCCCAGTCAGCGCCGGTGCCGGGATAAAGAAGCCTCTGGTATCCGGTGCCATCCCAGCCAACCGTTGCCAGAAATACGGCTATTGCCAAACTCCCGATCAACTGAATCACTGCCAGGCTGGTATGGCCTTTTTTGAGGAAAAGGTATGTGAGATAAAAACCGAGCGCGCCCATAATGATGACGGCAATAGAATAGAGGCTGAGGAGCCAGGGCGGATAGTCGGAATAGGTCTTGGCGATGAACATTGTTTCCCAGGCTGGAAATTGCCGGGCCAGATACAGGATTTGAGGGACAAAACCAATGGAAAGCCACAGGATCGTTGCAATGAAATATTTATTCACCCAGGGGCTTTTTTCATTACGCAACTTCCTTCCAGCCGCCAGAGCCAGTCCGGAAGAGAAGCCATAGGCAAAGAACAAATCCGTTTGCAGCATATCATCCTCCTTTCCGCGCTGAAATAATCATAAAATACAATTTGTAGGGGCGCGGCTTGCCACGCCCGGAAAGGGCAGGGCAAGCCCTGCCCCTACAATAGGGGTAATTTATCACCATTTATGTCGCACACCCTCATCAAATTTATCCCGCTAAAATCCGGTTCTTGAATTTATAGAGGTAAGAGAGCAGGATCTGAGAGGGGAACTGGTATAATTGATCCAACTTCTCTCCCATCAACGGCGAGCGGATTTTCAGATAGTGTGGGGCAAGCAAGGTGAAGATCGGAATTCCCGCGGGGCATCCCCAAATCCGGCGGGTCTTGCCGTTGACCTTGCCCTTTATCTTAGTGCAATTTCCAACCAGCAGGATCGGGTATCCCTGGGCATCAACATCCCCATCATACTCGCCAACCACCAAAGCCAGGGGCCTTGCCTGTTTGATGGAACCGGGATTGCAGGCTTCAAAGCCGGCCAGTGCGCCCTTGAGGGTATTGACGCATCCGCCGAAGCAAGGCTCTTTTCCGCCCGGATAATTGCCCAGGAAGAAACGGATCGGGGTGTCAATCTTGCTCAGGTCCGAATAGCTGTAGTCAAAATCCCTGGTTTTTTCCCTGATCTCATCCCAGGGAAGATCGCTCTTAAGCTCAATCTGGTCGTCTTTGACCGGCTCCCAGCCACGCGACCTGGCGATCCGGAGATGCTCAATCTGGTCCGGGCTGAATCCCAGGATCCGGGAGGCGATGGAGTCTATGGCAACACCGGAGTTCCCCAGCATAATCGCGCCCAGCCGTAAGGGCTTGGGGAAAATCTCATTCTGCTGGCCAATGTCCACCGCGTCCACCACCACAAAATCAGGATTTCCCACTTCATACAGGTCCGCGATTTTTTCCTCAAGACGCCAGTCGTGGCCGATCAGGCGCTCCTTCTGGTCGCAGATCCCGATGTTAAGCTTCAACGCGCAGGTAAGACGGGTGGTTACATGATGCTTCAGCTTGGGGGCATAGAGCTTATAATCCGCCTCAATCAGCGTGCGGGAAAAGCGCAGGCTTTTATGAAATCCGCCCTTTAAAAGCGGAACCTCAATCAGCTTGTCCTCGTCAAAAAAGCAGATTTCCACCTTAGGCTTTTTTCTCAGGAATTCATATCCGGCTATGCCAAAGTAATAGCGGGTGGGAACATATATGCCGCTTCTCTCGGCCAGGATCACCTTCTCAACCTCCGGACGGGCCGCTAAAATGTCAACAATCGCCTCCAATATTCGGGGGTTGGTATAAGGGTGGATCCCGAACCCGCTGTGCGCGAAGACCATATTGTATTTAACCAATACCTTGCCAAAGGGTTTGGCGCCCAATTCCTGCATCCCTTCCGAGATAATGCCCCGGATCAGACCAAGGTCATTGTAATCAGGGCATCGCCTGATGATAACTTTATATTTATCAGCCATCTTGATCCCCTAGAAATTATCAAGTCCTTCAGCGCCTGTCAACTTGCAGCCAAAGTTTCTTTCCTCCGGGGAATTGCTCTTTGCTTCTGAACAGTCCGGATTTGACAAATCCTGACAATGCTGATAAACTGCCTAAAGCTAGACAGTCCCACAACCCATAGGCAAGGAAGTATCAGAATCAGTCTGGTTGTTAGAAAAAACCAAAGCTGGAGGTGAATGATGAAAAAGAGACCATTGAGGCAATGGGTTGGTTTCGGTTCCGCGCTTCTGCTTCTAGGCTTGATTCTATCCGCGTGCGGGCCAGTTCCGGAAAATGATTCGGGAAATGTGAGCCTGGGAGACGACGAGTCTGAGTTCAGCTATCAACAGAGCGCCCAGACCTCGGTAAACACCAAGATCAAAGCCAAGCCTCCCGCGGCCACCAGTTCCACCACCGCCACTTTCAAGTTCTCCTGCACCGCGGGCAAATGCACTTATAAATGCCAGTTGGACGGGGGCGCCTGGACTAAATGCAAATCGGGCATAACTTACCCCGGCCTTGGCCAGATCACTCATACCTTTAAGGTCAAAGCCACCGGTGATCGCTCGCCTGCCAAATATAGCTGGACCATAGGAAATATGACCCAAATCTCTGCCGGCAGGCTCACTTCCTGCGGATTGCTTTCCACCGGAGGATTTATTTGCTGGGGGTATAACGACTCTGGTCAACTCGGGAATGGAACCAAGACCGATAGTAATATTCCCAGGAATGTTTCCGGCCTTTCCTCCGGAGGGTTCGCAATCTCTGCGAGCAATGGGGCACATAGCTGTGCCTTGCCCGGCGCCGCCAAGTGCTGGGGGGACAACTATTGGGGCCAGCTCGGGGATGGAACCACTACGAGTCACAAGGTCCCTACCGATGTTTCCGGCATTTCCTCCGGTGGGTCCGCAATCTCTGCGGGTTACAACCATACCTGCGCAATCGTATCCGGCGCCGCCAAGTGCTGGGGCCAAAACTTATATGGTCAGCTCGGGGATGGAACCACTACGAATCACAAGCTGCCAACCTCTGTTACCGGTCTTTCCTCCGGCGTGTCCGCTATCTCCGCAGCCACCAGTCATACTTGCGCAATAATATCCGGCGCCGCCAAATGTTGGGGCTTTGGGAACGATGGCCGACTCGGGGATGGAAAAGCTACGGAGAGCAATGTTCCAGTGGCTGTTACCGGACTTTCCTCCGGCGTGTCCGCCATCTCCGCAGGCGGCAGCCATACCTGCGCCGTAGTATCCGGAGCCGCCAAGTGCTGGGGCTATAATTTATCCGGTCAACTCGGGAACGGAAACAATACCTGGAGCGCCTCTCCTGTCAGTGTCAGCGGTCTTTCCTCCGGTGTGTCCGCGATCTCCGCAGGCGGCGACCATAGCTGCGCAATCGTATCCGGCGCCGTCAAGTGCTGGGGGGCGAACAGTGGTGGTCAACTCGGGGATGGAACCAATACCGGCAGCAATGTTCCAGTGCCTGTTTCCGGCCTTACCTCCGGAGCTTCCGCGATCTCCGCAGGTTACAGCCAGGCCTGCGCAATCGTATCCAGCGTCCCCATGTGCTGGGGATCTAATAATTCTGGAGAACTCGGGAATGGAACCAATACGAATAGCAATGTTCCAGTGAATATATGGGGTTTTTGAGCCTGCGATGGGAAGGGAAAAGAATAAATAGCCGGCGGCATCTTGCTCCTGTCCGCGAGCGCCGGGATTTCGGAGCATTGGGTAGCCGGCAGGGAGTGGAAAAATACAATTAACTGGAGGAGAGAAATGAAAGGGATCGGAAAAAGCGGTTTAGTTGTTGCGATATTTTTTTCGCTGGCGCTCTTATCCTGCGGAGACTTGAGCCAGGAGCCATCGGACCAAGAGAGTGCTGAGCAAATTGGAACCGAGGACTTTGATTCGGTGATCAGCGCTCAGACCTCGGTAAACACCAAGATCAAATCCAAGCCTCCCGCGGCTACCAGTTCCACCACCGCCACCTTCAAGTTCTCCTGCACTGCGGGCAGATGCGCCTACAAATGCCAGATGGACGCCAACCCCTGGGCCAAGTGTAAATCGCCAATCATCTATACAACCCTTGCACTCGGAGACCATACCTTCAAGGTCAGAGCCTATGCCTCGGGCAAGAGCGATCGTAGTCCGGCGAAATACACCTGGCATATCGGCGAACCCTGGGTGCTGACTACTCTTGCCGATGCGCCCTTGGCCAGGATCGGTCATACCTCGGTCTGGACCGGGACTGAGATGATCGTTTGGGGCGGATATTATTATGATACCGTGACTAACTATCTGCAGAGCGGAGCCAGATACAATCCCGTAACCGATAGCTGGTCCGCCACCTCCCTGACCAACGCTCCGGAGGCAAGATCCAACCACACCGCGGTCTGGGCCAAAACCGAGATGGTTGTCTGGGGAGGAGGCGCAAACACGGTATTCAATACCGGCGCCAGATATAATCCGGCAACCAATAGCTGGACCCCAACCGAGACCACCAATGCCGCCAGCGCCAGGAAGTATCAGAGTGCGGTCTGGACCGGAACCCGGATGATCGTCTGGGGAGGCTATGACGGAAGTTATACAAACAGCGGCGGATCGTATAACCCGGTGACCAATTCGTGGACCGCCATTTCCTCTGATAATGCGCCGGTGGGGAGAAGATATCACAGCGCGGTCTGGGCGGGAACCCAAATGATTGTCTGGGGCGGGTATGATGGCGCGAATATTATTAATACCGGCGGGAGGTATACTCCTAAAACCAATTCCTGGGCCTTGACTTCCACTGGCGCAAATGTTCCCTCGGCCCGGCAATATCACGCCGCGGTCTGGACCGGGACCGAGATGATCATTTGGGGAGGGGACAATTCCAGCTCTTGTTTTGATACCGGCGGCCGTTATAATCCGTCCAGCAATTCCTGGACCGCAACCACCCAGACCAATGCCCCGGTACCAAGGACACAGCATACCGCGCTCTGGATTCCCAACGGAATGCTGATCTGGGGCGGATACTATTGGACTTCCACCAACAACTATCTTAATTCCGGTTCGGTTTATAATCCCTTGACGGATTCCTGGGCCGCGATTCCGGATGCCGGCGCGCCCCCGCCCAGAAATCAGCATACTGCGGTCTGGACCGGCTCGCAGATGATTGTTTGGGGAGGATACCGTTCCTCAACTGCCCGGTACTTTAATACCGGGGGCAGATATAATCCCACAACTAATAGCTGGACCGCAACCTCAACCATAAATGCGCCTTCTGCCCGAAGAACTCCCACTTCGGTCTGGACCGGGACCGAAATGATTGTCTGGGGCGGCAATGACGGGACTTATGCCAACACCGGGGCCAAATATAATCCTGCCGCGGATTCCTGGACTCCAACCTCCACCACCAATGCGCCCCTGGGAAGGACCATTAACACCGCGGTCTGGACCGGGACCTATATGATTGTTTGGGGAGGATATTGGTATGACGGGGTTGACCATTACCTGGACAGCGGCGACCGGTATAACCCGGCCACGAATTCCTGGGCCGGAATGCAAACTCCGGGATTTCTGGCCAGCAGATATGGACACGCTGCAGTCTGGGCCGCCACCGCGGGCCAGATGATCGTCTGGGGAGGATATGATGACGCAAGTTATTTCAAAACCGGCGGGTTATATAATCCGGGAACGAATGCCTGGACCCAAACCACCACCGACAACGCGCCCGCGGAACGCGCTTTTGTATTTGCGGTTTCAAACGGATCGCAAATGATTGTTTGGGGAGGCAAAAATGCTTCCTATCTGGGCGACGGCGCTATCTATGATCCCTCCGGAAATTCCTGGTCGCCAATGCCCTCCACCAATGCTCCCAGCGCCAGGGCTTATGCGCCTTCGGTCTGGACTGGAACCGAGATGATTGTTTGGGGCGGGTATGACGGCGCTGTTTACTACAATAGCGGCGCCAAATATAATCTCGGCACCAATTCCTGGACCGCGATGTCCCAGACCAACGCCCCGGCCGCTAGAGATTATCAGGCCGCGGTCTGGGCGCAAGACCGGATGATTATCTGGGGAGGAAATGCCAGCGGCGGCAACCTTCTTTTAAGTTCGGGCGGACTCTACGATCCCTCGGGTGACAGTTGGATAGCGACCTCCGACACTAATGCTCCTGAAAAAAGGTACTACCATACCGCGGTCTGGACTGATACCGAGATGATCGTCTTCGGGGGCATCGGTTGGGCTTACATTAACACCGGCGGCGTATATTTGCCCTGAGCGGGTTGAAAAATGGACAAGGTTAATAGGTTGAAGGTTTGCGCGCGAGCAAGAGGAGGCGAAATGAAAAAAATGGTTTTGCTGGCGGGTTTGAGTTTGATCTCCGCGGGTCTGTTCCTGGCCTGTGGCGAGGTTGATCAAGCCCCGGGATCAGATCAAGGGATTTCCGGACCGGATGCGTTTTCCGCAGACGCTAATTATGCCACAACCCGACCCGACACTTTTATTAATTCTAACCCCCCTGATCCATCCTCTTCCACTGACGCAAGTTTCCCTTTTTCCTGCAACAAAAAACGCTGCGCCTTTCAATGCAAGCTGGATTCCAGTGCCTGGAAGAGTTGCAAATCCCCCAAGAACTATACCAATCTTGGCGGCGGCTTGCATACCTTCAGGGTCAAAGCCCAAAATCCGGCCAATGACCTCTGGGACAAGAGCCCGGCAAGTTATAGCTGGACCATCGGCGACATCTGGATTCCAACCTCCACTCCGGCAAATGTTCCTTCCCCAAGAGATTTACATACCGCGGTCTTGGCCGGAACCAAGATGATTGTCTGGGGAGGATTTGCCGGCAGTCCCAATTATTTCAAAACCGGCGGCAGATATAATCCGGCTAACAATTCCTGGACCCCAACTTTTGCCGGAGCAAATATTCCTTCCGCTAGGTATCGGCATACCGCGGTCTGGACCGGAAACCAGATGATTGTCTGGGGCGGAGATAATGGGAGCTATTTAAATAGCGGCGGTATCTATAATCCTACGACTAATTCCTGGACCCCGACTTCCACCGGCGCCAATGTTCCGGTGGCAAGGAGTTATCATACCGCGGTCTGGGCCGGAAACCAGATGATCGTCTGGGGCGGACAAGAAGAGGCTAATTACTTTAACACCGGTGCCAGGTATAATCCTGCGACCAATTCCTGGACCCCAACCTCCACCGGAACAAATGTTCCTTCCGGAAGACGAGACCACACCACGGTCTGGACTGGAACCGAAATGATTGTCTGGGGAGGATATATGTATGATACCGCGAACCACTATTTAAATGACGGCGGCAGGTATAATTCCACGGATAATAGCTGGCTCCCAACCTCCACCGGCACCAATGTTCCTTCAGTGAGAAGCGAACATAGCGCGGTCTGGGCTTCAACTCAAATGATTGTTTGGGGAGGATATATGTATGATACCTCCGGCCACTGTTTAAATGACGGCGGCAGGTATAATCCCGCGGACAATAGCTGGCTCCCAACCTCCACCGGCGCTAATGTTCCTTCCGAGAGAAATTTACACACCGCGGTCTGGACTGGATCGGATATGATTGTCTGGGGAGGATCATCGGGCGGATATTTGAATACCGGGGGCAAATATAATCCCGGGGATGATGACTGGCACCCCACTTCCACCGGCGCCAATGTGCCCACTGCCAGAGCCTGGTTCACTGCGATCTGGACCGGAAACCAGATGATTATCTGGGGTGGATACGATGGCTCCAATTTCCTGAACACCGGCGCCAGGTATTGGCCGTAAACGCGGCTCAGGTCCTGGAACGATCAGCCTTTCCCTCAGAAAGGCCGGGGAAAGCCTTGAAAAATTATTGAGAAATCGGGACCGCCCGGGATCAGACCAGGGTCATTGTAATCAGGACATCGCCTGATGATAATTTATATTTGTCAGCCATCTTGATCCCCCAATGGTTTTGACCGCGTTCGGGCCAATCTATCGTAACATTGCCTTAAAACAAATTTCCGTCTGCGCCTGTAAATTTTGCGCGAATGTATCATGGCCAGGCTTGACTCCTCGCGTTCCTCATTAAAGGCTATTTGAGAAACTCTCTGCTAAAAGGTGCGAGTTTCAAGGAATATAACTGTAGCACACCTCGGGTGTAATTTTTCGGTCTGGGAAAACTCAGAGGCGTAGGATATACTATCTGAACATCTCTCATAAAAAGACGAAATATGCCAACAGCTACGGATTGCATCTTACTGCCCGTGGGAGATGTGAGAAGTCTCTCAAAAATATTATGCTCTTGATAAACTTTAATAAGAATCTCAATAGTCTCACGATAATCCAGAGTGCTTGCATCATAATCCTCACGAGGAGTTATTTTTGGAATTCGGTTCAGTTTCATGATATATTCACGTCGCCATTCATTCTCCTTCAAGTGTGGAACGCCGTGGATGAAGGTGTATTCTGATGGTTGTAATTCAGAGCGTAAAGCAGTCAATTGCTCAATGCTAAATGATGGAAATGCTATCAGCCTTGTAGGGCGGTCTTGAGATGATACTGACGATAATTCGGGGTCAATGGTTACACCGAATACTCCGGACGAAAGGAATACCGGCAAATCAAAAGCGTTAGCTTCTATTTCCATACCCTTTAAGACTCTTTCCACTTCTTCCTTTGTAGGTGGATAATTCATAGCTTCAGAATACAACACCTCAACTTTAGACAAGGAAGCTGGGCGGTTCCCCAAAAAAACAATCAACTGAACTATCATAAGCCTTGACATCGCAGAAATATCAATCATAATCCTGCCTTTTGCGTTATTTATGTGCTTATGGAATTGGTCTCCGATGTTGATCGGATTCTCGCGGTCGTAAATCAAAATCTCAGGTTCAACACCAGCATTATTACACAATTCTTTCATTTCAGTTATTTTGTTCTCTTGAACATAAGGCTTGTATTCAAAGATAATGATTCTAGGCTTGTGGTTTCCATTTTTTAACGCATACTCGAGATATTTTGTGGCTCGGTCCTCAAATCCCGCGCACACAATCAATAAGTCTTCTTTCTCAACGGACAGGCATTCTATTTCTACTAGAGCAGGCTTTTCAATTCTTGCTAGTTTTTCATCAGGTTTCTCAACTCGGTTAAATTCAGACATACTATTACTCCGATGAATCAAGCAAAGGCATTTCATCAGAAAGCCCTTTTTTCTTGAATTTTATTTCAAAGTCCTTTGGCGAGGTAAGGAGCAATATGAGGTCCTTGACCTCAACTGAAATTGAATCACGCTTGGAAAAAGTCAAATTAAAATGCGGTATAAGGCAACGCCTTAACCATAGTCTCGGCACAATATCGCCTCTCCGGCTTTTTCCCCGGACATCTTCAATAAACACGGAGTATCTTAGGAGTTCGTCATATATTTCTTTAGCGTTTTCTGTGAGTTCAAAAGATTCATAAGGCTCAATCCTTGACGCTTGCCACGGCGGACTATCCTTCTGATTCTTAGAATCAAGATGAAGAAGATAGTGGTGCGATACATTCCCAAATGCACTCACTACATCTACAAGCCGTTGCCCAACTCTGGGGAACTCCCTCAAGTTTCTAATGAAATTGCCGGCTGCTTCTCTAATGGCACGATTCTGGTGGTCTTTCCTGACCTTTGGCGAGCCTGATTCCTTCCTAATAGACTCTTCCCCATCGGCAATATCAACCATTTGGCGGACGAGATCAATAATATAATGAATGTCTCCACTGCATAGCTCATAAAGGTTCTCTTTCCCCCAAAGAGTTACTTTTTCAGCCTTTCTTATGCTTCTGGCAATGTCATTATAGTTTGGCTCCGGATAAGTGCCTAGCAGTTCTTCAATGTCTGAAACAGGGTAATTTGGAAACGCATCAAATCTCCTCTTGAAGACATCCGCAATAAATGCAGACTTAGGTCCCGTCTCCTCGCGTAAGTAAACCGTTCCGAGGTCAAGAAGGATATGTTCCCTGCCTTTCTCATAGACTTTAAGGTCAATGTCACTATTCTCAAATGAAACTCTGCTTTCAGTAGATAACTTGAAGAAGCAACAATCTGTCCGTTGCATCAGCAATCGGTTGAGATTTTTTTGTAAGTCTCTTGAAATCTTTGGAGAGGAATAATCATCTATGAAAAAGAAAAAAGGACGAGAAGCCAGGAAGTGCAGTGCATCTCTAACCACCTGAGTGACCTTGATAAGAACTTCGGGGCCGAAATAAACACCGAACTTTTGATTTGGATCATTTGCAAAACGTTGTTTATCTCTAGAACGCTCCCTCTCGCGGTTGAACCTACTGCATAATGATCTAAAGCTATTTACGCCCGGCGACTCGGGCGGCTTAAGTCCTGTAAGGCGCCATATCTCCCTGGAAAGCGATTCCTCATTTTTCTCAAAATCATCCTTAAAATATCGTATTGACCACTCATAAACAGAGTTAAGCAAATTGCTCAGAAGTGTGCAACTCAGGAAGTGAAGCGGAATGTTGAATGCAATATCTTGAGTCGGAAGCTGGTATCTCGGAAAAGCAAAATAAAGATCATCACATCTATAATAAACTCCTAAATATCCGACCGCATCCGGATTATCTTTTTGCACTCGCATTAGATGCGTTATGCTTAAACTCTTAAATACGGTACTCTTCCCGCATCCCCGTGGACCTGTTAAAACCAAATTGTTATTAGATTCAATGCCAGACAATCCCAAGAATTTGTCCGAATACAAGGCTCTAAGCAATTTGTGCGATTCTCCAACCTGCTCACAACTGAGCAAATCAAAAGGATGCTTCATCGCGATAGCTTTTCCCGCTTCCATTTTCGAAAATTCCGAATCTATTTCCCTTAATTTATCAAACATCGCCTTAGGATTGCATGCAAGTGGATCTCTAGTTACATCTTTTTCCAACAAATGCCGCCCCAAAAAATCATTATTGAGAATATTATATGTAAATTTATCCTTAGAAGATATATCTTGATAATTTATAGCCTGCAATAAAACCTTAAGGGATGCGGCTACGCTTAAAAAGTCATCGATGAGTTCTTTTTCTCCCGTTGCCGATACGACACCAAAATCCGTTATGCGAAAAGCATAAGGAGGTGGCATTAAGGAATATGATGAGCAATCTTCTACCAGAATATTTCCGGTGTTTAAGTCTCCGTGCTGAATATTTTTGTCCTTCATCTCGTGCAAAGTATTAAGCATAGTATTAAGGAAAATCAAGATAAAATTTATATCTATTTTTTCCCTCTTACTCAATATATTTTCTAGGTTATCGTCAGGCACATACTCGGATATTAAGGCCACGCTATTGAATTTGTCCCAAATACGACACTGTTCAATTTTTACTACAGCCGGCGACCGAAGCGAATTGGCTTTTTCAATCTCGGATCTCCATGTTGGGGGTTCTTTATCTCTCCCAATCAGCTTTTCGGAAGGGATAATTTTGACGGCAGCATCCCTGTTAAGTTCATCAGAATGCGCAAGGAATACAAGTCCCCTACCGCCTCTACCTATAAATTTTATTATCTTGTAGTCAGTTCCTGGGACAACTTCATTGATAAACTTATCATTCATTTGACTTACCTTTTTTGGAGTAACAAGAAAAATTCTCTTTTGGTACCAATGTATCCACGCCTTGACCTGCGGACACCAGGAATTTCATCTACCATAGCAGATACGGTATGCAATGAAGGGGCCTTTTCCCTAAGGATATTATAAACTTCATTAGCTGGATGATTACCATTATTACTTCTTGACTGCTCACCTATGATCAGCACGCAATATCCCTTCCGTTTAAGCGACATTTCGAGCATCCTTGCCAACGCAATGATATCCTCCTTAAAAGACTTCATACAATTAGTTGAGTCAATGCTGGAATAATCAAAATATCGTGGATTTATAAACCATAACCGGAGGCGATTGTCTCGCCCGTAGTCCAAAAGATTCATGTATGGCGGGCTGGTTATAAGGAAATCGAATGCTGGTGGTGTGAATTTTTTTATTCTACATCTTTGAAAAATAGCTTTTTTTTCATAAGGAAGCGGGGAAAAACGAGAATATGCTCTACGAATTTTTGCAAGCAATCTCGGTCTCAACTCGCGGTGTATGTACAGCTCAGGGAATTTGTCCCGAGGAAACTTTTTATCTCTCAGATAGGGCACCAGATGGCTGCTGGGATATGAAAGAAAACCTGGGCGTTGGTGATGCAGTATTCCCAGTAAGCTTGCCAGGAAAAATTCGTTTCCTTTTCTACGACATACAGATGCAAATTTGAGGGCTTCTTTGAGCGTATCCGGATGAAAGAACTTGCGCACCCATTGTGGGACTCTCCTCAAATCCGGATTAGGCAGTTTCTCGCTCTCTGTCAGCAAATCTTCCGCCTTTTTGAGAGCTTCCTGTAATGATCGTGGAGGGAATAGCTTTGCTTTACAAAGAATTTCCGCATAAGGACTAATATCAGCAGCAAATGCTATGCGATCCTGCAAAATGGCCTCAAAAGGTGCAGTTCCTGATCCAGCAAATGGGTCAACTACTATATCCCCAACCTTTGAATAAGTTTTTATCAGGTTTTGAGCAATCGCGCTTTTTAGCTTGCCAACATAAGGAGAAAGTTGATGCAGTGAACACTCTGTGCCCACGCAAGACCTATGCCAATGGTCTGGAACGGGGGAAGCGCTTTTGAGCAAAGCATTCTCCTGTCCAATCAGAACCTGCACTATTTAGTCCCTACCGTTGGCATGTATTTTTTGAAAGAATTTTCTCAGAAAAACACGTATCTGTCAAACCTGTATCGCAGCCGATTTCTTGGACACCAATTTATCATCAATCGGCCAACCTTGTCAAGAAATTTATTCTGGCCTGTTTGGGGCTTCCGTTCTCCGTAGTCAAGTCACTACTGACAGGATCAATCCCAATCTACCCTTATTTTCTGTCCAAAGAAATCGCTGACAACTCATATTTTTCAAAAAATTGGCTCCAATCGGGCTCTCGGAGAAGATCTCTGCCTTTTGGTTTTGACATCAGACACCTTCAGGATTTGGAGGGAAGGGCGAATAAGGAGGTCTCGCCATTGATGGAGTTATCGGCATTTTTATCATTTTGGATCACAAATATTTTTCCGTCATAGCGGGCCCGCTCAATTCGTTCCGAGGCGCTGACACAAAAGTCCGGGGAAAGATCAATCCCGATGAACCTCCGGCCCAATTTTTTGGCCGCGACGCAGGCGGCGCCGGTGCCGGCAAACGGGTCTAACACGATGTCGCCGGGGAAAGGATTGTTATCGTCCGGGTCTTCCGCGAAGGTGTAGATTGCGATCAGGCGGTTGGGAAGGGATTCCGGGAAGGGCGCCGGATGATTGGCCCGTTTCACATCCTCCGGATATAGTTTCCAGATTTGCCGGGTCAGATTCATCCATTCCTTTTCCGTGAGCCGGCTTTTTTCTTTGATTTTCCTGGGCAGCTTTTTCGGCGGACCCGGCTTAACCAGCACATTGATGAACTCAACGGTATTTTGCTCGTAAATGTTGGGAGGGTAAGGGTATGACCCGAACATCTTCTCGGTGGTCTGCTTCTGCCAGATGTAAAGGCTGTATCGCTCCAGGCGGAGATGATCCAGGATCACGCTTTCAATATCGTTATTGATATTCTTGATGTGCCGGGTATGCTGGTCGGGAATGACCTTTTTGGAAATCGGCATCATCGGGGTGTTGACGCATAACTTTCCATTCGGACACAGAACCCGCTCGCATTCTTTCCAGACCGAGAGCAATTGCATCAGGTATTCATCATAAGCGCAAAAGCCCAGTTGTCCTTCAAAACCGTAATCAACAATGTTCCAATACGGGGGGCTGGTAATAATGCATTCAACCGAATCATCCGGGAGTCGTTCCAGCGCCGCCTGGCTGTCCCCGCAGATAATTTTGTTCGCAACCTGGTCAATTTCCAGCGAGGCCTTTGGCGGCAATTTTTCCCGCCAATCCAAAATTCCTGATTGGCGGAATTTCATCTCCTCCTTTAAGCCCGCCGTGGGAATAAAGCGCCGAATTGCGGGATCCTCGCCAGTTGGTTGACGGGTAATAATTCGTGAGCCTTCAGGTTGGGGAAATAGAGCCTCTTTCTTGAAGGAGATGATCGTTTTGCGGTCTCTTTTTATTTTGGATTTCTTGTCCATCGCCTAAACCCTTTTTATGGGATACCGACGCTTAAGCTCAATAAAAGATTTTAGACCGCGGGGAAAAAATGTCAACACTTTAACCCTGATCGCGGCGTCTCCGGACCTCCTTATTCACCGGTCCAGCAGGGGCAGGGCTCGCCCTGCCCTGATCGGGCGCGGCAATCCCGCGGATTTCGCGCGGGACCCTGCTTGATAATGGAGAATCGGTTCAATCCGTGATATATTCCAGAAATCTCAGGTCAGGAGGTTTTGAATAATGCCGGGCAATAAACTGATCTTTTTGCCGCATACTCATTGGGACCGCGAGTGGTATCTCCCGTTTGAGCGCTTCCGGGAAAAGCTGGTTCAACTGATTGACCAGCTCACTAAAATTATGAATGACAATCCGAATTACAAATATTTCCTGCTGGACGGACAGACCATTGTTCTGGAGGATTATTTTGAAACCCGGGGCGAGAATCCGGAACTGCGGAAATTGATCAAAGAAGGCCGGATCGGCATCGGCCCCTGGTATATCCTCCCCGACGAGTTCCTGGTCTCGGGCGAGGCCATCATCCGGAACCTGAAAAAAGGCTTTGAGATATCCCGCCATTTCGGCGCGGAGCCGGTCAAGGTCGGATACCTCCCGGATATGTTCGGACATATTTCCCAGATGCCCCAGATTTTACGCGGGTTCGGGATTGACATTGCAGTGGTCTGGCGCGGCACGCCCAAGATGGACAAGAATCAATTCCGCTGGCAAACGCGAGATGGCAGTTCGGTGCTGGCGCTTTATCTTCCGCTCGGATACGGAGTGATATTTGACCTTCCCGAGTCTGCCGAAGAATTTTTGAAAAAATTGAATCTGATGTTCCCGCTCCTGAAAATGAGGGATGAGAGCGGAGTATATTTGATGATGGTGGGAACCGACCACTGGCCTCCGGAGCCGCATCTGCCCGAATTGCTCAACCGGGCAAAGGAGCTGAAGAAGGATTGGCAGATGGAGATGGGTACCCTGGAGGAATATTTCGCGGAACTAAAAACGCGGTTGAACCAGGTCCCCGGCTATCAAGGAGAGCTTCGCTCCAGTGAGCAGACCCAAATCCTTCCCGCGGTGGATTCCTCCCGACTCTACCTCAAGGAGATGAATCACCGAGCGAGCGCGTTGCTGGAAAAATACCTGGAGCCGATGCTGACCCTGGACTGGATTTATTCCGGCGAAGACCGGCAAGGACGGCTGGACTATTTATGGAAGCTTTTGCTTCAGAATCACCCGCACGATTCCATTTGCGGTTGCAGTGTGGATTCCGTGCACAGCGAGATGGAGAACAGGTTCAAAAAGTTTTTTGAGCTGTCGGAAACGCTTTTGAAGCAGACAACCGCCTCTCTGGGCTGTCCCGCGGGATTGGAGCCGAATGAGCTTTCAGTCTGGAATCCCAATCCCACTTCCTCACCCGCGCTCCTGTCTTTGGAAACCGACATTTTTACGGAGAAGGATTTGATTCTGGAGGATGAGTCAGGCAAGCGCTCTGCGCTGGAGCGGGTGGAGCGCTTGGATAAGGAAAAACTGCTGTATCAATTTGAAATTCCCGGGCCGCTGGCCTGGCTCGCTTTCAGCTGGCTCAGCCCGGACCAGCTTTTCGGCTTGTTTCATAATTCTATTCACACCCGCCAGGAAAAAGATCGGCTGATCATTGAAATCGGTCTGGGGGAAAAATCGGTCAATTTGCCGGTCAGGCGGGAATTTTCCCGGATCAAGGAACTGGTGGAAACGGAAAAAATTTCGGTGGTGGAGGTGCGCCTTTATCAAAAGCCGGTTTATCGGATGATCGCGGTGGTTGACGGGCTTCAAGGGCCAGCCTTGTCAAATTTTAAAGTGAAAAGGATAAAGGGTAAAAAGGGAAATAATCTGATCAGTTCGGCAAAGGGTCTGGAAAATCAATTACTCAAAATCAGCCTTGGCGAATCCGGGGAAATTAACATTCAGGATCAAGAGAGCGGGAAAGAAATTTTAATGGAATTCTCGGACCGGGGCGACCGTGGGGACAGCTACAATTTTGATCCCGTCGCGGGCGAGGACGCGATTCATCAGCCGGAGAAATTCCGGTCCCGATCAGGTCCGAAAGGAAACAATTTTGCCACTTTGGAATTGGAGCATTTTTACCGGATTCCGGTTTCTCTGGAACCGAGCCGGAGCCGGCGGAGCGCGAAAAAGAATTTGCTCAAAATTCATAGCCGGGTTTACCTTTATGCCGGTCTCCGCCGGGTGGATTTTGAGACCAGCTTTGAAAATACCTCCCAGGATCATCGGCTCCAGGTTGATTTCTGGATTCCGGAATCGGTTGACTCCTTCCAGGCCGAGAGCCAGTTTGAGCTGGTCAAACGGAAAATTGAAAAAGAAGTTCCGCCCTCGCCGCCTGATTCCAATGACATCTTCAGATTGCTGTTCGGGGGCGAAGGCCGATACGCAACCAGTCCGGTTCAGAATTTCGCCTGCCTGGAAGGTCAAAAGCTGGGAATGATTCTGGCCGGGAGAGGCTTGAAAGAGATCGGCGCGGAAAAGGATTCGGCGAAGAATCGGACCCGGCTTTCGTTCACGCTTTGCCGGAGTATCGGGTTTCTGGCCCGGGCCGACCTTAATTTCAGAAACGGACTGGCCGGCCCTCCGCTCCCGGTTCCGGACGCGCAGTGTTTGCGGAAATTCGTCTGGACCTATTCCTTGAGCTTCTTCACCGGCGCGATGGAATCAGCCTTGGTTTTCAACCGGGCTTATCCTTTTGTTTTCCCGCCTCTGGTTTTTCCCGGCAAAAGCCGGGTCCGGCTTCCTTTTAAAATCAAAACCCCCAAAATCATCCTGAGCGCATTATATCCGGGAAAGGATCGGAGAATCGTGGTCCGTCTTTTCAATTCCGGGAGCCAGGCTGAGAAACTGGAGATGGAATTGGAAAATGTTTCCGGCGCCTGGCCTTTGAGTCTGGAGGAAAAGGAAATTTCCCGGCCGGATTTCAAGCTGAATCATAATTTGCTGGAGACGGTTCTCAAGCCCGGGGAGATTTTTACCCTGGGCCTGGAAATCATCAAAAAGGAGATGAAGAGATGAGTCTGGAGCTGACCCGCGGGGAAATTGAGGAGTGCGGTAAATTTCCCGCCGAACAAAGGAAGGCTTTTATTTTTTCCGTGGGGAATGATTTTGAGGCGCACGGCCCGGCCCTGCCGCCTGAGATTGACAGCATCATGGCGAGGATGCTCTCCAATCAGCTGGCAATCAACACCGGGGCTTATTATTTCGGTCATATCCCTTATACCAGCGACCGGGTGGGAGAGATTGCCCGGGCCTGGTCGCCGCTTCATATTGACTTTGAACTGTTCGTGGAAAAGACCATCGGGTTCATCAAGGCCGCGATGTTAAAGTTTCCCTGGCCGGCCGAGCGGATCATTATTTTTGTCGGCCACGGCGGCTTGATCCCGCTTCTGATGATGGGGGATGATCTGAGCGAAAAATTTGGGGTCAAGACCAGGGTCGGCTTTGTGGCCGGAGTGGGTCAGGTGGAGCTTCCGCGCAATCTGGAAGCCCGGGACGCGGTTGAGAAAATTCTGGCCGGCGCCGGCGAGCATGCCTATATCCTGGAGCATTCGGTTGCCGCGGCAATGGGCGTGCTGGACTGGGGCAAGCTGGAGGAGCTGAACCAGGAAGCGGCGAGGGATCCAAAGGAATTGCTCAAGAAGCATCCGGCCCTGGCCGGTCTGGGCGGATACCAGCTTTTTGGAGACCCGAAAAAGTATGGTTGTTTGAAGGAATTTGGACTGGAGTTCGTGCTCAATGATTTCTTGAATCGGAAAAAAATGGTGGTGAGCAAGGAGTTGGGAGAGATTTTGATCCAGGCCGCGCTTAAAACCGCGGAGCTTCTCCTCCTTTAAAAATCAAAAGGGCCGGCTGGTTAAGCCGGCCCCTGGTTGGAATCTAAAAAATAATTACGGAGAATTTGGCACCCGGATATTCTGGCCAATCTTAAATTCCCGCATACTCTCGGTTACCAGCGCCACGGAAGTATTCTCGCGCGGATCTATCACCACCAGCTTGCCAATCACCAGATCCGGCAGTTGCTTTTTCTCTTTCCCCTCCGTGACCTTCTTGCCCGGAAGATAAACTTCCAGAACATTTCCAGCCTCTATGCCCTCTGCCTTGCCCAGATCCAGATAGACCACTTCGCCTTGACCAAAGGTCGGAGCCCCTCTTTTAGTGGCCACAATGTATCCTTCCAGTTTTTTCCCGCTTGCCACCAGAGGCACTTCCGCGGTCAACGGCGGAAGATAGGGCCGGATATAATCCCCGGGCCTGGTCTCCTGATACGAATTTACCACCTTGGCCCTGGCCGCGCCTTCCGTCAACTGAGCGATCTCAAGCTCGCCCAGGTTAATAATCTTATACCCGAGCAGCTTCTTGGTGATCGGATGCCGAATTTTCTCGGCCACCCGGAAAATGCTGAACAGGTCCCCGGTTTTGACACCATCCGCGGCGCCCACATCCACAAAAACCGTATCTTCCTGGGCAACATAGGGCCGATCATCCAGCGTGCTGATAATCTTCCCGGCTTTTTCAAATTCCCGCGCCTCTATCCATCCCACCGAAGGCGTCTCCTTGTAAATCACCTTGGCCACTCCGCCGGTCGGGGTTTTAACCACCTGAATCTCCTCGCCAATCCGCTCAACCTTCGGTGTCGGCACCGTCTCTATCTCCGGCGCCAGCTTCATTCCCGCCGGATATAGATTGAGCACATCGCCCGGGAAGATCAGGTTCGGGTCAATAACAAATGAATTCCGCTCCCAGATCTTGGGCCAATAATAAGGGCTGTTCAGGAACCGCGCCGCAATATCCCAGAGCGTATCCGCCGGCTGAACCACATAAATAATCCTCTGCGCCTCGCCCGCGCTCACGGTTCCGGCTGAACCCTGGGCCCAAGCCAACTGGCCGTAAAACCCGATGACCATCACCAAAAGCGCCCCCAAGCCTTTCCAGCTCCTCCGCATTCTCTGTCCTCCTTCTCTCCGGCTTAGATCATTTCTTTAGCTTCTCTGCCGCCAGATTAGCATATTTGCTGAAAGGATACAAGGATACGATGTCCTGATAGATCTTCCGCGCCTTGTCCTTCTCTCCCATTTTCTCATAAAGCTCCCCGGATTTAAACATTGCCTCCGCCGAATATTCGCAAGCCGGATACCGATCCGAGACTTCAAGATAGGACCTGGCCGACTCCGCGCTCTTGCCGGCCCGGGACTGTGTTTCCCCCAGATAATAATAAAGCGGGCACGATTCCTTGGCCTCCGGCTTTTGACCCAGCCGGTCCTGGATCAGCTTTTCCGCCTCCGCATATTTCCTGGCCTCCATCAGTTTCTTCGCCTCCCCAACCACATCCTTGGCCGCAACGACTTTGCCCGATTCCGCCTCATTCTTCTTCTTGTCCTCGTCTATAATCTCTATTACCTTGACCTCCGGCGACCCCGGCTTGGGCTCAACTTTTATGATCGGCAAATTGTTCCCCCCCTGAATTTCCTTCGGAGCGATCGGGCTTTCCTCAAAACTGTCCGAGGACTTGGTGAACTTGCCCGCCTGCTCCAGTTTTTCTATCCGGCTTAAGAGCAAGTCAAGCTTCGCGTTCAACTCCTCCATCTGCTGTTTCAGTTTAAGGTTTTCCTCCTTCAGCGCCTGGATCTCTTCTTCCACGCTCTTTTTGCTCTTGGGAGCCGCGGAGATCAGGAGAGAAAAAGACAGCGCCAAGCCCGCAATCAACCATAAACCGCGCTCAAGTCTCTTATTAACCATATATTCAAATTATACCGTTAAATGGCTGAAAAAGTCAATTCTGGAGTTGCCACCGATTTCTTGGGACACGGAATAAGGGTAGTCGGTGGAATGAAGAGGAAGGGAGGGAAGGAAATGGGTGCCGAAAGGCGCATTGAGCGGTTTGCTTTTATCAGGCCGAAACAAACTAGAGAAGCGCACTTGAAAAGGTTGGCAAAATGCGCTTAGATCGTGTCCAAGAAACCGGGGGCGATACACTTTTTGTAATTTGACAACTTCATCAGTTTGATATTAAATAGGGCTAGTGGTTATTGATTATGGATGGGCATAAACATAAAGCGTCTGAGGCATTATTGATGGGACAAGAATTTCAGGAACCTGGTTCAAGGGAACAGGTTCTTTCTTTTCTTGAGGACCATCCCGATAAGCCGATTGCAGAAGTGGCTAAGAAATTTGGAATTTCTGAGAAATCTATTAGAGCCTGGAAAGCGCATCAAACCAGAGGAACTTACCGATCGGCCGCAATCAATAAAAGTAAAGAACAAGAAATATTTCCTGTGCATAATAAAAAGGATGAATTTCCGGGAAGAAAAATCAAATCAGAAAAAAGGGCAAATGATCTTGATGGAAAAGCTTGGCTGCGCTATTCCATCAGCGTCTGGAATGATATCAGAAAAACCAAAGAAGAAATCAATTTAAATCATCCGGCGATGTTTCCCAGTCAACTCCCGAAGCGGCTGATTGAAATGTTTATGCATAAAGATATGAAAGCTATCCTGGATCCGTTTCTTGGCTCCGGGTCAACTTTGATCGCGGCCATGGAATTAAACAAAGAAGCAATCGGGAACGAGATTGAAATGGTCTTTGCAGAACAAATGAAGGCGAGCATCCTGGATATCAAATACTTTCCGCCTGCCTTTCAAGATGGGAGGTAAAAACTGTGAAAAGGAAATCTTTATCTATGGTGAAGCCCAATATAAACTGTCGGGTTGACAAAATTTACCCAATAAAGGGCTCTAAAAAAAGAATTTCTGAATTAAAAACTATTGGCATTTCATCAAGCAGAGAACAGGCTATTCATTTGGCAAGATTAATATTGCTCGCCACACAGGATTGGGAAAAAATTGACTTGACTGCTTGGAGATTTAAGAAGAGGAAGGGAGATAAAACATATAATTTAACTGTTACAGAAGGGTATTAGCAGATCAGCATTTCCAGGTTGAAACCAGCAAAAAAAGAGGCCGTCGCCTTGAATGATTCTTATAATAGCAAGTAAAGGAGATTTGCATTATGAAGGTCGTAGAGCTTTATCCAGATGTAATCAAATGGTTCAAGCGCTATTTAGGAGATCGGCATTCTCATTCCGAGATCGATGTTTATGACACTCACAAAACAATTCTTTCCCGCTTTATTTTAAAAGAAAACTTTTATAACTTTTTCCCGGAACACAAGAGCTTTTATTTTAATGTTGACATTACTGCGGTCATTAGAACAAAAAATAATGTCAGCCTGGCTTTCGTGGAATACAAGAATAAACCTGTTACTTTGAAAGATGTTGGCCAAATTCTTGGATTCAGCATGGTTGCAAAACCCCTATATTCTTTTATCATCTCTCCAGAAGGAATTTCGGATGCTCTCAATTCTCTTCTTAGAACCTTTGGACGGTATGATATTCTGGAATACGAAAAATCAAAAAGAATTAAAATCGCCCAATGGGATATTTCCCGGAGAGAGATAGATTCAAGAACCTTCTTGCCGCCGGGAGAATTTATCTAGGGTCCCGGCCGAGTCATCTATGAAAGCCCAAGTCAAGAGGAACTGCCGGGGTCACATGAGACATTTGAATTTGCAAGCGCAGGCAATAGTTCCAATTATGAGTTATGAATTATGAAAAAAACGCTGAAATTAGAAGGTGAATTCTGACCTTTTTATATTCTTTTCTGAGCCGAAAATAAGAAAAATCGTTAAGCTATTTTAAACAAATCGCGAATTTTTCTAAGTCATTGAAATTCCAGCACAAAATATTTTTTGTTTAACATTACTTAAAAAAAGTTCCCAGACCGAATTTTTCAGGTTTGCTTTTAAGATCAATGCGTTAATTGAGCTAATTATAGGTTATTTTTGGGAACAATTTTCGTACTTATAGGGGGACTGTGTGTTTTTCCAGGAAAAACACACTGGGCGACTTACCAAGTCGCCCGTACGGGCGAGGCCACGCCTCGCCCATTCCCCTGCTCTTTTACATCATTGTTCAATCCCTGCAAGAGCGGGGAAAGACCCATCCGACTGGATGATCGCGGCGACACCGCATGTGCTCACAGAAACAACTATGCGCGGCAGAGCCAAGGTAACGGCGGCAAAAGGGTAAATGGTAAAGATGTAAATGGTAAAAGGAATGCGAAATCGTATTCCAACTACCAGGCACAAACTACCAGACCCTGTTCCTGGAACCCGGTAGCTGATTCGCAGAACTCGGAACTCGGAGCATGGAACCCGGAACCGCTTAAAAGCCTCAAGGACCATTAGATTCAAGACCGAACAACATCTTTTCATCAGGCTGCCGGAGTTCAGAGAATCCCTTCGTAGCTCAGTCTGAGC
>Ga0315277_10000947_pt1 | contig 43464 bp, 46 predicted proteins | sample YL17G05_15_MG_FD_203695 | JGI IMG/M metagenome (GOLD analysis project Ga0315277, IMG submission 203695) | Sediment microbial communities from Yellowstone Lake, YNP, Wyoming, USA - YL17G05_15 | ecosystem: Environmental > Aquatic > Freshwater > Lake > Sediment | place: USA: Wyoming | collected... | reverse complement strand
CCTCTCAGGAGGTTCACCTTTTGCGATAATGTAGCCATTGTCGATTACAGCTTTGATTACGTTAAGACCTATCGGGCGTATTTTTAATTTTCATGAGGTATGATTGGTCAAATATTTCCAACCACTAACATTCCATCCCATCAGAATAATCTTATCTTGATTTAGGCTCCAACGAGATCTATCTTGTTCTAAAGTTGTTGTCCTTATTTTGATAGATATGTTACCCTGTCTTCCTTTCACAGGAGTGGTAACTCCAGTTAAAACCCTTGAATAAAAGCTTTCAATCCCATCCCCCGGGGAGGATGATGTCCAAGGTCAATGATGGGATGTCTAAAGGCCCATCGCCATGATAGATGTAGTAAAGCCTGAATAACAGACCATTTTCACCATTTCAAGTGTTTCCCAAACATTTTCCATTTGCAAGAGGTTTTCATAATGGTCAAATTTAACAGCTTTGGGGACAAAGTGACAGGCTTTTTTCAAACACCTGGTATGTGAGTCAACACGTGAATGTGGACCAACTGGACAATGCGCATAGATAACAGACATTATGAATATCCCCCGTAAGGTTCTCTTATATCTTCTGTAGAGTATCTCGATTCTTCTTGCAAAGACAAACCATTTCGGGTTGGTTGGGAAAATTGGTGTGCTGAGTGAAATAGATAACCAGCGCATTCACCCAAAGACCATGACATAAGACCTAACATCAATAAGGGCCACGTTTTTAAAAAATAAAAGAGGTAGATTCTATTCTTAGAGTTTCTCAACCCTATCTTCAGGAGAAGCCACCCAGGAATCAGGAAGGAGAAGGTTCCGTAAAACAATCTTCTCCATTTGGAAAAATCTTGGCTTTTCATGCGGACTCTGGCAAACGATCGTCCATGTTCAAATTCATGTTTTAGGAACCTTTTGAATTGATCAATATTGTGGTGGAAGACAAGAATAGAGGGGACAAACCGTAGGAAATGTCCACTCCTTTCCAAGCGCCAGTGAAACTCTGTATCGGAGGAATAAGTGCCTTCCAAGAAAAGGCCATGTTTTTCGAAGGTTTCTCTTTTATAGGACATATTCGCCCCTGCGATATCGGCAATCATTCCTGAAAGGCCGCCTGGCATCCACTGGCTGAATTCACACAGGTAGGCTGCCCAGCCAACGATAGAGTCAGGATTTCCGTTTGCAATTGCTCCTCCAATGGCGAGGGGAGGGAATTGGTGGGCCCTGAGAATTTGATTCACCCAGTCTGGGGCGGCCCTGCAGTCCGCATCGATAAAAGCGATGATTTCAGCCTTGGCGACAGAGAGACCGAAATTACGGGCATCGCCACAGAATTTTCTTTCGGGGAATTGGTAAAGCCTGACATCAGGAAATCTTTTCTTAATAAGGGTAGCCATTCCATTGGAAGAGCTATCCACCACGATAATCTCAAAAGGCTGATCGGTGCTTTGGTTTTTTAAGGATTCGAGGCACCTCACTATCAAGTTTCCAGAATCAAAGTAGGCGACAATGATTGAGAGTTGAGGGTTCCCGGCATTAAAGGAGCCTTTTTCATCTTTATTCATTTTGAACTTCGTTGATCACGGTCTTGGGTATTGAAGAAGAAAGCATCCGCAATAATTTGGTTAGAGCAATTTCCTCCCTCATAGGCATAGCTGCAGTCGCGGCAAAGGGGGAGTTTCCCCCAATCGGCACGGAATTGGCGACGCAGACGGCGATATGGTACTCCCAGCCAGATGTTTTTAAAAGTTTGATGCTTGAGATGGCCAAGGACATATTTTTCTTTAGGATCATAGGTGCAAGAACAAACTGCCCCACTCCAATGGATAACAGGGTTATTCCAAACTTGTTTGCAGGGGTTCCGTCGGACCCGAATCACATTCTGGCCTGTTGAATCGTACTTGAATCGATGATAATGATGATCTTGTGGGAGAAACTCATTCTTTATTCGTACTTCCGATTTGTTTTCAGAATAAAAATCCTGATTAACGGGGTTCAGAGTTTTGAGAGTTAAGGCATCCACTTCCAGCGACTTCGCTAATTCCTTCAGTCTCGGAATCTCATGTTCATTATGCTTCATGACAATGAAGCGGAGGTTAATCAATGGGGTTTTTGATTTGAGGTCCCGTTTTCGCACCACCACCCTTCGGATGCCCTGGAGAACCGATTCCAAACTTCCGCCCTGTCGATAAGGTTCATAAGTTTCCTGACTGATGCCGTCCACGGCAAAAATAATGGAATCGAGTCCCGATGCAATCAGCCGGTCTGCCTGCTCCCTATTTTTGAAGAGATGTCCGTTCGTGCTGGATACGAGTTTAATTCCCTTCTGTTTGGCGTAGGAGATCATCTCGTAGATGGAGGGATTGAGGAAGGGTTCCCCCCAATCCCAGAGGAGGACCAGAAAAACGTAATCTCCTACTTCATCGATGATTTTCCTGTAAAGATTAAGATCCATGTGCCCACCCGGTCGATCCATCCCCACGGTGACAGGGCAAAGGGCACAGCTCAAATTACAGTGGGTCGTCGGTTCTATCTGAAGGTGTGTTGGCCAACCCCACGGATGTTCCGGCTTGAAATAGATAGAGGTTTCCACAATCATCCAATTCAGAAGTTTTTTTAGTGGTACGTTATGGAAATGGTAAGGGATGCGGTCGCATTCGATCCGTACCTGCCGAGTGGCCAGCGCTCTGACGGCCTGGTAGGATTTCGAGATTAGCCCTCCGGGCATGACAACTCCTTATTTGGATGACGGCGAAGAGGTAAAAACCATTTAAAGAATCGATGAACGCGCATATTGTCCCCAACAAAACAGCAAAAGCTGCAGTCGCAATGACCGCTCATGGACTCCAAACCCTGCCGCGTCAATGTCTGCTGGCGAAAGTGGCAAAAAGATTCTCCGTTCCAAATCTCATTAAAATTATTTTGGTTGAGGTTACCTAAAGGGAGATGGCAACGGCTGCAGGGTTGAACAGTCCCATCAACCTTGATTCGAGCATGGAACCAGGCAATGTAGCATGGCAGTTTTTCCCATACGGCCTCCCCTATCTTATATCTCAAAAGGACTTCTTCAATGTTATGGGTCAGCGAACGGGTGTTCAATTGTTTCCTTATTCGGCTTAAGGAGTGATATACGAGTCTCTTTTCGTCTGGCGAGAGTGTAAAATAGTCTAATATTCCCCGGAAAGAATACATTGGTGCAAAAGTCAGTCCGTTACAATTTATCGACAATGCAAGATCTGCCATCCGATCGAGGGTTTGGTAGTTATTTCGATTGATCGGGTGGTGGAGGATGACCAAAGGGACCGAGCTTTTCTGCTCCTCTTTTTGTCTTGCCATAAGTCTCAATCCATCTAAAACTCTATTGAAATTCTCAGAGTTTGTTTCCGTGTAGTTCTGTTGATACTGGTCAGGTGAGCTGGCCCACAGACTCACCTTAAGGATATCCAGTTGTGCAGCGATAATCTCCCGGACTAAATATTGATCCAGCAAGGTGCCATTGGTTAGCAGTGTGACACGAATACCCGCCATTTTGGCTGCAAGAATGAGATCAATAATATCTGAATGCAGGAGAGGCTCTCCCTCCCCCTGTAAGACAAGACTGGAAGTGCCTATCCCTTTTAGTTCACTACAAAGCCTCTTGACTAAGTCTGTCGAGAGGTCCGTGGGCCCAGGCTTAGGGGATGATACGTTCCTAATCTCCGTTGAATGATATGGACAGCCCAGACAATGGAGGTTGCAGCGGCGCGTGATATCTATGGTGACATAAAAAGGTCCCCCATAGGCTATGTTTCCTTTAAGGAGCCCCTTCAAAAGTTTTATCTTTTGGAGAGATGTTGCCATAATCGAACGAGATTAGAACTTACAGGATTTATCCTGTTCTCAGGTCAACAATCTTATTGTAGATCCAGCCAGTGGCTGTACCACACAACGTACCCAGAGCAAAACCGTAAAAAAACCGATGATGCTTCCCCAAAATGAGACCTTGTATCCGATAAAGAATTGACTCAGAAGTTGTAAATGGGGACCCACAATATATTCTCCCCTTTCGGTCATCTGGTTGTTAAAGATCAAGCCATCTACCCAATGGATAAAAAGGTAACGCTATTATAAAAGGGTTAGATTGATTTTTATTTTTCTGATTCCAAATTTAAGGACCTTTCCCAAAAACTCCAATTTCGATACTGTTCAGGATATTTTCGAATGTAGGATTCCACCAAACTCACGTATTGAATCACACCTTTTTCCAATACCTGTTCTCTCCCCACCTCTGTTTCGATAAGAATGGGAGGCTCAATAATTAAACTTGTTTTTCCATTTTTCTCCTGGATGCAAAGTATTGGGAGAATGGATGCCCCCGATATTTTTGCCAGACTAACCATTCCCGTGGAAAATAGCATGGTGTGACCTAAGAATCTCATGGGGAGGAGTTTTTCCCCTGACCGACCATCCCCCGGAATACATAGGATAGCATTCTGCTTCAATCGATCGAGAAGGATTCTCGTAAAAACGAGGGAATCCGAACTGGGCAGATAGATGATCTCTGCAAGAAATGGTTTTTCGCACCTCTCCATTTCCGTTTTGATCATGTGGTCTCGAACCCAGGAGTTAGAGCGATCAGGATCAGTGGTCAGGAATCCTTTGAGATGGACCTCCGCGTAAACCTGATGGATCAAAAATCCATTTTCATGTAAAATCTGTTTTGATAAGGTCCTTCTCCCAAAGGCATTGCTCTCCCAGAGAATGACTCCCCTTCCATTTTTCAACGCTTTATGCAAATGTTCTACCCCTTGGATCTCCACACTCTTGAAGACTGCTCTCTCCTGGCTGGTGGGCCATCGCGAAAATGTCTCCCGCCAGAATTCGTAGAAAACTCCTTTGACGATTTCCCGTCTCTGGTGTTCAGCAAGTTTTCCATCAAAAGCTTCGGAGAGATTTTTTTCCATACTATGTCTTTTTTTCTTCGAAACATGATAGGCAGCGAAGGCAATGCCTTTAACGGTCAGGTTTTTGGGGAGAGGGGAGGGAAAGCCGCTCACTATTTTTATCAGTGCGATCACAAAAAGAGAATAGAGATCCCAAATCTGTAGGCGTTTCATTACGACTTATGACTCCGATATCAGCATGGTTCGGCGGATCTTCCCTGTCGGGCTCTTTGGCAGGCTATCTCTAAATTCAACCAGACTGGGAATTTTGAAGTCCGCAATCTTACCCCGGCAGTATTCAACTATTTCTTCCTCTGTACAGGGGCCCTTCGATACGATCACGGCCTTTACCTTTTCATCGCCAAAGGGCGTCGGAACACCTATGGCGACCGCTTCCTCTACTCCGGGATGACTCTCAAGGATCTCCTCGATTTCGTGGGGGTCAATCTTGTATCCTCCCCTATTGATGAAAAACTTCTTTCTACCCACCAGATAAAGCAATCCCTCCTCATCTCTCTTCCCGAGATCGCCTGTAAAAAAATAGCCGCCTCGAAAGACTTCTTTGTTTACCTCGTCTAAACCATCGTAGCCTTTGATGGTGGCTTTGCTTTTGACAGCCAATTCTCCGATTTCGCCGGCGTTGACAATTCGCCCTTCATCAGTGAATATTTCCACTTCGATGCCCGCCAAGGGCGTTCCCACTGAATCTAAAGACCTTTCAATATCCGGACTTAAATTAACACTGATCGTCCCTGTCTCTGTGGAGCCATATAGTTGTCGAACATAAATCCCAAAATTCTCATAAAACTGTTGATTTAGCTTCTTGGGCATGGGAGCACTTGCGGTGACACAGAGGCGGAGGGAAGAAAAATCCGGTCGCCGGCGGAAATGTGATTTAGCGAGTATGCTTGGCATAAAGGGAACCCCGATGAATATGGAGATCCTGTTTTTCTCTATGGTCTCGGCGACGACCTGACGATCGAACCTGGCAAGTGGGTAAAGCGTCGCACCTGCTCGCAGGCTCGCCATCATACTTCGCATGAGACCATTGACGTGAGAAAACGGGGCGGCGCCAAGGAATCGGTCTTTGTGGGTTATTCTTAATGTTCGAATGAGACTGTCGAGTTCGAAAAGTAAATTGGTATGGGTCCGTCCAATGCGTTTTGGTCTCCCCGTTGACCCTGACGAAAATTGATACATCACGGGAGCCTCTGGGGCAATGTCCACTTTGAAATCATCCGAAGACAGAGATTCTGATTCAAAAGGTTCTGGGAGATCCTCTGCCCAAAATAACTGGCAGGGAGATTTGCGCATCGACAGAACTTGATCACATAAGGGAGCAAAATTTTTTGAAGTGATGAGCAGTGAAACACCGCATTCATCTAAGAAGTAAAGTAGTTCGGTCTGTTGATAATGGTCATTCATGGGGACGACAATTGCTCCTACTGCGGCAATACCAAAATAACCGGTGACAAAATCCAAGCCATTCGGAAGCAGTAAGGCAATCCGGTCCCCTTGACGGATTCCCATCCGGTAAAGTTTTAAAGCCAACGTGCGGATTCGCTTCGCAAGGGTTTGGTAAAGGATTACTTTTCCTCCGTCGACAACAGCCGCTCTCTTAGCATGTTGCTTAGCAACTGAGGAGAACATCTCAGGGATTGTCTTCATAACCCATCCTTTCCTGTAGATCTATCTTTCTGCTCTGTGATCTTTTGTAATACATATTCAGTCAGGGTCCCGAGACTCTTGAAGAGCTCCGCGGTTAAGTCTTCATCATCAATGTGGATATCAAATGTTTCTTCAATCCCGGCAACAAGTGTCAGCGTTTCAACGGAATTAAGCCCGATGCCACGCCCTAAAAGGGGAGTATTTGAGTCGACCGTTGACAATATGGCAGGGTCAATTTCCAGATCGGAGATCAGAATCTGTATGATTTTTTTTTCAATTTCTAAGGGTAATTTTTCTTTCATATTTTAAGAGAGCGTCGATAACATAGTCAAATTAAAAACGAATTGTACTTTTTCAAAATCCTTAGGTCAAGATGAGCAGGAATCATTTTATCTCCCTGAACTTTTCTGGAAAATACGCCGAACGGAGAGGGGAATGTTTCGTACCCGAATGTACGAAGGAAACCATCTCGTTAAGATCACACCAAACAACCGATCGGTGCGGAAATAACAAGCATCGATGCGTTCAAGGGAGTGAAGGTCACTCCTTGCAGTGACTAGACCGAATTTATCGGAACAGGCACAATCGAAGTGTTGACGAACGATTTCTCGAATACGGTCATTATGACGACCATAGGGGTAAGCGAAGCATGTCACTGGGGCACTCAGGGCATCCTCAATAATCGACTTTGAATCGCAGATTTCAGATTCGGTCTGATCGAGGGGTAGTCGGGCCAGATCCGGATGGGTTAGGGTGTGGGCACCAAAGGTGATCCCCCACTGGTGCATTTCACGGATGTTACGCCAGCTCAACATGGAGCGTCCCTTAAGTGAGGGCAATAGACCTGCGGCCATTGTTATTCCTCTTTCTCCCACTGTAAGAAAAACCGTAGCGGACATGTTATACCGCTGCAGTATTGGAAAGGCTTCCTCATACACGGTTCGATATCCGTCATCAAATGTGATCACCAAGGAATGTTCCGGAAAGGGTATCCCTTGACGTAAAAAATTTATTGCTTCCAGGAGGTTTATGGTCCGATACCCTTTCTCATGGAGCCTTGCCATACCTCGCCGAAACACCTTCGGGGCAAAGAAAACGTTCGATGAGTGGTCATCGAGGGTATGGAAGGTTAGAATCGGCAAAAAACCAGCCATTTTGTTCAGGCCTCCTGGCCTGTTTCCCAAGGTCCCAGTACCCCTTTCATCAACACCGAAGAAATTTGGATCATTTCTTCTCTATAGGTTGCCTTAACCACTCCCAATAGAAACCTATCGCATTGGCCACCTGGGATATCACCAGTAGCACCGTAACCCACAACGCTCGCCCTCCACGTTCTTGTAAAAATATGTTTCGGAACAAATTTAGATAAAATTTGGAATCCACCCTGAGACGTCCCGAACCACGCCTGGCGGCCGTTTGGTGAAATCGGAAGGCAAAGCGGCCCCCGTTGAAATACCGGCGCCAAAAAGTAAAAAAGGTATAGGCATGGGCGTGGTAGACCAAGACTTCCGGGGCAAAGGTCATCTGGAAGCCATGGTGCTGCCATCGGTCACAGAGTTCGCGGTCCTGTGACCTCGTAAAGGTTGGGTCAAAACCCCCTATTGCACGGAACCGGTCTGCCGGCATTGCCAAATTGGATGAGGGGAAGAATTGCATCTTATCGTGATGGGTGTTGTAGTAGGTATAGACGACATCACGGATGACCTGGCTAGCCATTGAATAAAGGTTGTCAGAGAGAAAGTTGAGCGTCCGTCCCCCGATCGCATGATCCGGTTTCATGGCAAAGCGTGCTGTCAGGTTCTGCAGCCAATTCGAGACAGGCATGCAGTCGCTATCCGTGAAGGCCAAGAACTCACCTTGTGCCTGTGTAGCACCGTTGTTGCGTGCGGCTCCTGGGCCGGAGTGTTTTTGTGTGAGCAGTGTCACATTGAGACGGCCGAGAAAGGGAGCCACTACGGCCTCTGGTTTCACTTGACTCCCGTCGTCCACCACGATCACCTCGAAGCGGTCCCGAGGGTAGTCAAGTCGAGAAAGGGACTTTAAACAATCCGCCAATCTTTCTGGGCGATTGTACGTCGGAACAATAATAGAGAAAAAAGGCTTTTCCTGCTCCATCAGAAATGATCCCACACTTCGAGGCGAAAGGTTGCTTCACAGTTGACTATCTTTTTTGACATAGTGACAAATCCTTTTATCAATAGGGGTGATTGCTCCGGTGGCGAATCCCCTGATAAATGATGCGAGCCTAAACCACCTGTGTGAATTTTTTCCAAAACCTGCAGCGACTTGAGATACCCCCAAAGCCCATCGCCAAGCGAGGCGAGCTAAAAGTGGGACAATAGACCAGTGACCACATTTGAGGTGTTTGGCAAAGGTTGCCCCTGTGCCATACCAATAGCGATACATGAGCCACTTACCTTGTTCCCAATTTCGAAATCCATGGTGGAGAACTGTTATCTCAGGCGTTTCGTAAACGAAGTAGCCAGCTAGCAGAACCCGGATGGTGAAGTCAACCTCCCCGGCTGATTGAAAATGGGCTCCAGCTCCAAGCATCTCGTCAAAACCCCTTATCATCTCCCAAACACTCCGCCGAAGTCCCATACACGCTGAAATTCCCTCCACCCGATGTTTGTCTCGAATGCTCTTGGCCAGAAAGGGTTCATTTCTCACATAGACCGGGATAAATCCCGCTGTTGGGTCGTGTGGGCTAGGGAATACATTGCCAAAAACGATTCCTATCCTACTATCCACTGCAAATGCGGCCGCTAATTCACGTAGCCAATTTGTGGGCGCCTCACAATCATCGTCGATGATAGCAATTAATTCACTTTTTGCATCATGGATTCCAAGATTGCGTCCCTGAGAGACGCCTTTCGTAGCTGTTTTTTTATACAGAATGCGAGGGTCGGTCAGGAATGGTTGCAGGGAGGATTCGGTAAAATTATCCTCACTCTGGTCAACCACGCTCAGTTCAAAATGAGGATAATCATTCTTCAGGACCGTCTGAATGGTTTGGATGATGCTCTCACTTCGATTCCGGGTGGAAATCACAACCGTTATTGGAGGCACATCCATTCTTTCTATTTCCTCCTTTCAAATATTTCTATTCAATTCTCCGTCCTTCCAGAATGGATCTTGGATGACCTAAGAAAGGTAAAAACCATTTGAAGAAGCGGTGAACACGTGCATTATCTCCAACAAAACAACAAAAATCACAATCACAGTGTTCCCTCAAGAAGGGCAACTTATTGCTTCGGATCGCTTTTAAGCGAAAGGTGCGAATCGCCGATCCATTCCAGATTTCATGGAAGGAGTTATTCTGTAAGTTTCCAAAGGAAAGATCACATCGCGTACAGGGTCGAACGGCTCCATCCACTGTGATTCGAGCATGGAGCCAGGGAATGTAACAAGGCATTTTTTGCCAGAAAGTCCTCCCCACTCTATACCGCAGAAGGGTTTTATCGATGTTATGTTCCAGCGAAAGAGAATGGATTCGCTTTCTCAATAGTTTCAAACTTTGCCTTACGGATTTTTCCTCACCTGGGGAAAGAACATAAGGAGTCAGTGTTCCTCCCCAATTAACCATCGGCGTAAAAGATACTCCGTTACAACCCTTTGCCAGAGCCAGATCTACCAAGGAGTTTATATCTTGAAAATTGTTACGGTTGATCGGGAAATGTAATACGACGGAAGGAAATTTGCTTTTCTGCTCAGTCTTGAGCTTGGCCACAAGCTTTATTCCTTCAATCACTCTTTGAAAATTCTCCGGATCTGTTGCAGGGTAATTTTGCTGGTATTGCTCAGGCGATGTGGCCCATAGGCTGATTCTGATCACATCAAGTTTCAAATCCATGAAGGTCTGAATTAGATTTCTCTCCAGCAAGGTTCCATTGGTAAATAGGATGGTGTAAAAACCTGATGTTTTGACGGCTGCAACCAACTTAAGGATATCAGGATGCAGAAGTGGTTCTCCTCCCCCCGACAGTACAAGGGTATCCGTATTCATTGTTTTAAGTTCTTTACAGAGCTCCTCTATGATACGGAGAGGGATATCTGAAATGGAACAATGATCCGATGAGGTAGCCTTGACATAAGGGGAATGGTAAGGGCAGCCTAAACACCTCAGATTGCAACGATGGGTCAAATCAACACTGACATAAAAAGGACCTGTATAGGCTACCTGACCGGTCAGCAGGCTTTGCAGAAGTTTCGCCTTTTGTCGGAATGTTGCCATTAATTAAAGCACCTCTGTGTCTACTCAGGAAATGTCTGCTTTTCTTGAACCCAAGGAGGGTCATGATTAGCTCACAAAATATTTTTCACCACCGACATCCTTGTGAACCTCGAAGGTTAAATCTTATTCACGTCATGGATGGTCAATATCATCTTTGTACGATTTAGAACCCGATTGCGATCAGACCCTGCGAGATCTATCTTGTTCTGAAGTCAACAATCTTATTGTAGATCCAGCCAATCGCTGAACCGCACAACGTACCCAGAGCAAAACCGTAAAAAAAACCGATGATGCTTCCCAGGAAGGAGACCTTATATCCAATAAAGAATTGGCTTAGAAGTTGTAGATGGGGACCCACGACATATTTCCCACCTGGAGTGATATGGCCACCCTTTATCAGGAGCCAGTTGGTTCCGATAAAGATGACAAGACCCAACAGGATGCCGAGAGTCAATCCCAAAATCTTGGCATTCAGGCGGAAAACACCCCTTAGTAATTTTTCTTCATTTGGAAGTTTCTCAGGCATCATTTTGACACTCCATCATTTTTAGAAATGATCTAAGAAATCCCTGAATGTTAACATTTCTGCTTCTCTCTTGATCCGGTAGATATAATAAGCCATGAGAAAATTTCTAAGATAGGCAAAGAGCCACCCAAAGAGGAATCCCCATGAAAAGCCGTAAGCCAAACCAATAAAAGCGCCCTTCAGCGTCACCCCATATCCGAAGAAGTACTGGTCAAGAAGTTTGAAATAAGCACTGGCTGGTCCGCCCTTGATTGCCAACCAGAGGGTGGAAAAGAAAATGAGTAATCCACAAACCGATCCCACTGCTGTAGCAAGTCCTATTTTATCCATCCTTGGAAACACAGCGGGAAGAATCTTATCCAGAACCGCTTCCTCGGTCGGATCAATTTTCATTTCCTCGTGGTATTCCTGCTCGACATTGACAGCCCACAAATCGTGATTCGCTCCCAGTATATTTTCTGCGGCGAGCATGCCTGTAAGCATGGAGTGGTCCTGGTTATTATATTTATGCATGCCGTTTCGACCTACCAGTTGGAGATTATCAAACCGGCTGAGGAATTGGTGCACCGTATCGAGGGATTTCTGAAAAGTCGAATCGTAAATCGGGTAAGCTTTGGGCATTCGGACCACCGTACCCTCTTCGACATCTATTTTGTTCAGTAATCCTAAGGTTTCCAATTCGTTTTTGGCAAGCTCAATCAATTCGTCATCTTGCTTGTTCCAGAGGCTGTCTCCTTCAAAGCAAAAATACTCCATACCCAGACACGTCTTCTCGGGGTCTGGAACCATAAAGGGGCTCCAGTTCTTGAAGTTCTGGATCCGACCCACCTTGACCTCAGGTTCGTGAATGTAAATCCACGTATCCGGGAATACCATCGGTTTCCTGACCATGAGAGCCACGGTGATAAAATCCCTGTACTTCAGATCGTTGGCGGCAGCCAGTACCTCTTTGGGTGTCTCTGGTTTGAACTTCTGTAATGCCTCTCGTAGCGGCATGCTGCTGATGAAATCAACACCGCATAATAGTTCCATTTTTCCGTTTTGCCTTACTTCGACGGCCTCCACTTTACTCCCTGCCCACCTAATTCCGTTGACCTCTCTTCCCAAGAGAACCTGGGAACCGTTCCTGTGGATCATGTCCACCATCTCTTTCCACATCATGCCCGGGCCGAATTTAGGGTAGTCAAATTCTTCGATCAATGTCTTGATCACTTTCTTTTTTTCTTTGTGGCCACTCTGGTTTCTGAGGAGGGCGGCTTTAAGAGCGGTCATGAGGGAAAGCCCTTTGACCCTCTGCCCAGCCCACTCAGCGCTGATCTCGTTGCAGGATAGGCCCCAAACTTTTTCGGTGTAAGTCTTAAAAAAGATTTTGAATAGTCGTTTTCCAAAACGGTTTGAAACCCACTGTTCGAAGTTGTTTTCTTCCTTGAACGGAAACAAGCGAGAAAAAAGATAGCTGAAAAAAACGAGAATACTGTTCCATACTCCCAATCCCAGCAAAGCGTTCAAGGGGCGAAGAGGATAGTAAAAAAACTTATTGTTGTAGTAGATTCGCGATAGCCTGTTGCGTCGAAGTAAATTTTCAGCCAGTACTTCCTTCCAGATTTTTTCAACAGCCTCCACCTTCGTAAAAAAGCGGTGCCCTCCTATATCGAAATAATAGCCCTTGTAATTGACGGTTCTTGCAAGCCCACCGACCACTTGGTCTTTCTCAAGAACAATAGATTGCGCTCCCGCTTTGGAAAGCACATAAGCGGCCGTGAGACCTGCCGGACCCGCACCAATGATAACGACCGGACCATGGTCCATGAGCATCACTCCGGGAATTGGGCTGTGTCAGATAATCCTTTCGGGGCGGCTGACAAACTAACCTTAGAAGATTTATGCCGGGAGAAAAAGAACCGGCCATAACCGATGGCGAAGGCCAAACCACTATAGAAATAGTAGAACCAGTGCCACGGAATGGTTCGGATCATAAACCAGAGACCGCGCTTGCGAAGAAAAAACCCGTACACAGGCATGTTAATGATTAGGAGTAACAGAGCTAACGCACCGGCGGCAGCAAAAAAACCAGACCACCAGCAACCTCCGACTAAAGCTGCCAGAAAACCGTAGGTCAACATCACACTGAGGCGGCTTGAGAATCGCAGATTCAGATCATTGATAAAGCTGCGATCCCTCAAAATCAACTCAGTCCATGGAAGAGCTCGATCGAAGAAATCAGACTTTAATAAATTATAGATAGTCCACCGCTTTAAATGTTTCACCTGAAGGGTTTTGGAGAGTCGGATCCGACACCCAGCTTTTTTTAATCGATAACCCAATTCGATATCTTCGATACAAGGTTTTCGGTAAGATTCATCAAAACCGCCCAATTCCAAGAAAACCTTACGGCGGATGGCTCCGCAACCGGCCCAAAATGTGGAGGCCTCTTCCTGCGACCTCTGGTGGACATAATGATGAAATAAATTCTTATACTGGGAGAGGAAATTGGTCTCTCCTGGATTGTCATCATAAGAGCCGAAAAGGGCTGTCAAGTGAGGATCATTATTAAAAGCAGCTTCAATCTGAGAGAGGGCGTTTGAGGGAATGACTACATCTGCATCCGCAAAGAAAAGGATGTCCCCTTGAGCGTTTTGAGCTCCCAAATTTCGAGCTCGGGCAGGACCTTGTGGTTTAGGAATTTTTAACACCCTTGCCCCGAATTCTTCAGCCATGCGCCAGGATTCATCTGTATCCCCATCTGCCACAACGATCAATTCATTAGGAGGTGGAGTGGCTTTCGTTAAGGCTAAGAGGGACTTTTGAAGTTTGTCGCCTCCATTTCTTTCCGGAACGATGACTGAAATGGTTAACTGAGGAGAGTGGGGCATGGATTGAGAAGCTTTTAATAATTTTACATCATGCATAAACTTGGGGTGTCACCCTTGGATGCTTTTCATTGGGTTGTGTGATCTGTAAGAACTTTACTCGAAGAGGCCATCAAAATCAAGTTGTTTTCGTAATCCCTCAGGAGTTTGAACGGTATCGGAGGTTAGGAGACGAATTGGTGTTTACAGACACCTTTATTTGACCTTCTTTTGATGATTTGGTAAATAGATGAATAAGGGAGTCTATTAAGGAGAAAATTCAATGTACCTCAACGGGTTAGTTTGCATTCTTGGTATTTTTATAGCCATCACTTCCTGCACCCTCAAAGAAGTTCAGCCTCCCCAGATTCCACCCACTGTTCCACCACCCTCCCAACCCTTGCCCAAGCCCGCTAAAATTGCTCTGGTGCTGGGGGCAGGATCTTCCAAAGGGTTTGCTCATATCGGAGTTATCAAAATACTCGAGGCGAATAAGGTTCCCATCCATATGATTATCGGGACAAGCGTGGGCAGTGTCGTCGGAAGTCTTTATGCCTATGGGTTCAGCGCCTTTGACCTTCAGAGGTTATCCTTCTCCATCGAGCAGAAGGATATTGTGGACCTTACCATTCCGGAAAACGGATTCATCAAAGGGGAGAAACTTGAAGAATTCGTCAACAGGACATTGAAAAATACTCCAATGGAAAAACTGAAGATCCCTTTTTATGCAGTCGCCACAGAGATTCAGAATGGTCAGGAGACTGTTTTTGGCAGGGGGAATACAGGGCAGGCGGTGAGGGCGAGTTGTTCCATTCCGGGTGTTTTCAGACCCGTTAAAATAGGGGATAAGGTCTATGTCGATGGAGGTGTGGTCAGTCCTGTGGCGGTGGAGGCGGCAAAGCGGTTGGGGGGGGATGTTGTGTTGGCCGTAGATATTTCTGCAAGCACGGAACGGACTCCTCCGGGAAATACGATTGAGACCCTTCTCCAGTCGATTGACATCATGTATTCGAAACTTGCCGCCATTCAACTCTCACAGGCCGATGTGGTGATCAGGCCGAAGGTGGGCCATATCGGGTCCGCCGATTTTTCGAAGAGGCATGAGGCGGTCCTGGAGGGAGAGAAAGCGGCTGCAGAAGCCCTGCCAAGAATCATCGAGATCATCACTCAGCTCCGGTTGGAGGGAAGATTGGAGTGAATATAAATGGGAAATAGGAAGTGGGAAGTGAGAAATAAAAATTGAGAATTATGAGTTGAGAGTTAAGAGTTGGGAAATTTAGTTTTTAAGGGTATGCAAGGGGGAAAAAACAATGAATCAGGATCAGGAGCATCTTAGATTGTTATCGATTTTCCACTACATTGTGGGAGGGATTGCCGCTCTATTCTCCTTTTTCCCAGTCATTCATCTTATCTTGGGAATCCTCTTCCTTGTTGCTCCTCACCGCATGGGGGGAAGTCCTCTTCTTCCGCCCCCGTTTTTGGGATGGATTTTTATCATTATGGGGGGAGGCTTCATGCTCGTAGGCTGGGCATTTGCGGTTTGTGTGATTTTAGCCGGGCGATTTATTGTCAGGCATAAACACTACATTTTCTGTCTTGTCATAGCCAGTCTGAACTGTCTTTTTATGCCCTTCGGGACGATTCTGGGGGTGTTTACCATCGTCGTTTTGGTGCGATCCTCTGTGAAAGCTCTGTTTTATCCGAGCGAGGATTTAGTGCTTGCGGTTTGATGCACCCCTGTCAAAACATGGTAAAAAGAAGATCAGTGATGCCGGAAGAGATTATCTCAATTTGATTCTCCACTAAAAATTATGTATGAATATTTTTGAACATTACCGAAAGTCCTTAATGGAATTTGAAAAGGGAGCCGAGAATGTCAAAAGATTTAAAACGAACAGAACTCTATTTGTGGCATAAGGAGCATGGTGCGCAGATGGTGGAGTTTGCCGGCTGGGAGATGCCTGTCTCTTATCAAAAAGGCATCCTCGAAGAACATCTTGTCACAAGAAGATACGGAGGTCTCTTCGACATCTCTCATATGGGAAGGTTTCTCATCTATGGAGAAGAGGCCATTCCATTTTTACAGTATGTCCTGACGAACAATGTTTTCGGGCTTGAGCACGGTATGGCCCAGTATACACTGATCCAGAATGAGTGGGGCGGAGCGATTGATGATGCCTACCTCTATCGGCTCGATGAAGGAAATCTCCCTTCTGAATCGAGATACCTCCTCGTCGTCAATGCGGCCAATAAGGAGAGAGATTGGAATTGGTTAATGGACCATAAGAAGCGGTTCAGGGGGCTCATCATCGAAGATAAGAGTGAAGAGATGGGGATGATCGCCCTTCAGGGCCCCGTTACGAAAAGGGTGTTGGAAAAAATTGTCATCGAAAGTCATTCAAAACTTCCTGATCCCTGGAGGAATCGTTTAAGGGTTTGCGAGATCGAAGGGGTCAGAGTGGCTGTCACCATATCAAGAACCGGATATACGGGAGAGCCTATCTGCTTCGAACTCTTTTCTGAGAGAGAGAAGATGCGAATGATATGGGAAGCGATTCTTACCGTTGGAGAGAAAGAAGGCATTGTCCCCGTTGGCTTAGGGGCAAGGGATACCCTGAGGACGGAGGCAGGCCTTCCCCTGTATGGTCATGAATTGGGGCTCGATCAAGAGGGAAAAGAGATACCCATCTATGCTGTTTATTCAGCCGGATTGGGAGTTAGTTTTTCTACTTTAAAAGGAGAATTCATCGGGAAGGAGGCCCTGAGGCGACAATTTGAAGAATTGAGAGCGAGGACGGATCGAGTTCCCCCGCCGCCCAGAGAGAAGCAGACCATTCCCAGACGGGTTGTTCCCGTTGCGATGATTGGAAGTCAGGGCGGACAGGCGATTGCAAGACAAGGCTATGAAGTCTTTCTGGATGGAAAACCGGTAGGCCATGTGACCAGTGGAACCATGGTTCCCTACTGGATATTTTCTAATGAGGGAATCCTGTCAAAACCCAGTGAAAAAAAAGGGATGAGGGCCATTGCATTAGCTTATCTTGATTCCGATTTGGAAGAGGGACAGAAGATCGATATTCAGCAGAGGGGGAAGACCATTGAAGGGACGATCGTGGAAAAACATTTATCCGGAGAGGCTCCCCCTTACGCCCGGCCCATCCTGTTTCAAGAGAGGATTCCAAAAAGGCGTGAGCCGACCAGAGATTTGAAAGATTCAGCCCGAAAGCTGATCGAGCGGGCCATACAAAATACCCATTGGAGACAGAGAGAGGCGATTAACCTCATCCCTTCGGAACAAACCCCGTCTCTCCTGGTGAGACTTCTCACCATTATGGATCCATCCCATCGATATGCGGAGCACCGTTTCGTCAAAGCACTTGGGGAAAAGGATATCTTCTATTATCAAGGGACGAAGTTGATCGAAGAGGTGGAGGCCCTTCTTTCCGATGAGATGCGAAGCTTCATGGGATGTTCTGAGGTGGAGGCGAGGGTGATCAGTGGGCAGATGGCTAATTCGGTTGTCTTCAGTGGTCTGGTGGATTACCTCAACCGGCTCGACCGGAAAAGCGAACCCCGAAGGATCAGGAAGGTGATGAATCATCACCTCGGAAGGGGAGGGCATCTCAGCGCACAACCCATGGGCGCCTTGAGAGATTTTATAGCCATCGATCCTTTGACGGAGAGGCCGTCCGTTGTTCCTTTCCCGGTGATGAAGGACGATCTCTATCAGATCGATCTCTCAAAGGCAGAAGAACTCTTGGAAATACATAAACCTGAGTTGATTGTCCTGGGCAAGAGCATGGTGCTCTATAAGGAACCCCTAAAAGAGATTGCTCAAATCGCATCCAGGATAAAACCAAAGCCGATCATCCATTATGACATGGCCCATGTATTGGGATTGATCGGGCCCTATTTTCAAGAACCCTTTAAGGAAGGAGCGGATATTGTTACCGGTTCCACCCATAAAACCTTTTTTGGTCCCCAGAGGGGGGTCATTGGAAGTAATATGGGAGAGGGGACGGAATACGAGGACCTCTGGGAAGCCATTGTCCGGAGGGTTTTCCCCGGAAGCGTGAGCAACCATCATCTGGGGACACTTTTAGGACTGCTCATGGCGGCCTATGAGATGAATATCTATAAATCAGAATATCAGAAGACAGTGATCTCCAATGCCAAAGCCTTCGCCCGTTCCTTAAAGCAACAAGGATTAACCGTGGAGGGAGACTCCCAACTTGGATATACAGAGACTCATCAGGTGATTGTCAGGGTGGGTTATGGAAAAGGACCGGTGATTGCCGAGCGATTGGAGGAGAACAACATCATCGTCAACTATCAGGCCGCCCCGGACGACGAGGCCTTCACCGTAGCCAGTTGTCTGAGGATGGGAGTTCAGGAGATGACCCGTTTCGGGATGAAGGAGGAGGACTTTGGCCAACTGGCAGAATATATGAGCGAGGTTATCCTTCATGATCGGCTGGTGGCGAAAGAGGTTTCAGGATTCAGAAAAAGATTTACGGAGATGAAGTATTGTCTGTCGGAAGAAGAGGCTAAATCCATGGTGGAAGGATTGTTGGAAGCAATCGTTTAATACAAAGGAGTCAGGGGTTATAGGGTTCAAGGGCTCAATATCTTTGTAGCGCCCTCATTTACTGAGGGCGGGAAAATCCGTCAGCAATAAATGCCGACGCTACACCCTGGAATCCTCGAACCCTGAAGTTAAACTAAAGGGGGAAATGGAGATGGATAGGCAACGGAAAGGTCGATCATGGGGGTTAATAGTTTGGGTATGTTTCATGTTGGTAGTCGTGGGAGGCGTCTTTCTCTCTCCGGGGTTTGCCAGTCCACCCAAAACCCTTGACCGCTCCATTACCGGACCGCAGGTCATTGTAAACCCCGACTCGATTCGCCTCGGAGTGGCGAAATTGATGGACACCATTATTGTCTTTGAGGGCTCCGGGTTTAAGCCAGGGGATTCCATGTTTATCACCCTCGTCGGACCGAATGAGACGAAGGCAATCGTGGCGGAGGGTCCGATTCAACCGGATGGAACATTCAAAACAGAGTTGGGCAAATCCTCGATAAACAAATTGACCAAGGCCATGGAGATTTTAAGGGCGGATATCGTTCAGAATGAAAAGTTTGAGCCTGTTGTTGTGATCAGCCAGCCTCCCATCCCCAAAGGTGTTTACACGGTGAAGGTGACCAGCATGCTCTCCCCACTGACCGCAGAGACAAAGCTGACCGTCAAAGGGCCAACGGTCATCGATAGTGTGATGGATTGGATTGGAGGACTCACCGGAAAGATCGAGCACAAAAAAGAAAATAAATAAATTCAATTGGGAACAGGTTCTCATTTCATACCATCTTAAAGATTCCAGATCGTATCCCGCCTCTAATTGTTCTTATGCACCTCCATCCCTTTCACCTGCCCTCTTTTAGAGTTGTTTCAAAGCAAGGGTTGACTTTTATTCGGTTGTAGAGTAAGAGTAATACAGGTAAGAATAGAAAGGAGGGTGGCGCATGAAAATCACATCAAAGGGGCAGGTTACGATTCCTCTTGAAGTCAGAGAAAAGATGGGGTTTCTTCCTGACACAGAAGTTGAATTCAAAATATCAGGAAATACGGTACTGCTGAAGAAAGCAGGGGCTCAATCCAAACGCAGCCGGGATCTTATCGCCCGCATGCGAGGCAAAGCAACCGTTAAGATGGCCACGAATGAGATCATGGCCCTGACACGGGGATAGATCATGGATATTGTTGTGGACAGCAATGTCATCCTGGACATCGTCACGGAAGACAAAAGGTGGTTTCCATGGTCTTCCGAGGCGCTGGCTCATTATTCGGAAACCCATGCCCTAGTAATAAATCCGGTCATTTACGCAGAGGTCTCGATAGGCTTTGATCGAATCGAAGATGTTGAGGCCGTTTTATCCCCGATGCTTTTCCGCCGTGACCCCATCCCATGGGAGGCTGCTTTTCTTGCTGGGAAATGTTTTCTTCTCTACCGGAAAAAAGGAGGAGGTAAGCGTTCACCACTCCCAGATTTTTTCATAGGGGCACACGCCGCCGTACTCGGAATTCCCCTATTAACAAGGGATGCCTCCCGATACCGGACCTACTTCCCAAAATTGAGATTAATCGCCCCTTGAAATCCTTTATCACTTCAAAAGACCTACGGAAAAGGCGAGCATGAATTGGCCGGTGTAATACAAGGGCAAGCCGAGGAGCCGGTTTTGGTATTCCTCTTTTATGAATCTGTGGCGGGCGACAAACAGGTCAGAGACATAAAAACAGAAAGCTCCGGCCAAGATGAGTGCTCTTCCAGAAATTTGGAAGGAGGATTTCCAAAAAACAGCCCAGGCTCCGGATGCCATGAGGGTGATCACCAGGATATATATCAACACCGGGATCAGCATGGATTTTAAATGGGGGCGTAGCCAGAAAAAGATGAGGGTGCTTATGCCAACAATGATCAACAGCCCTGATGAAAACCAATGGGAAATTGGGATGAGAGACGAAAAGCTGAAGATGTAGAGAACATGCCCAATCAAAAAAGCGACCAGACCTCCCATAAACGCTTTTTTCTGCGGCAGGGCCAGACACACATCCCCCACAAGACATAAAATCAAACCGGTGAGAAGATAATGATAATAAGCTGGGACAGAGTAGGGCTGTAGCAACACGGTTATCACAAAGAGCAATGAAAGAGTAGTCTTTGTAATTAAGAGCGGGATTCTTTTCTTCTTTTTCTCATAATAAAGTAACCCAAACAACAAAATGATACCCAAAATGATGATCAAACCGTTCATCATGGTCAATTTCCCACAAACGACTTTATGTGATGAGAATCTATAAAACCTGTAAGGAAGAGTCAATGAAAATTAAAACAATCACTTGGGGAAGCAATTGGCACAATTGGGGACGGGTTTTCATTTCAGGCCATCAGAAAAGATTTCGAATTTGAATCCGTCCCCAATGCTTTGTTTTCTTATCAGAGGGTTTGGTCTTTGGAAGCCTACTTTGGCAATCCAAATGTTCCAGTAAACTTACGGCAAACTTGTCGGGTGTCTGGTGTTATCGATTTGGCCTTAGTAATTAGTGCTGCTTTGCCTTCGGCCTTAATGCCTTTCCATTTACCGGTACCTTGAATGGCTTTTAAGGAGTCAACCGGGACATCAATAGAAAGCTCCCAGACAATAATATCCCCATCAGGATCCATGTATTTACAATAACCGGTTCCGATGGGTTTACCAGCTTCGACCTTTCCAACAGCCACACAATGGAAGGTCATGTTATCGAAAACCTTATTCTCGTGGTTGCTCATAGCAATGCCCTTTGTATCCAGACTTAAAACTATCAATCCTTCGCTTGCTGAAACCGTTGTCATAGTCGAAGTGGCACAGTAGGTAATATCAAAAGGCTGCTGTGCGTTGGCAATCGGGATGAATAGAGCCGCAACAATCAGAAAGATTGGTATCGCTCTCCATGCCTGAGATAAAATCATAACCAAACTCCTTTCTCCTCTTTGAAGAGGTTAAGATAAATTTTTAAATCTTGAAAAGTAGACTGTCACTTTTTACTAATTTCATGCCTTGAGCTCAATCACCCACTCACAAACTGAATCGCCTAAAGGCCTAGCTTTAACAAGGGTTGAAGTTAATTTTGGATTTATAGCTTTGGCAAAACCCTCCCAATAGTAATGTGAATGAGCAGAACAAAGATCGTCAGTAATTTTTTGGGCTTGCATAGCATTCCAGAATGCACATTCAAGGCATTTCACCCTTGCTTTTTCCACAGTAGCTTCCTCAATTTCATATTTTTGTGTAGGACCATAGAAAATAGTGATTACGGCTGGGACCATTAAGGCCGCTGATTTGGCATCGTTTCCAGTGAGGCCAAAGCGGTCTGCATATCCCTTACTCCAAGCCCCCATTATTGAGGAGTTTTTTCTCGTATACTCGAGAAATTTCTCCCGTCCTTCTTTATCCAAAGTTATCTTGAACAAATTCCTTTGGAGACCCACGTATCCGCCAGCAGACATACTCCAACGGGCTTCCATTGGAACTTTTTCCAAATTGCCTTGTATAGATTGCCCTATGGCCTCTTTTGGATGGATCAACAAAGAACCAATGGCATACCCACCTGCCCCAATTGCCAAACCTTTAAGAAATCCCCTTCGGCCTGGAGAATAAATCTTGGTATTCATCGGCATCCTCCTTTCTTTTCTATGTAAGTTTCTTGCCAAATTGAAGTGTTTCTTATTTTTAGGGGATGAGACCAAAAGGCTCCAAAGAGATTTTAGATCCCTTTAGAGCCATCGTATGGGCATCTTCTGAAAATCTCCCTTCATAACTTCCTCCTAAGATTAGTTTTACTGCTTAATAAAGTTAGGTTTTCTCTCTTTCTTTATGAGTCTTATTTTTTTAGAGGAACCGATAATCTCCCAGAGTTCATCGCAATCTGTAAAAGCCTTTCTTCCCTTTACCCCAACTTGTTCTACGACTCCCACAAGACTCCGTGGTTTACCCTTTTTTGACCGATAGATGCGAACGATGTAGGTGGCTAACTGCATAACCGAAAAAAATGCAAAATAACAAATTCTTGGACAACACTCATATCATGAAGGAGATTACAGATTAGGTACAGATTCATTAAAAGAAAGATAGGATGATAGGGAGTTGGAGAGAATCGGTGAAACGGGGAAGTTAAAAATAAAGAAGCGGAGAAGCGGAGAATCGGTGACTTGAGGAACGATAGAACTTTGAAAACCAAGAATAATAAATCTGGGAATTGGAGAAAAAAAGAAAGGAAAAAGCCATTCAAATAGAGGTGATAGAAGTGTCTTTAACTCTCCTGTTCGCCGTTTCTCCGACGCGCTATTAGAGATTTATAAATGGCTTCGATTTTAATGGAGGGATCAAGCCCAAGGGTGAAAAATTTCTTTCGATATCGTTGATAAACCTTCCGTGCATCGGCTATTCGGCCAAGACGGCGGTAACAATTCATGAGACCTTGATAGAATTCCTCTGCGAGGTCATCTACTTCCAACCCCTTAAGATAACAATCCAAAGCATCTTCATATTGACCGGTCTCCTGCCAGTGTTGGCCTAACTTTTCAATGCCTCTCAGGAATTTACTTCGGAGGAGTTCACTCAAAGATATTTTCCAGGTTCTTTCCGTCTCTTGAGCTAAGAAAGGCCCTTTGTAGATCTCAATTGCTTTCTCCATGAGCGAAACGGCGTTATCTATCCTTCCATCTTTCCATTGAGCGTCTGCTTGTTCAAGAATGTTAGCAAATGCCCAAACATCCACCCAACAGTGTCGATCATCCAGTGTTAGCCTTTTTTCTTGACGCTGTATGGCTTTTTCATATCCAAGCAACTGGCGGAGGCGGTGCAGGTTGGTTGCAAAAGATTGATATGCCATATCGCCATCTGCTTCGGGCCAGAGGGCATCCATGATTCGGTCTTCCCTTACATCTTTGCCCCCAAATGCGATCAACGCCTTAAGCATGGATAGAGGCTTTTGTTGAACCTTTCTGCTGAATTGAACAGGTTCCCCATCCTTTAAAATTTCAAAACGCCCCAGAGTATATATTTTTAAAGGCAAAGGCCATTTTTCTAAATGAAAGTGCTGTTTCTCTGTAATCAAGTTTCGTTTCCGGATAAAATCTTGAACATATTCCACTTCAATTCCGGCTTCGAGTGCCTTAGCACAGAGCATAGCCATGCTTGAAGGGTGATCAATAAAGGTTTCAACATATCCCCCCTCCCTTCCCAAGGCAAAGGCTTCCCGGAGAGATAAAAGTCCCAAGGCATTATTTCCTTCTTCGATGGCAAATCTTGCTTTAGCCAGTAAAATTAAGAATTTCATATAATTATTCGATGTCTGGGAAACGATACTGGAAGCATGGGAGAGATGATCTTCAGCCTCTTTGTGTTTCCCAAGTTCGTGCATTATGTGGGCTCTGGCCACATCTAAAAAAACGATACTGAGAGTAGATTTCACATTGGTAATTAACTCAGAGGCCATATCTGCATGAAGACAGGCCAGTTTTATATCTCTTCGAGACAAGGCTTCCCTGGTTCGAATGAGATGATAAGTCGATTTGTTCCATACGGTGAAGCTGGTTACGGATGAATCTATTTTCGCGATAAACTCTCTAACCGCTTTCGAGTCCTGAACATTCACGGCGCTCGTTAGGGCATATATTAAGAACCAATAATCAAAGCCATGAACACCTGTCTCCTGCGATAATTCCAGCCCCTCAGCAACAGATTGGAGACACTCCTTATGCATTCCAGCATACCTGTAATATAGTACTTCCATAACTCTGGCCATGATAAGAGTCAGAGGGGGAGCATTTGGAGTTCGAGACAATTGCCTTAATAAATCAATAGCGACCATGGCCTTTTTTAGTTCACCGAAGAAGATTCTATAGAAAGCCACACGGAATAAAGCATTCATACTATCAAAGATATTGGGACATACTCCAGAAAGCGAGAGAGCCATTTCTGCCCATTCCTCAAGTTTTGGGTGCCAAAGTTTTCTGGTGACTATGATCAACAACATATTTGATGCCACCCGAAGTCCGATTTCATCAGAAGGGAATCCCTTAACCTCATTCATTAACTCCTCAAGCACGAGAATCCAGCGATCAAGGATTGAAAAGTCTTTTGACTCCATCCATATAGAAAAAACGAGTTGCGGCCAGACCAGAAACATTCCGAATGTATCTTTTTGATCCTTAAATTTTTCAAAGGCGTTTTCAAAAAGGGCTTTGCTGTGTGAAGGGTTAAATGGCAGATGGCATTCCCCCAACCAGTAAAGAAGCCAGGGGTTACTCTCCAGGATTTCCATCGGGAGACTGTTTAGCCAGTCTTCGAGAGGACGATGCCTCCCTTGAGCCAGCATGTGTGGGGCATGCTTGGTGATTAACCGAACCAATCCATCCCAGTCGCTCACATCACGGAGAAGCGAAACGGCACTCTCTGTTTGACCAGCTTCTTCAAGAAGTTTGGCTGCGTGGGTACGTAAAACAGACAAGTTCTCGGTCGAAAATGTTTCCTTCGCACGGGAAAGCAAGAATTCCCTGAAGAGAGGATGATACTGGTAGATAGGTTCATTGTGGAATCGTCTCTCCGTGAAGTAATTGTTTCTGTTCAGAGTGAAGAGGACACTCCCTGCGTTGGGTAAACCAGTGAGCTCCTCAGCCATTTTGGCGGTCATCTTGGGAAGGAAGGCCGTTTTGAGGAAAAAATCTTGGATTTCCTTATCCGTCTTGTGGAAAAGTACGCTTCCGAAATAATCCGTGATTTCTTCAGGTGTAAGTTTCCCGAGTAATTTTGGCTCGATGCCCCTCCTTATACTTTCCAACATCAACACCAGCCCGGCTGCCCATCCATCCGTGATGTTATGGAGGTGCTGGGTTGTTTCTCTTGACATCTTACCTTGTGTATGTAACCTGACAAGCCCACTTGACTCCTCAGAAGTCAAGCGGAGTTCATCCCAACCGATCATCTCCATCAGCTGATTGGCTCGTAATTGAATTAAAATTGGAGGAGGCTCATGCCGGCTAATCAGGATGACATTGTTCCCCTCGGGAATTCTCGATAAACCATTAAGGATGATTTCATGAAAAGGTGAATGGGTTGCTACTTCATGGTAATTATCAAAAATAAGTACAGAGGGGATCTTTAGACGATTAAAAAGGTTTTCGAAATATCGAAGTGTGAATGTAGGGATACCTTGCAAATATTCTGGAGTAAGCAGGGGAAGGGGCTTTCGCTTTCTAGGTATGGCTTTCTTAGCCGCATGCCCCAAGTAATAAAAAAAAGTTGCCGGATCTGTGTCTTCTTGATCGATTTGATACCAGAGACATGGGAACTGGAAGGTGTCGATGTAACTGCTGACCAAGGTGGTTTTTCCAGAACCGGCAGGGCCGGAAACCCAGATGATGGGTCGTCTCCGCATGCGGTCCAAGAGAGAAAACAAGCGTTTCCTTGGGAATACTTCGGTGAGGATCGGACGAGTGACTTTGCTCATAACCAAAAAAGTGAGCTAAAGTGCCTAATTTTGTCTAAAAACATTCCTTTGATATAACAGCAGTCTATAAAACCTGTATGGAGGAGTCAACAGATATTAAAGATATTAAAGAGGAAATATTTTTTAAGAAAGAGTAGGACTTGTTACCTTTTTCAGAACAACCTTCCCCTTATTTCAAAAGGCCTACGGAGAAGGCCAGCATGAATTGACCGGTGTAATATAATGGGAGGCCGAAAAGCCGGTTTCGGTATTCCTCTTTTATGAATCTGTGGCGGGCGACAAAAACATCTGAGACATAAAAGCAGAGAGCCCCGGCTAAGATGAGCACCCTTCCTGAAACCTGGAAGGAGGATTTCCCAAAAACCGCCCAGGCTCCGGATGCCATGAGGGTGATCACTATGATATATATCAAGACGGGAATAAGCATGGATTTTAAATGGGGGCGGAGCCAGAGAAAGATAAAGGCGCTTGTGCCAACAATGATAAACAGCCCTGATGAAAACCAATGGGAAATTGGGATGAGAGATGAAAAACTAAAGACATAAAGAACATGTCCAACCAGAAAAGCGATCAGACCTCCCATAAACGCTTTTTTCTGCGGTAGGGCCAGACACACATCACCCACGAGACAAAAAATCAGGCCAACAAGAAGATAATGATAATAAGCTGACACTGAATGAGGTTGCAGTAGGGCAGTAATGACAAAGAGCAATGAAAGAGTGGACTTTGTAATTAAGAGCGGTATTCTGTTCTTCTTTTTCTCATAATAAAGCACCCCAACCAATAAAATGGTACCCAGAATGATAATCAAGATGTTGATCACCCTTAATCCCCCCATATGCCCTTATATGACGGGAGTCTATAAAACCTATATGAAAGAGTCAATGAGAATTGGAACAATCCATTGGGGAAGCAATTGGCACAATTGGGGAGGGGTTCTCATTTCAGGCCATCAGAAAAGATTTCGAATTTGAACCCGTCCCCGATTTCTTATTATGATTTCTATTTCTTCGGCAGTTCAAATGTTCCTATCCCTCTGGAACAGGCTGCAGCCGAGTCTGGAGGTATCCGGCCAAAGACAATGCGGTGGCTTTTGCCACCGCCTGTAATACCTTTATATTTGCCAGTACCGTGTAAAAATTTTGTAATACTTTCTGTACCAACCCGGCTGGTCTGTGCCACAACGATGTCCCCATCAGGGTCCATGGTTTTGAGAAAACCGGTCTCAGTTGTCCTATCACCCATTACCTGTATAACAGTCATGACATGGAAGGTGCAGTTATCAAAGACCTTATTTTCGTGATTACTCATGATGATGCCCCAGCCCTCACCACTCCAGATTGTCATTTCTTTGTCCGCGAATAATGCCTTGATTTTCCCAGAGTGGCATGATGTGATGTCATAAGGTTGTTCCGCTTGGGCAATCGGAATGAACATGAACAGACAGAAAGCAATGACAGTACTCACTCTCAGCACGGTGGAAACTCCAATTTTCAATTTATTAGAAAAAATCATGATCCACCTCCTTATGATTTATGGATGCTATTTCTTTAAGTCAAATGTTCCTGTATATCGGTTACAGGATTGGAGTGTCATGGGTGCGATTGGTTTGCCGGTTGTGAGACGCTGGCTCTTACCTGCCCCAGTAACGCCCTTCCATTTGCCTGTGCCCTGAAGAAATTTCAAAGTATGATCTGCAGCAGGACCACTAAGCTCCCCAATAATAAAATCTCCATCTGAATCCATCATTTTGAAATAACCAAATCCGATTGGTTTCCCAGCCGGTCCCCGTCCAACACCCATAAAAATGTAGGTCATATTGTGAAAAGCCTTGTTCGTGTGGTTACTCATTGTGATGCCCTTACTTTCAGTACCGAAGACATTTGATTCTTCGATCGTTGCCAACAATGAAATCGTCCCGGCCACACAGACCGTAAAATCGAACGGTTGTTCCGCTTGTGCAAACGAAAAAGATAGAACCAAACTTAAAACGATCCCTACTGCCCCCATCATCCATTTTTTCTTAAAAATCATGGTACACCTCCTTGTCATTCATTAAGGCACAGGGCGCCGAGTATAGTTCATAGCCGCCTCACCCCCACCCTCTCCCACTGTGGGGAGAGGGGGAAACTTTTTGTCCTCTTCTTTATTTCACCTCCTTTCTCCCTCTCAGGAGCGTCACCCATTTACCCCTTCTTCTTTATCTCATGATCTGGCCCCCCTCCAAGCGATGAACTAAATTGATCTAAAGGGAGGGTCCAAGATATGAGAACAGTCTATAAAACCTGTTTGAAGGAGTCAACTAAATTGGAGGATAGAAAGTAGAAGGTGAAAGGTGAAATATGTAAAGAAGCTTCACTGCCCGCTGGAGAGTTTGAGGTGGGTGATGGCACGGAGGAGCGCAGTCCTTGTCATAACGATATCCTTAGCCAAACTTTTTGTGGGGTTATTTTGTTTAAACAGAGGTGAGAATGACTACCAGAATGAGGTGAGAAAAATTGTATTTAGCCAACCCTTGGCGGTTTATGGCGTCTTTTTTCAGCCGCCTTCAATCGGGCTAAAGAACGACGCAAGGCAGCCTCAGCAACACCCGCTTCAACGCTGAGGGGAGCGGATATCATTGTTTCTTGAGCGCGCTTCTTTGCTTCTTCAGCGCGTGCGATATCAATTTCATCCACACGTTCACAGGCATCGGCCAGGATGATCACTTTGTCAGGACGCACTTCAAGAAAGCCGCCGCTGATGGCGAGATATTCTTCCTCCTTATTTTTTCTGATCATTAAATCCCCGGGCTGAAGCATGGTCATCAGAGGGGCATGATGGGGCAGAATGCCCAATTGGCCTTCCACTCCCCAAGCCACTAAGGCGTCAATATCTTCAGAAAAAACCAATCTCTCTGCAGTGACAATCTCTAATTTGAATGTGGCCATAAATTTTTCCCGATAGTCCAAGGGTTAAGGTAAGGATGCCGGTTTCGTCAGAGGGTTATGTCTTATGCCTAAAATTTCTTAAGGGAACCAACGTTTGTCGTTGTCGAAGCTCGTATCGAGGCTCGTATATGGATTCTGGATACTCGAACTTCTAGTTTCAAGTCTCTTGCTTCGATACCAGCATCGTCACCCATAACCTTTTGACCATTAACCCAAACGGGCTTCCTAACCTTAGCCTAAAACTTTTTTCATTGTTTATTATCCTCGTATCTGTTTAGCCTTTTCGACTGCCTCATCAATCGTGCCAACTAAATAGAAAGCACCCTCAGGAAGATCGTCGTGTTTCCCCTCCAAGATTTCCTTAAAGCCTCTTACGGTCTCCTTGATAGGGACATACCGGCCCGGGGTTCCGGTAAATTGTTCAGCCACATGAAAGGGCTGGGAGCAAAACCGCTGAATCTTCCTCGCCCTGACCACGGTGAGCTTATCTTCCTGGCTCAATTCCTCTATTCCCAAGATAGCAATGATATCCTGCAATTCTTTATATCTTTGCAAGGTCGCCTGAACCCCTCGAGCGACTCGATAATGTTCCTCTCCGACAATGGCAGGGTCAAGGATGCGAGAGGTGGAAGTCAGAGGGTCAACAGCCGGATAAATTCCAAGCTCAGCGATGGAACGCTCTAAAGCCACCACGGCGTCAAGATGACCGTAAGTCGCTACAATGCCCGGATCGCTGTAATCATCAGCAGGAACATAGATCGCCTGGAAAGAGGTAATAGAGCCTTTCTTCGTGGTGGTAATCCTTTCTTCTAGCTCTCCGACGTCTGTCCCCAAAGTGGGCTGATAACCGACGGCTGAGGGCATGCGTCCCAGAAGAGCGGATAGCTCCATATTCGCAAGAACATAGCGATAGATATTATCAATAAAGAGGAGGACATCCTGGCCTTCAATCTCACGGAAATATTCTGCCACAGTGACTCCTGTAAGAGCGACACGGGAGCGGACACCCGGGGTTTCATTCATCTGACCGAAGACCATAACGGTCTTATCCATCACACCGGAACGTTTCATCTCTAACCATAGATCATTGCCTTCCCGGGATCTTTCACCCACCCCTGCAAAGACGGAAAATCCTCCGTGCTCCGCAGCAATGTTACGAATGAGTTCCATAATGATGACGGTCTTACCGACTCCAGCCCCGCCATAAGCACCGATCTTTCCACCTCTTGTAAATGGAGTGACCAAATCCATTACTTTCAGCCCGGTCTCGAGCATGTGAGGAACCGTTTCCTGTTCTGTAAGGGGAGGAGGCGGACGGTGAATCGGCCATTTCTCCTTCGTTTTTACCTCTCCCAGCCCATCGATCGCTTCACCAAAGACATTTAATAATCGACCTAACGTTGCTCGTCCTACAGGGACTGAGATGGGAGTTCCCATATCAATGGCTTCAGCTCCTCTTGCTAAGCCATCGGTGGGGGTCAAAGAGACACCGCGCACCCAATGGTTACCGATATGGGCTTGTACCTCCACGATCACCTTGCTGCCGTTCATGGGAATGACGATACCATTGTAAATAAACGGCAACTCACCCTGAGGGAATTCAATATCGACCACGGTTCCTATGACTTGCACCACTTTACCCTTCGCCATTTCTTCGCTCCTTAGATTTTTAATTCCTCCTTCCCCTGTTGAACATGGGGGGGTAGGGGGAATTTAGACCGTTAAGGCTTCAGCCCCTCCGCTAATATCACAGATCTCCTTTGTGATCATCTCTTGTCTCGCTTTATTCAAAGATAAGCTTAAATCTTTGATCAGGTCTTCCGCATTGTCACCCGCATTGCGCATGGCGACCATCCGTGCGGATTGCTCACTGGCAATTAGCTCAAGGACAGCGTGATAGACCTCCATCTCTACAAATCGGGGTAATAATTCATTCAAAACCGAAAAAGGATCAGGCTCAAAAATATATTCCGCCACCTGCCCCGGAGGAAGTGTTGCCGGCTCAATCGGAAGCAAAGCTTCTATCGTAGGTTTCTGCAGCATGGTGCTAATAAAACGGGGATAGGCAAGACAGATTAAATCCGCCTCACCCTTGCTGTAGTCATCAATCACGACTCTTGAGATGGGCATGGTTTCCAGCATGGTCGCCCGGTCGCTGATTCCGGCGAATTCAGCGCGAACATTAAGTTTGGCGATACGAGCGAAAGCTCTCGCCTTCCGCCCCACCGTAATCACGGTCACAGGAATCTTTTGTCCCAGGATAAACTCAGCCACAAAGCGATTCAAGTTCGTATTCAAACCGCCACATAATCCTCGGTCAGTACCGATGTGGACAATGGTGATTTTGTTTGCTTTCCGTTTCTGCAGTAAGGGAAGAATTTTCCCTTTGATACGGGGTTCGATGGCAAGATCAGCAATCACCTGGCGTATCTTTTCAGTATAAGGCCGCCCTGCCAGCGCTCGTTGTTGTGTTCTTCGCATTTTGGCGGTTGCCACCATCTCCATGGCGCGGACGATCTTGGTGGTACCGTGGATACTACGGATGCGGCGGCGTAAGGCTTGAATGTTTGCCATTCTATGAAGTGGTTCCTTGCTTGAATTGGGTGATGGCTGCTTTCAAAAGATTATCCGTTTCAGCTTTTATCTCAAACTCCCCATTGATCTTTTTCTCTATCTCCGGATGATTTGTCTCCATAAAACGGTGGAAATTATCTTCCCAGGCGATCACCTTTTCTACTGGAACATCATCGAGATACCCGTTGGTGACGGCATAGAGAATGCTTGACTGCTTTCCGAGCGACATCGGAGTATTGACGGGTTGCTTCAATATCTCAGTAATGCGCCGACCTCGCTCCAATTGATCCCTTGTCGCCTTATCCAATTCCTCACTTCCGAACTTTGCAAAGGCTTCCAACTCACGGAACTGGGCAAGTTCCAATCTTAACCTCCCAGCCACCTGTCTCATCGCTTTTCTTTGAGCCGATCCACCCACCCGGGAGACCGACAACCCCACATTGATGGCTGGACGAATTCCAGCATTAAACAGGTCTGGTTCGAGATAGATTTGGCCATCCGTGATGGAAATGACATTGGTTGGTATATAAGCTGAGATATCTCCGAGTTGGGTCTCAATAATGGGCAGGGCTGTTAGTGAACCACCCCCGTGCTCTGGGGAGAGTTTGGCAGCCCTCTCTAAGAGCCGACTATGGATATAAAAGATATCTCCTGGATAAGCCTCCCTGCCTGGTGGACGGCGCAACAACAGGGATAATTGGCGATAAGCCCAGGCATGTTTATAAAGATCGTCATAAAGAATCAATGCATCCTTTCCCTGCTCCATGAATTCTTCCCCTATAGCACAGCCTGCATAAGGGGCAATATATTGGAGGGGAGCAGGGTCAGCGGAATCTGCCGCTACAATAATCGTATATTCCATCGCTCCAAACTTCTCGAGAATCGCTATGGCCTGAGCAACTTTGGAGGTTTTTTGTCCGATAGCGACATAGATGCAGATCAGATTTTGACCCTTCTGGGCGATGATACTATCAAGGACAATGGCTGATTTGCCGGTAAATCGGTCGCCGATAATCAGCTCACGCTGCCCTCGGCCGATAGGGATCATGCTATCGATTGCCTTGATTCCCGTCATGACGGGGGTATTAACCGGTGCTCTCTTTGTTACGTCTGGTGCAACTCTCTCAACTGGACGGGTCTTCTCTGCTTTAATGGGTCCCTTACCGTCAAGGGGACGCCCTAAAGGGTCAACCACTCTACCAATCAGACCATCTCCTACAGGAACCTCTATAACTCGACCTGTCGCTTTGACCTCATCCCCCTCCTTGATCTGGGTGCAGTCGCCAAGGATAACAGCACCCACATTATCCTCCTCCAGATTTAATGCCAGACCCGTAATACCGTGGGGGAATTGGAGCAGTTCATTGTAGGCCGCCTCTCCTAATCCTTGGATTCGGGCGATCCCATCGCCGACTTCAACGACGGTTCCTACATTCGTTACCGTCACAGAAGCAGCAAAACGCTCAATTTGCTCTTTGATCACAGCAACAATTTCTCGTTCACGGGTAGCCATCTTAAGCCCTCTCTTATTTAAAAAAGGTTGATGGTAAAAAGGTAAAGGTAATAATTCCAGTTTGGTTAAAGGGTTATGTCATTGGTTTTTACCATTAGCTGAACCTATTGACCCTAAACCAGACCGGCTTCCTAACCTTAACCCAAAGACCATTATCTTCTATCTGCCAGCTTCAACCAAATTTTTCTTCAAGGTTTCTAATTTCTGACGGATGCTGCCATCGATTAGTTTATCGCCCATCCGTGCAATAAATCCCCCTATGATGATGGGGTCGATTTGACCATCAATGACAACCTTGCGATTCGCCATGTCGCCAAGACGACGGGATATTGTCTCCCTTTCCTCATCACTCAAGGTTAATGCCGTCGTCACCTTAGCCCTCTCAATCCCTTGATGAACATCGAATAGGGAATTGTATTGTTGGAATATTTGCTGGCCGATCCTCAGAAGCCCTTTCTTGACCAGGAGAAGAGCCAGGTTAAAGGCCAGGGGATTGATCTCGGCCAATTGCTTCTGTAAAAGAGTTTTTTTGGCATCGGAGGGGAGCCTGGGGTTTTGAAGCAATGCCATGAGTTCTGCGTCTTTTGTTAACTCGGCAATCTTCTCCAAGCCCTTTTGCCAACTTTCCAGTTCGTTTCTTTCCAATGCCAGCTCAAAAGCCGCTTGGGCATAGCGTTTACCAGAACTTATTCTCGGCATCTCTTTATCTTAAATTACCCAATAAAGTAGTCGTTGCCTGCCTGTACGCCGAAGTACTTCGTTTTGGCACGCAGGTATGACAATCTCAGAAGATGGCTCACTTCGCCCTGAACACCATGCGGTGCAGGGCTTCGTTCACAATGACATCCGTAGGATGTCAACTTTTCTTGAGAACGGCACTTTCCTTAAGGGTCTCCTCAATGAGCTTTCTGTGTTTTTCTTTATCCAGAGTCTCTTTGATCACTTTTTCGGCGGCCGATATGGAAATGTCGACGAATTCCTTACGTAAATTCTCAACGATCTTGTCGCGCTCTACCTCTAATTCCGCTCGAGTTCGGTCAACGATCAATTGAGCCTGCTTTGTGGCCTCTTGCCTCGACTCTTCTTTCAGTCTTTCACCCGTTTGCATCGTTTGAGCGATGATGGCCTGGGCCTCCTGGCGTCCTTTGTCAATCTGCTTTTGGACTTCTACCTTAGCCTGCTCATATTCTTTCTTGGTCGCCTCGGCCAGTTCCATCCCTTCCTTTGCTCTTTTCGCCCTCTCGTCGAGCATCTTCAGCACGGGTTTAAAAAGGAAGAGACGTAACAGAAAAAAGAGGACGATGAAATTGATAATAAAAGCGACCAACAATGGCAAATTAATACCAAGACTGGCAAAACCTCCCATGGTGCCCTCTTCAATAATTGATTGACGGGAGACGAAGCGCCTCCCGGAAGTCTACCCTCGCAGGACTAAAAATGTAATGAGTCCCGCCATGGAAAAAACGAGTACCACTATTGTGATCATGATGAGTGCCAAACTAATGGGTAACCCACCGCCTCCGTTGTCCATGGTGACACCTCCTTATTTGACAACCATTGCTAAGATGATACAGACGATTAAGACGTAAATCCCGATGGCCTCAGCGAGCGCCCCGATCAAAATCATGTTGGTCAGGATTGCACCTCTCGCTTCAGGGTTTCGTCCAAGAGATTGCATGGCTGAAAATCCGATCAACCCCAAAGCCAATGCTGGACCAAAAAAACCCAACCCCGCTGTCAAGCCGATCACTAACATTTTCATTACTTCCGGTGTCATTGATAATCCTCCTTTCCTCTGTTGATTAGTGTTCCTCCTCATGAGGTGATACAGCGATCGTTCCAAAGACCAAGGTTAAACCGGAAAAGATAAGAGCCTGAATTAATCCAATCAATAATTCTAAGCTATAAAAAGGAATGGTGAAAATCAAAGGAATAAGAAAACAGGAGACTAAGATTAAGATCTCACCGGCAGTCATATTGCCAAAGAGACGAAAGGTGAAGCTCAACATTCGTGTTAAATGGCTGAATATTTCGAGGACACCGACGAACATACTGATAAATCCAAACACGATATTCATAGGAGCTGTTTTAATCTTACCAGTAAATAATTCCTTCAATCCTAGCAAGAACTGGCGGACATTGATGAACTCGCCGAGGTAACGGAACCCCCCCACTGCTCTCATTCCCCAGGTTTCAACAAAGAAGAATGACATCAGGGCGATGGAAAGGGGAACATTTAAATCTGTATTGGCTGCCCGGAAGATGGCTGTAAATTCTCCATGTCCACCGTGGCCACCACCACCATGATGAATACCAATAGTTCCAAAGAAGGGCAAGAGTGCCAAGTAGGCATTCGAGATGACATAGATGAAGATGGTGGCCACTCCTGGGAAGAGCATTTTTGCATGTTTTTTTCCAGCAACACTTTCGACAAAGTTCAACAGTCCCTCGACGATCACCTCTCCCATAGCTTGCCGTCTGCTTGGAATGAGCTTTATTTTTCGGGTCAAGAAGATTGATAAAACCACCAGTACGAGCATTGTAAACCAGGAGGCAATGAGGGTATTCGTGATGCTGAAGTTGCCCACATGAAAGACTGTTTCAGCAGGAAGGGCAACATGGGGTCTGGGAACTTTTAAGATACCAGGAGGTTCTTTACCAAAAAAGCTGGAGCCGAGAGGACCAAAGATTAAACCAATCCCGAAGAGGATTAAAACTGGGACGAAAAAGAAGATGAGAATTTTTAAACGACTATTACCCATTATTCTGATTTTGCTTCAAATCTTTATCTTTTCTTATTTTTTCTTCTTCGGCTTGATAACGAAAAAGCATTCGCAATAAACCAACAAAAGCAATAACCGTTCCCAATCCCAGACCGATAAAGGTAAACAATGGGCGTTTGTTCAACATTTCAGGACGATCGAGCCAGTAACCGATTCCAACTGGAATGATCAAGCTCAAACCCACATACCAACCAACAGTAAGTAAGAATTGAAGCGGTTTTACCCACTCTTTCAGAGAAACCTCCTTGTTATGGCAAGCAAAAGGAAGCTCTAAAATGTGAATTTCTTAACATACCTCAAAAAAGTTGTCAATCAATTTTTGAGAGCTCTTAAAACCTACTATTCGCTCTCTTGATTACCCACCTGCCTACCGCAGGCAGGGATTCCCAAAAAATGATTACACAGATTTTTCTTTATTTTCAATGCGTTTCTAATCTGTGTGATCGTTTCGTAATCGGTGTAATCAGAGATTTCTGGACTTTTCAGAAATCTCATTGATAACCATCTGAATCCGTGAATCAATCCCACGCGAACGAAAGATGAAGCACGTTAACCATTTGAAATTGTTATGAAACAGAAAGAGGGTGATCCACATTGGGGGGGCGGGGATGAAGGTCTTCTTCCCGGGCGACTCCCGTCTCCATCTTGCAATGACCATTAAGGGTTCCACCTTCATTGATGATGAGCACAGGGGTGATGAGGGTTCCAGAGAATTTGCCCGTCGAATGGATCTCAACCCGTTCCTCTGCATGAAGCTCTCCCTCAACACGGCCGTTGATGATGATGATGTTTACCCCTACCTTTCCCTTAATGAGGGCGGACTCGCCCACAATCAGGGTGCCGCTTTCGAAGATTTCTCCCTCAAACCTTCCATCCAGGCGGAAGACACCCTGAAAAGTCATCTTCCCTTCAAACAGGGTCTCTTTTCCAAGAAAGGCACTGATCTCTTCAGGAACAGAAGAAGGTTTTGGGCTCCCTTTGGCAAAGAAAGTTTTTCCTCCGGACATAGGTAACTCCTTTCTCAATATAGCAAAGCGCAGAGGGCATAGCGAATAAGAAGTCAAATAGTGAACTGGTCGCTTTGTCTTATAGTCAATAAAACTACAAGACTATGAGGCTACTGGACTATGAGACTTACGAAGCGCTATGCATCTCGTAGAATTGCTTCCACAACCCTCTCCAGATCTTCAAGGGAATAGTATTCGATTTCGATCTTCCCTTTTTTCCCTCTCTGCTGGATCCGGACTTTTGTTCCCAGATGTTGCCTCAGTGAGTCCTGAAGGCTGTTGAGTTGATTTTCTAAATCGCCTTTTTCCTTTTTAATGGCGACTTTTTTCTTCGACCTTTCCGACCATCGTTTCGCCCATGCCTCTGCCTCTCTCACCGAGAGGCCTTTCTGGATGATCAGGTTACAGAGCTCTTTCTGTTTCTCTCTGCTCTCCAGGCTGAGGAGCGCTCTTGCATGACCGGACGTGATCCGGTTCTGGATGAGGTGGTTTTTGATTTCAGAGGATAGTTTGAGAAGGCGGAGGGCATTGGTGATCGTCGTCCGATCCTTTCCAATTCGCCTGCTTGCTTCTTCATGGCTGATATCAAATTTTTCTATCAGATCCCTGAAGCCTTCAGCCTCTTCAACAGGGTTGAGGTCCTCCCTCTGAAGGTTTTCAATGAGGGAGATTTCAAGGACTTCCCTGTCATCCGCCTCTCTTAAAATCACAGGGACTTCCTTTAATCCGGCCTTCTGGGCGGCCCGCCAGCGGCGCTCTCCTGCGATCAGTTCATAACCTCCATCGATCCGCCTCACCATCAAGGGGTCGAGGATTCCCTTCTCTTTGATGGTTTCAGCCAGCTCAAGGAGTTTCGATTCGTCGAAATGCTTCCGGGGTTGAGAACGATGAGGACGGATCTCTTCGATCCCGCAGTAAAAAAGTCTCCTTTCCTCCGCTCTTTCAACCTCCGGTATGAGTGCTCCCAGACCCTTGCCCAATGCCATTCTCTTAGTTGCCATTTTTCTTTCCGTTGGCCATGATCTCACTGGCCAGATTGAGATAACATTCCGCTCCCTTAGAATGAATATCATATAGAAGGACAGGCTTCCCATGGCTGGGAGCCTCGCTCAGCCGGACATTTCTCGGGATGACGGTTTGAAACACCTTCTCTTTGAAATGGTTCCTTACTTCCTCGGCCACCTGATGGGAGAGGTTGTTGCGGATGTCGAACATGGTGAGAAGAATCCCTTCGATCTCCAGCCTCGGATTGAGGGACTGTTTGATCAGACGGATCGTCTTGAGCAATTGTCCCAGGCCTTCCAGGGCGTAGTATTCGCACTGGAGGGGAATGAGGACGGAATGGGCTGCCGTCAGAGAGTTGATGGTCAGAAGCCCGAGGGAGGGGGGGCAATCGATGAAGATGTAGTCATAATCTGACTCGACCTCCTTGATCAGATGGGCCAGTCTTCTCTCACGGTCCTTCTCCTGGATGAGTTCCACCTCTGCGCCGATCAGATCGGTATTCGAGGTGACCAGATCCAGATAGGCAAGGGAAGTCTTCTGGATCATCTCCCGGAGCCCCGAACCGTTGAGCAAGGCTTGATAGATCGTCCCATTGGATTGTTCTTTGCTGAAGCCGATACCGCTCGTTGAGTTTCCCTGGGGATCGATGTCAATGAGCAGAACCCTCTTCTCTGCCACGGCAATGGAGGCGGAGAGATTGACGGCGGTCGTTGTCTTTCCCACCCCTCCCTTCTGGTTGGTAATGCAGATCACTTTCGCCATATCGGGAAACAGAGAAGCGAGCGCTTCGCTTGAGGAGCACTTCGTTTGAGGGTAGAGGCTTTTGCCTTCGACCTCCTGCCTCAAGTTCTCCAAAGGAGAACGCTCCTCTAACCTTTATCAGACTCTTTATAGCATAAAAACGGGAAGGATGGAAAGACAAAAGTCATCCCTTTTCAAACAGGAGAATGGATCTTTTAAATGAGCTGTAAGGGAGGGAGAATGTGGCGGTCTTGATCCATCGATACCGGTTTCTTGTGGACAGGGGAAGTCGTTTCAATTCCTCACCGGCACCTTCACCTTTCATCGCCAGAAGGATTCCTCCCTTTTTCAAGAAAGGAAAGCTGAGCAGGAGGAGGGTGTCGAGATCGGAGAAGGCTCTTGCAATGATTGCATCAGATCGGCCTCCCAGGGTCTGGAGAATCTGCTTGTCCTGAATGCGGCCGTGTATCGCCTCAATTCCTTTTAACCCCAGCGTCCTGATGATATGTCTCTGGAAATCAACCTTCTTTTGCACGGAATCAATTAGGGTCACCTCCAGAGAGGGCTGGATCATTTTCAAGGGAATTCCGGGGAAGCCCGCACCTGAGCCGATATCGAGGAGAGAGGAGATCTTGAGAAGAAGGGGAAAGACCGACAGGGAATCGAGGAAATGTTTAAGGACAATCCCCTTTTCTGACCGGATGGCCGTGAGGTTCATCTTCTCATTCCATTTGAGGAGCTCCCTGAGATAAAGGTCGAAGGCCTCAACTGTCCTTTCACTTAAATTGATTCCAAAAGCCTTTGCCCCATTGATAAGGAGCTTTATATTTTCCATCTCCATTGGAAAACACATATCATAAAATCACCTCTTTGGCTATCAGCAGGGCTTTTTCTTTTTAAAAAATTGATTGAATTTTTTACTCAAGAGCAGTAATATTTAATAAGAAAGGAGCATTTTGCGAAAGGGGGTATCTCATGGCTAAAAAATTGATAAAATTCCAGTTTGTTGTCTTTTTTTTCATTTTTACCATAGTGTCTTTCGGCAGTGCTCAACCCAAATATCCTGAAACCATATCTACTGTTCAGATCGCATATAGCAATGAGATTCAGGCGTGCCAAAACTATTTAGCCTATGCTCAAAGGGCAAAATCGGAAAACTATCCCAACCTCTCCTATCTTTTTACTTCTTTTGCGGCCTCTGAAGCCATCCACGCACAAAATTTCAAACAGATTTTGTTGGATCTGGGAATCAAGGCCAAAGAGGCACCCGACCTAAAATTGAAAATTTCAGGGACAAGGATCAATTTAAAAGAAGCTCTTGAATTTGAGATGTTAGACATTGATCAAAGGTATCCTCAACTCATTGAAAAGGCCAAGCCGGAAAATTATTTGCCTGGCCTTCGGCATCTCAATTATTCATGGGAGGCAGAGAAGCAACATCGGGAACTCATCCTGAAGATGCAGTCGGGCACAGGCATTTTTTTTGGAATTCTTGCAAAAAAGATTGAAGAGACCTCTTTCCAATATTTTGTTTGTCAGACCTGTGGTTCCACAACCGTGGAGCTTCCCAATCAGGCGTGCCATATTTGTAAGAGCCCGGTTTCCGCCTATCAGGAGGTATCAAGGCTAAAGTAAAATTTTAAAATTCAAAAAGTTGAGACTGGTGAAGTCAATCCCTCCAAGGATGAGGGGGAAAGGAGTCATGTCATGATTATTCGAATAATTCCTATTGTTATGATTGCACTGCTGATCGCACAACCTGCTTCGGCTCAGTTCGATCGGTTATTGAAAGGGATTGGGCTGGGTGGACAGAAAGGGCTTAGTGATGCAAAAATCGGTGAAGGATTAAAAGAGGCATTGAAGGTAGGGACAGAAAACACCGTGACTTTTACTGGTAAAACAGATGGGTTCTTTCTGAACCAGGCGATCAAGATCCTGATGCCAGAGAAACTCCGGACCCTGGAAAAGGGGCTGAGGGCAGTGGGCTATGGTCCGCAGGTGGATGAGTTTGTCCTGAGCATGAACCGTTCAGCCGAGGAGGCCGCCCCGTTTGCCAAGGAGATCTTCTGGAATGCGATCGGAGAAATGACCTTCGAAGATGTGAGAAAGATCTTTTCAGGACATGAGACAGCAGCCACAGAGTATTTTCAAGGGAGAACCTCAGATAAGCTGACGACCATCTTCAAGCCGATCGTCAGCAGGACGATGAACGAGGTGGGCGTCACCCGTCAATATAAAGATCTGGTGGGACGATATGAATCTATCCCCTTTGTGAAAAAGGAGACCTTTGACATTGATCAGTATGTCGTCACCAAGGCGCTCAATGGATTGTTCCATGTGCTCGGCGAGGAAGAGAAGAAGATTCGCACAAATCCCGCAGCTCGAACCACCGACCTGCTTAAAGAGGTGTTTGGCAAATAGAAAAAGAAGCGATTCGTTTCTGAATAAAACTTAATGGAATCGAGCAATATGGGGACGTTGTTTTCTATTTTGCTAATATAAGATCGGAAGCCAAAAAGTAAAATAGAAAACAACGTCCCCGGCCTTTATAAAGGGAGGAAGAGTCATGAAAAAATGGATCAAAATAGGAATCGTTGTCCTTGGGATTATTCTCCTCCTTTTCATCGGCCTTAATATTTTAATTAAAAGCTATCTCTCCGGGGAGAGATTGAAGGCGATGATCCTTCCAAGGGCGGAGGCTTTGACAGGCAGAAAGGTCTCCTTAGAGGATATCCATGTCTCTCTCTTTAAGGGGGTGGTCGCAAAAGGGTTAAGTGTGAAGGAGATGGATGGACAGAAGGATTTCTTTAAGATGAAGGAGTTTGTCCTCTCCTATCGGCTTTTGCCCCTCCTGAAAAAACAGCTCGTCATCAGCAAAATAGAGATTCTCTCCCCATCTGTGACGATCGTAAAAGATCGAAATGGAAAGTATAACTTCAGCAGCATTGTTGAGAAGGGTTCCCAGAAACCCTCGAAACCCGCTGAACCCGGGGAGCAAGGGCTTCCGATCTCTATCAGTGCCGACAGATTATTCGTCCAAAACGCCCAGTTGAAGTTTGTTGATGAGGAGAAAGCCTTGCCGGATGTCTCGGGGGTCTTTGACATGGAATTTGTGGGATCGGTCGAGAAGGACGGAACCCCAAAAATGAAATCCGGGCAGATCTCGGTTAAGGAAATCAACATTATTTTAAAGGGGGCTGAAATAAAAACCACAGGGAAGATCGACATGGATGATCAAACCATCCGTGCGAATTTGAGGACAGTAATTGAAAAAAATAGCATTGATCTGACCGCGACGGTCAAAGATTACCTGAAGGCGCCTGACATTAGCGCCAATCTTCATGCGAAAGATTTGGATCTCGATAAGTTGATGGGTTTAGGGGGTGCCGAGAAAGCCCCCAAAGAAGCCGTTTCAAAAGAACCGGCTCAAAAAAAGGAGAAGCCATCCAAACAGACAGAAGGTGACATTGACAAGAAACTGAAAGCCTCCGGCCAGGTGAAGGTCGATGCGGCGAAATATCAGGGTTATACCATCAAAGACTTGAGTGTGAATTACAGGTATCTCGATGGGATATTAAAAGTGGAGCCTCTTGGACTGCAATTTTCCGGAGGGGACGTTTACAAGACCGAAGGGACTTTAGGTGGTAAACTTCAATTGGCCAGCGCCCGGGTTCTGGAAACTCTCAAAGGAGATGCAGATCTCAAGCTCGGCAAAGGGATCATCAAAGATTCCCAGATTTTCAATGCCATTTCCTCTCTCACCGGCATTCAGGCCCTGAAGGACCCCGTTGTTGATCAAGGTTCATTCCATTTTGACATCAAGGAGGAGAAGGTATTGATAGATGGGTTTATCAGCTCGGCCCTTTTCAGACTTGCCCCCAAGGGATCTATGGGTTTTGACCAAAAATTGGATATCCCTGCCGAACTTAAGATCTCACCCGAACTCAGTAAAAGCCTTTCCAAAGAGTTGTCCAAGATGAAGTTCATGACGGATGACCAGGGATGGATGGTCCTCCTTCTTAAAATAAAAGGCACAACCGAAAAGCCGAATGTAAGCCTTGATACGAAAGGGGTGATAAAGCAGATCGTTCCAGATTTAACCAGAGAGATCGAAAAAAGACTCTTTCAGAAAAAGAAGTCTTCGAAGTAAGCAAAATAGGAAAAGGGAGGTGGGGACGTTGTTTTCTATTTTTCCAACATAAGACCTGGGGCGAAAAAGTGAAATAGAAAACAACGTCCGTAACATCCCCATAAAATTTAATGAGACTGGAGAACGAAGATTAAGGATCTGAGAGCGATCCGACGAGGAGTGATAATTATGGAAACAATATCCAAAACAAAGCAGCAGCTTCTCCTTGAGATGGAAAAGCTTCGGACGAGGCTGGATGCCACGGAGCGGCGCTTACAGGAGGCTAACGAGCTATTGCAGGCTCAGATCGCCGAGCAGAGGAGCGCAGAGGAAACCTTTGAGAAAGCTCAAAAATACACTGAGAGCATCGTGGAAACAATACGTGAACCTCTTTTGGTGCTGGATTCAGACCTGAGGGTTCTCTCGGCCAACCGTAGTTTTTATGAATCATTCAAGGTCACGCCAAACGAAACGGTAGGCAATCTTATCTATGACCTCGGAAACCGGCAATGGGATATTCCCAGCCTTCGGATGTTGCTTGAA
>Ga0315277_10000945_pt1 | contig 43489 bp, 26 predicted proteins | sample YL17G05_15_MG_FD_203695 | JGI IMG/M metagenome (GOLD analysis project Ga0315277, IMG submission 203695) | Sediment microbial communities from Yellowstone Lake, YNP, Wyoming, USA - YL17G05_15 | ecosystem: Environmental > Aquatic > Freshwater > Lake > Sediment | place: USA: Wyoming | collected... | reverse complement strand
CCATCATCGACAGCCCGCTGTGGAACAGCCTGCAGGACCTCTATGTCGTCCTGCAGGACAGCCTGAACAAGAGCTTTACGGTCTCGAATGCGACGGCTGTGAACTCGGGTGATTGGCTCGACGTGCAGATTCCGCTGAGCCAGTTCACCGGCGTCAATCCGGCCAAGATCAAGAAGATGATCATCGGCGTCGGCAAGCGCACGAATCCGACTGCGGATGGTTCCGGCATGCTGTTCATCGATGACATCCGAGTGATCAAACCGTAACACAGGGTTACAGGATGAATGCCGGGACAGGCCAACCACCCGTCCGGGTTTTCATCGCACAGATGCACAAGACGGGGCCTGTACCTTCCGGGGTGCAGGCCCCTGCTATTTCCCCCTTCTATGCGATGATTTGGGCCGCTTTCGCTAAAGTCACGGCCCCCGCCGCCCGAAAAACCGAGGGCAAAGCAGTTCTCGCCCGGATGACGGTATGGACCGAGAAAATACCTGAATTTCGCTTGCAAACAGGCTGCCCCATCTGGTATAAGAGATACTGCAATGACCTGTGGGTTTTCATTGCCCGACGCCGAGTTTATGGGCCCGCTGATCATGGGTAGTTTCGGTCTGCACGTGGACTCACGGAGGTGGTTTTACCACATACGCAGACAGGCAGGCACGCTTCGCACATTCTGGCTCACATCGGTCAGGCTTTGTGAGAGAAGGAGGTGATGGCGAACCCGAGAGAAATCATCTTTCACGAGCATGAGGCTGGGGAAGGGCAAAAGCAACTTTGTCAAGCCGTCTGCGCGGAGTGCCGCGAGGTCTAAGTGCCTCGCCGGGTCTGCATTCTCGGACGGCGGGCGTTTTGGTGCGTGATCAAGTCACGCGATATAACGAACATGGGTAGAAGGAGGACAATTATGAGTAACAGAGTGATCTGCATTATGGCCCTGGCCCTCGTGATGGGACTGGCCCAGGTGAGTCCGGCGGCCTGGGACCCCAACACGGATGCGGCCCTGGTCGGATGGTGGGCGTTCGACGAGGGCTCGGGGACAACCGCCAAGGATTCATCCGGCAAGGGCAACGACGGGACGCTGAATGGCGGCGTCACGTGGGTGCCCGGCTGGCGCGGGAGCGCACTGGAATTCAACGGCACCAGTGGCTACGTCGGCACCGGCAAGAGCCTGCTGAACAACGCGGTCGATTTCACCATGTGCGGCTGGGTCAAGTCGCAGAACTCCAATGCCAGCCGTATCGGACTCTTCGGACAAAACGATCTGATCGAAATGGGGTTCAATAGCGGCAATGCCGAGATCTGGGGGGCAACAGGCGGCACCACCAACACTGCGTGGGCGTTCAACAACGCATCGGAGTGGCATCACCTCGCCGTCGTCGATTCGGGAGCATCCATGATGATCTACATCGACGGCGTACTGGCGAACACCGGCGGCGGTGGGACCCACGCCACGTCCACGTTCTTCTTCAACATCGGTGGCGGCGGCGTCTGGGATGCGAGCGGTAACTGGTTCGATGGGCAAATCGATGACGTCCGCCTTTACTCGCGCGCGCTCACGGCGCAGGAGCTCAAGTCGATGATTCCGCCCAAGGTGAAGGCACGCAACCCCAGCCCCGCTGACGGCGCTACGGGCGTGATGATGCCGCTGTTCACCTGGACGCCCGGCGACCTCTCAGTGTTTGAGGATGTCTATCTGGGCACGACTCCAGAGTTGACGGCAGCGAACCTGGTTTCCAATCATCAGTCGATCCTGTTCAAGATGTACTACCACACGGTGCCACCGCTGGTGCCGGGACAGAAGTACTACTGGCGCATCGATGGCTTCGACGCTGCCGGGCACGTGTTCACGGGCGACGTGTGGAGCGCCACGATGATGCCGGTGGCTGCCTGGGCCCCCGTGCCGGCCAACGGCGCTCAGTACCAGGTCGTCGACGTCAATCTGGCTTGGACCCTGGGCCAAAATGCCACCAAGCACGAGGTCTACTTCGGCACAAGCAAAGATGATGTCACTAACGGTGCGGCCAGCGTCTCCAAGGGTTCCGTGAACGTCCTTACGCTGGATCCGGGCCCGTTGGCGAACGCAACGACCTACTACTGGCGCGTGGACGAGGTCACCAGCGGCGGTCAGAAGACCGTTGGAGAGGTCTGGAGCTTCGCGACCCGGCCGGCTATCGCAAAGGTCAACAACTTGATAGGCTGGTGGAAACTGGAGGATGAGGGTTCCGGCACAGCCGTGGATTACTCCGGCTGGGATCACGACGGAACTCTGAATGGCAACCCGCAGTGGAGTGATGGGTATTCTGGCCAGGGCTTGCAGCTTGACGGAGTCGATGACTACGTAGAGATCCCCAGCGTGGGAATCAGCGGCGCGGCATCACGCACGATCACTGGGTGGGCAAAGGCGGATAGCACCGCCATAGGGAACTGGACGGACGTCTTCGGCTTCAGCGGCCCCGGTGGGAACGGAGGACACTTCGACATCGAGAGAAGAGACTACAGCTCCTACGCCCTTCACATCTATGGTTACGAGGCCGACCTGATCCCGGTGGATCTGGAGTGGCACCACTTTGCCGCCACATACGATGGCACAAATGCAGTGCGTTACGCGGATGGGGTGTCCATTGGCAGCGCGCCGGTGACGCTCGCCACAACAAGCACCTTCCGTATGGGCAAACGCGTAGACACCGGTGCTTTCTTCCCTGGCATTGTGGATGACGTGCGTCTCTATGACAAGGCATTGACCCTTGAGGAGATCCAAGAGACGATGCGAGGCGATCCGCTTTTGGCGGGGAGCCCCAGTCCGGGGTCGGGGCTTACCGTGAACATCAGCGAAGCGGGGACGCTCAGTTGGTCTGCCGGAGAAACGGCGGCCAAGCACGATGTGTACCTTGGCAAGGATAAAACAGCCGTCAGGAAGGCCGATACAAGCTCGCCCGAGTACATGGGGCGCCAGGCCGGCACGAGTTACTCTACGGCCGGAGTGGTCGAGTTCGGGGGCGGGGACTACTTCTGGCGGATCGACGAGGTCGAAGCTGATGGAACCACGATCCACAAGGGCGGCGTTTGGTCATTCACGGTACCCGACTATGTCCTTGTGGACGATTTCGAAGGGTACACGAACAACTCGCCGAATCGCCTTTTCCAGACCTGGATCGATGGCTGGGGATTCTCAGAAGACGAGTTCTTCCCGGCGGGCGATCCGGGCAATGGGAGCGGCGCGACGGTTGGACATGATATCTGGACGGTGGGCACGCCGTACACGGACATCGTGGAAACCTCGGTCGTCCGGCCGGACGGCAAGCAGTCTATGCCGTTAGGTTACGACAACAGCAGCAGCCCATTCAATTCGGAAGCCGTGCGGACCTGGGAATCGCCTCAGAACTTCACGGACAGTGGCGTCAGTGTCCTGAGCCTGCAAGTCTATGGCTATCGCACCGCGCCCACTACTGTAGCGGTCACGGAGACCGGCGGCAAGATGAGCGTGACCGGCGACGGCTTGGACATCTGGAACACTAGCGATGAGTTCACCTTTGCCTACAAGACCCTCAACGGCGACGGCTCGCTGATTGCCAAGGTCGTCAGCAATGGCACCGGCACCAACAACTGGGCCAAGGGCGGCGTGATGATTCGCGACAGCCTCGATGGCAGCTCCGCTCACGCCATGATGGTCATGACGGGTAGCTCCGGCAATGGCGCTGCCTTCCAGAATCGGGCGACAGCCGGTCTGAATCAGGGCGCCAACGACGCCACGTCAAACACCAACTCCACCGCCACGGTCGCGCCGCCGTACTGGGTCAAGATCGAGCGCGTCGGCGACACCTTCACGGGCTCTACTTCCCCCGACGGCGCCGCCTGGACCGTACTCAACTCGACAGATGTCGTGATGACTGGTTCGGTCTACGTCGGTCTTTGCGTGACCTCGGGCGTTCGTGGTACGAATCGGACGTTCCAGTTCGAGGGCATCAAGAGCACCGGCAGCGTCAGCGGCCAGTGGCAAGGGGCCATCATCGACAGCCCGATATGGAACAGCCAGCAGGACTTCTATGTCGTCCTCCAGGATAGCCTGGGCAAGAGCTTTACGGTCTCGAATGCGACGGCCGTCAACTCGGGTGACTGGCTCGACGTGCAGATTCCGCTGAGCCAGTTCACCGGCGTCAATCCGGCCAAGATCAAGAAGATGACCATCGGCGTCGGCAAGCGCACGAATGGGACTGCAGACGGTTCCGGCTTGCTGTTCATCGATGACATCCGAGTGATCAAGCCGACTCCGTAACCGCAGGTTAAACGATGAATGCCGGGATGGGTCAACCGCCTCTCCGGGCCTTCGTCTCACAGAGGTATGAATCGGGGCCTGTGTCCACACGACACAGGCCCCGAGTGTTTTGGATCCGGGGGATTTCCTCCGCCGGCGAGACCATCGGCCCACGTGGGCTCGCAGGAGCATTGCGCGACAATCCCCGCTCATATAGCCGGACCCGATCCGGGTACACCCCGGCCGCCCGGGTGAATATCCGTTACCGAGTACCCCGTTGCGGCCTTTAGTAGATGGAAGGTGATGGATCGACGGCCCGCCGCCCGCAATCAGTGCTGCGGACGATGGTGGCAGGCAAGGCTAGAATACGCATGGATGCATCAGCCACGGGAAGACGGATCAATGAAAGGGTACGACTATGATGCGGCAAAGAGCTTTATGGATAGCGGTTGGCGGCATGACAATTCTTCTCTTCGGGCGCGGACTCCGCGCGGACACGGTAGCGATCGGAACCCACCCGCCGCCTCACGTGTTGGCCTCCTCCCACGGCATCGGGCTGGGAGTCTGGATCGGCGGTCCGGCATGTGAGCCGCCTGTGCGCGAAAGGGTGATCGTCACAAGTCCGTGGCATCGCCGGTTCGCTCCCCTCTGGCGGCCTCACCGCGAGGTGGTAGTCGTCCGGCCTCCGGTCGTCATTCGTCGCGAGCCGACAGTGATCGTGGGATGCCCCGCGCCGGTGATCGAGAACGGCGTCGTCGACGTATGGATCACCAACTCCAACGGCTCGCGGACGTCCGTGCGGCTGACGCGGCAGGGCGCGTGGTACATCGGCCCGCGCGGGGAATGGTATCCGACGATGCCCACGAACGAGCAGTTGCGAGTCATTTACGGCTTCTAAGATCGAGGCCAACACCCACTTGGCGCCGGCTCACGCCGGATGTGCCTCAGGTTTGCAGCACCCGCAGACGCCCGACTTTCGCCGGGCGTCTGTGTTTCCGCCAACGAGTGAAAACAACGGACTGCAATGATCCACTATTCGGGCTCGTTGTCCGTCTTGACGATGATATTCACCACCTCTTCCGGCGAGTCGGTCATGTGGAACAGGCTCACGTCGTCGTGATCGATCGTCCCGGCGGACAGCAGCGACTCTTCCATGAATGTCCGCAGGCATGCCCAGAACGTATTGCCTACGAGGACGACCGGGAACTGCTCGATCACCCGGGTCTGCATCAGTGTCAGCGTCTCGAAAATCTCGTCGAGCGTTCCGAACCCGCCGGGCAGAGCGACGAACGCTGTGGAGTACTTCACGAGCATGACCTTGCGGACGAAGAAATGGTCGAATTGCACGAAGCGGTCGACGTACGCGTTGGGCTTCTGCTCTTTCGGCAGCTTGATGTTGCAGCCGACGCTCAGGCCACCCGCTTCCTTGGCCCCGCGATTGGCGGCCTCCATGATGCCGGGCCCGCCGCCGGTGATGACAGCGTAGCCTGCCTCGGCCAGCCGCCGGCCGATCTGCCGCGCCAGATCGTAGTAGCGATGGCCCTCCGGGAACCGGGCGGAGCCGAACACCGTCACTGCCGGACCCGTGACTTCGAGCGACTCGAAGCCCATGAGGAATTCGAGGAAGTAGCGGACCGCGCTCTCCAGCTCCTCCGGCCGATTCTGCCGGCCCATCAGGAACTTCTTCTCCAGCTCGACCGTCGTGTCGAGAAATCGCGGCGCCGCCTTACGGCCGACCGACTGCTGCTCATTCACACTGCACCTCCCTGGCATTTGTGTCCGGTCACGGCGTATAGCCGAACTTGCCCCAGATGCCCAACTGCATCCACTGCACGTCCCGGATGCCGTCGGGGGTCGTGGCCACCCAAGGGCCCGGATGCGAGCGGACGTTCTGCCGGCCCTTCTTGATGGTCTCGCTGCCGGTCCACTTGTGGTAGTCGGCGTGCCCGTCCATGAAGCTGAAGGTCGTCCCGTCGCCGTGGCGAGTCGTCGGCTGGTCCCACCACTCCGGCCGCAGATACTTCGTGGCGTATGCATCGGGACTCGACATGCCCTCGTCGATGAATAGCAGCCGCTCGGATGGCTGCGGCACCAGAATCCTCTTCTTGAATTGCGGGCTGCCGTCCACCGTGCGGCCGTTACTCGAAATCATCATGGCGTATGTGAGCAACTCGCCTCGATAGCCTGTGGGACATTTGTAGAGGTCCAGCTCGCGCACGTACGACCACAGCGCTCCGTACTGGATGCCCTTGATCTGCTCGGCCTCCGGCAACTGCCCGCCCTGCACATAGTTGCCCGCCCACGTCTCCCCCACCCACAGCGGGGCGTATGCGCCCCGCCACGTTCCCTCCGCCCTGCCTGCCTCGGCGCTGACCAGCTTGTCATCGTTCTCGTCGGCGTACATGATCCACGCCAGCGCCAACTGCTTGAGATTGCTCATGCACGCCGCTCGCTGGCCCTGCTCTCTCGCCCGCTGCAACGCCGGCATCAGAATCGCCATCAGGATCGCGATGATCGCAATGACCACCAGCAGCTCAATCAGTGTGAACCCGCCCGCCCGCTTCATGGGTAACCCTCTCGTCTGCCGAATGTCCCTTTTATCCGATATCCGTGTCAGAGATGCAGACAGCGTCACGTCAACTCAGCGTCTATGCCGGCATCTCCCGGCCGGCGCGCCGCAATCATTCCGGCCGCTGACTTCATCATACCAGTCCTGCACGCCGACGCCAGCACATAAAGCAACTCAGACGAATCCCGGGCGTGCTTGGTATTTGGTGGTACAGCCGGTCTGCTGTTGGATGCTGCACGCATGGCAAGCCTCGCCGCAGGGCCCTGAGCACCAAATCGCGAGTGAGAGTCGGATGGCCGGCGTTACCGCATTACCCAGCTTTGGCCTTTGTAGACCGTCTCTACGGCGGGCCGTATCGTGGGGTCGCCCTGCAGGACGTAATCTAGTTGGAGCGTCTTGCGGAGAAAGACCTCGACGGGCTGGCCGGCCTGATCGACCGCTATCGGGTGCTGCACGACGGCGGTCTCATTGCTCAGGCCGCTGACAAACACTTTGAAGCCTTTGGCTTTCTGATCGAAGTCGCGCCAGACGACGACGATGTCCTTGGCGTTGTCCTCGCCCTGTAGGATGCGGCTGTCCACCTTGTCCACCGATTCGAGGAAGGGGTAAACCGTTTCGTGCCGTTTCTTGATCTGCTGGAACGCGATCGGCGGGACGCCCTGCCCGGCCGGCACGATCTGGAATGTGTCGGTCATCAGGTCGCACTTCGGATAAAAGTCCACGTCCTGACGAGTCCGGTTGGTCACCGTCAGGATCATGTACCAGAACCGGCTCTGACCGTCGCGGCCCCAGGGCACCACGATCTGCTGCGGATGCTCGAATCGGACCTCGACCGTCCACTGCCCCGGCCGCTGAACAATCGCCGGCTCGGGGGCCGCGATGCACAAGCCTGCCAGAACCGCTGCCAGCACCGTCCCATAACACAGCCGTTTTCTCATCGAATGTCCCCTCGTCAGAGAACCTGCGCAATACCCTGCCATGCTACCTTCTGCATCTTCCCTATTTTACAGAAATCCCGCGGGAATGCCAAGAAGATTTTGCCGCAAACCGTGCCCGGGCGTGCGTTTACACCGTCCCTGTCGCAGGGCATCCATCCCTGTGCAGAGGTCACGACCCCTGCGCCTCCGGCAGGCAAGTCCGGTACTTGGCCGTTCTTTGCGGTTCTTCCGGGGGCTTTACCTTCGCGGCGAGGCCAGACGCCGCCGCATCTCCATCTTGCTCTCCCACTTATGCGGGTCCACCCCCAGGTGACGCTCCCAATCCAGCCGCCAGAGTTCCCGCCAGGACTGCCAGACGGACTTCAGAAGTCTCCGTACTTTCATAATGTCCTCCTCCAAGAGGTTTCCATTATCCTGCCTCAAGATCCTACCATGACAGCCCCTGCGTGAAAATAGGCAAGTGAATCTTTTTTCGCGTTTCACAGAGAGGCGTGAGACATCCGGCCCGCAGGTGGGCTGAGCCGGTGGAAAAAGGGCTGCTTTCTTGCTTCGCATCGGGTAATCTGGATACGTCACGACGCGGGCTCGGCGCCGGCGCATCGATCTGGACTGTGGATCAAAGGAGGCTGCACTATGACTGACGCAAACAATGGGAAGACGCGACATCTGACACGGCGAGGCTTCGTTTCTGCAACCGGGGCCGCTGCGCTGTCTTTCACGCTTGTCCGGCCGGGCTCTGTCCGGGGCACCGCCGCAAACAGCCGGATCAAGGCAGGCGTCATCGGCCTGGGCGGCCGCGGCCGGATGATCACGGGCATGGTGCAAAAGCACGGCGGTTATGAGCTTGTCGCCCTGGCCGACTACTTCGACACGGTCGTCAACTCCGCCGGCGAGCAGTTCAATGTGCCGAAGGACAAACGCTTCACGGGTCTGTCCGGCTACAAGGGACTCATCGCCAGTGGCGTCGAAGCGGTTTTCATGGAGACGCCGCCCTACTGCTTCCCCGAGCACGTGGAGGCGGCGGTCGAGGCGGGCCGGCACGTGTATATCGCCAAGCCGCTCGGCTGTGATGTCCCCGGCTGCCTGAGAATCCAGCAGGCGGCGAAGAAAGCGACGGCGGCCAAGAAGGTCTTCCTGTGCGACTTCCAGACCCGCACCGACCCGTTCTTCATCGAGGGCGTCAAGCGCGTGCAGGAAGGCGCGATCGGCCGGATCGCCCTGCTCAGCTCCGAGTACAACGACGAGAGCTTCCGCGACCCGCCGAAGACCGCCAACGTCGAGAGCCGCCTGCAGGAGCTGATCTGGGTCAACGACGACGACCTCGGCGGCAGCTACATCGTCAACGCAGGCATCCACGCGATCGACGTGGCCCTGTGGATCGCGAGCCAGAGGCCGGCCAGCGCGATGGGCGCCTCACAGATCGGACGCAGCGACCCGCACGGCGACTCCCACGACGTCTTCTCCATCACCTACGAGTTCCCGAATGGAATGATCCTGAATCACCGCGGCGAGCACCTGAAGAACCGCTCCGAGTTCCGCAGCGACTGTCTCGCCCAGGGCAGTGACGGCGTCCTGGAGACCGGCTACACCTCGCGGGTCCGCATCCTCGGCAATCGCACCGGCTGGCGGGGCGGCGACGTCGTCGAGCTCTACCCGCGCGGCGCCGAGCGCAACATCGACGCGTTCCACAAGTCCGTCATCGCCGGCGACACCACCAACCCGACGATTGAGCCCAGCATCAACGCGACCCTGACAACGATCTTAGGCCGCGAAGCCGCCCGCCGCAGAACGAGACTAACCTTCGATGAGGTCCTGAAAGAAAGCCGCCGGCTCGCCCCCGACCTCTCCGGCCTGAAGGCATAGCACGGACATCCCGCCCGTGGGACACACGGGAACACGCAGGGCCAAGATGGCCCTGCCATTCATGGGCAAGATGCCCATGCTACGGTTCCCGCAACTCCAATGAGGCTGGCCGGGTGCGATACACGCCCTGCGAACACTGGCCCGTTACTGCCGTTGTTGTCTCGTTGCCTTCCGAGGGGAACGCAACTACTGGCCTGAACTGGCCTCGAACTGGGAAGGCCGGCTGACCGAATCATAGTACAGACGCAGCCCAACCGCGCTGTTGTGACCGCCCGTGGCTGTCACCTTGGTCAGAATTCGGAGAGAGAGGCCGTCGCCAGAGTCGAATCCGCCGTCGGAGATGGCTCCGAGAACAACAACCACTTCCTTAGCCTTATCCGGATTTCGTGTGGCACCTTGAACGTTCGTCACATCACCGGAGGCGATGGGGGTCCCGTTCTTGAGCAGTTCCGCACGGAGGTCAAAATACGTCCCCTGGTCATCACTATTCTTCAATCCGACCCATACACGAAGATCTTCCACAGATTGCAGGAACATTCCCGACGGAACCGTATATGCCCAGGTCCCAATCTCCTTGAAGGCCGTCCGGTTGACGCTCGGCGAGTCCTTGTACTTGGGCGTCGTGCCCGTCGGTGCGCCGTTGTCCAGCGTCAAGGCCGGGGCGACTCCGTGAAGATAGAGGTCCTCAACAACCGGCGGTCGGTTGAACGTGTAGAGGAAGCCGTGGGCAGAGCCATCCCCGGGGTCGTAGAAGCCGACAATGAGGCCGCCCTTGATGCGCATTGGAAACGTGTTGATTGCGCCCGGGTAGTCGAGTGTGGTCCAAGTGGTCCCGTCATAGAGAAAACCGTGATCTCCAGCCCCGCCGTCACGGTACGACCCGATGATGTTGTTTCCCTCGATATCGAACGGATAGGCCAGAACCCCTCCTGGACCATAGAGTGGGGTGAACTCCTTTTTATCGATGTCATAAAGCCAGCCGTAGTCGGTCCCCGTCTGGCCGAAACCAACAATGATGCCGCCGGTTCCAGCATCCATGTCGATGCCCTGTGCGTACGTCGTGCTTGCTCCAGGCGCATCGAAGCTGGTCCAATCGATCCCGTCATAGACAAAGCCGTGGTACGCGCCTGGCAGACCGTGGCAACCGACAATGTGACCGCCATCAATGCCGAAGATAGATGTCTGCGGCGCTCCAGGGAAATCGATGGTTCCCCAGGTCGTCCCGTCATACTGAAAGCCATGAGGCGTAGTCCAGCCATCGTAGGTGCCGACAATTTTGCCCCCCTCGATGTCCATTGGACTTGTAAGGTACGCTCCGGGGAAGTCCACGGGGCTCCAGTTCGTGCCATCATAGAGAAAGGCGTGCGACCCCGACGCGCCAAAGTAGTGACCGACGACATTGGTGCCATCAGTGCCGTATAAATATGTCCGGGACGCTCCCGGGGCGTCGATGGTAATCCAGTCTGCCTCTGCGTATTGCATGGTACACAATGCTGCCAACATCGCCCCCACAATCAGATTACCCATTTTCGTCTTCATTGGTCTATCTCCTCGAAATCGTTAGCACTTCCTCAACAAAGTACCGTTATCTTCGGATATCCAATTCATACCTGTGCCAGATCACCTCCTTTCCGTTCTTTGCGAACTATGGCCCGACTGCCTCTGATGACCGTGAATGAAATGGACAGGTGTAGACGTGTGGCACGGAAGAATCAGGCGGCGGACGCTCAGAGAGAGAGAGAGAGAGAGACGACAGCACGACCGTTGCCGACTGACGATACGCATTTTGAGTTGTGCAATCTCTTGAGCGGCAATCGCTCTTGAGGCGGCACTTGACATCTCTGCGTCATCGAAGGGCCTCCACCGACGCCAAGAGACAACCTAGCCAACGTTAGGCACAACCGGCACCCTCTGGTTGGGCCTGTCTCTGCCCGTAATTTACCTCCCGGTCAGTCCCGCTGTCTATACGTAGAAATACGTATTTCGGGGGGTGACAAATCGATTTTCTTGCGTCAAACTCCACGTATATGCAGAAAGACGCGAGCGTGCGACAACTCACTCGGTGAAGTGGAGAGTCACGAAGGCGGGGGTGTCTTTGTCTTGGCCGGAGAAGACGTTGAACTGGGGCCAGTCGGCGTAGTCGTCGTGATCGCGGACGGAGAATGTCACTCGGAGGGATGAGCCTGCCCCTATGCACACGTCGGCCACGTTCGGATCGCCGGCGGTCAGCACTGCCGCCGGGATGGCCATCTCAATCGAGTAGCCGTCCTGGCGCACAGAGTATCTGGCGGTGACGGGGGACACGTCGATGCTGCGCCAACTCGTGTCGCCCGGGACGATTGTGCCGAGCTCGCCGGAGACATACGGCTTGCCCTCCGCGCCCGTGGGGACGGCGTAGAAACGGTAGTTGCGCTGGTCGCCGGTCGTCCACCCGTCCTGCAGGGTGTCGATATCGATCTCGAAGTTGTCGTTGAAATGCCAGTACGGGTCCTTGTACCACGTCTGCACGGCGTCGTCAGTGACATCCGCCGCCACGTAGAGAAGATCGTCTGACCAGGCGACGTAGGCGGACACCTGCGAGTCGCCATCGGACGGCGTCCAGGGCCTCGCCACCTTTGTGTACTCGCCGGCGTGAATGAGGCCATCGATCTGCGGCGTGCTGCGAGCCACCCGATCGTTGCACCAGAAGAGGGGATACACGTCGTTGCCGTCGGACAAGCCATCATTGTCACAATCCGGATTCAAGGAATCCAATTCCTGGTAGTAGACGGCGGTCATCTCCTTCAGATCGCTCAGGCCGTCGCCGTCCGTGTCGCTCTTTGTGGGCGAGGAGCCGAACGATTCCTCCGTGATGGGCAACTCGCCGGCATCCGGAATCCCATCGTCGTCGCTGTCCGGCGCCGTGCACAGTCTCGCCCATTCGGGGTCCAGGGCAAGCCAGCTCCGCGGGTCCAGAACATTGGAGAGCAGGAACCAGAAATGCCTGGAGCTATCGGCGGGATAGGCGAATCCCGGCGGACGGTCTGCATGCCCCATGTCGTTGCCGCCGGGATTGCCGCTGGCGGCGAAGATGGAATCCAGCGAGTGCAGGTACTCGTGGACGAGGATGCCGTCGCGATCGAGGCCCGAGTAGAGCGGGATTGGGATATACGAGGCGTTGCCGAGAAATCCCCTGTTGACGCCTATGGAGATGCCGGCGTAGGCTGCCACGGCTCCGTCGGAATTCTCGAACGCATAAAACGCGACGACGACCGAATACTGCCCGTCAACGATGCCAGCGTCGCGCAGGTCCTTCTCCAGCGAACCGCCACCGATTGGCCAGTACGCCAGCATATACCTGCCCTTACCGGACACCTCCCAGAGCTGTGCCGGCGTCAGCACCCGGTCCACAACCATCCAGTCGGTCTTCATCAGGCACTTGAGGTTGGAGCTTCGCCAGAGGAAATGCTGCGCCTGGGCCACTTCGGCCTTCAGCGTCTCGATGTTCGCCTCGGAGAGAGTCACCGCGAGGCGCCCGTCCGACCAGGTCCGCCGGTAGCGGGGATAGACGACGACCAGCGTGTCGATCTCCACGTACTGCATCGTGCCCGCGGCGCACGCGTACTCCCCGGCGGTTGCCAGAGACCCGGCGGCGGGAGCGATCCGGCTCGGCACCGTCGAATAACACGAGAAGCATCCGTTCTCAAGGACGGCATCGGTGAGCAGTCCGCTAACACCCCCAACGCCGGGCGCCATGACATTCACCTCGGCAGTGAAGGGCCGGCCTTGCCCAGCAGCCAACGCGGCACAGACAAGCGTCACGGCAGCCGCGACGGGTAGATGACCATATCTCGTCGTGCTCATTGTCACTCCTCGAAGGCAGGAAACACACTCATTATGCCGAAAGCGGCAGTCCTTTGTCAACATTGCGGAAGAGAATTCGCTGTTCGCGGGTGTCACTTATGGAACGGGAAAGGTCCATTTGGTATCATAGATGCGGGCGGGACGACATCGATGGAGAGAGGTGTCGTAACGTGTTCAGGTACCATGGTATGGAGGTTCTTCGAATGGCGGCGTCGCGCGTGCACAGCCAACTCTGCAACGATCGCAGCATGATCTGTACGTTGGCGGTTCTTCTGCTGGCGGGAATTGCCTCCGCGTTTGCAGGGGATTTGTACAATCTGGCGATTTCCACCTACTTCGGCGGCAGCGGCTGGGAGCACGCTCGCGACATATACGTCAATGGGAACGGCAATATCTACGTCTGCGGGGGGACCGCGTCCCATGACTTCCCCACCACGGAGGGGGCTTACGACCGGACGTTCAACTTCGGGGACACTTCGGGGCAGGAATGTGACGCGTTCATCTGCAAGTTCGGACCGGGCGGCCAACTGATCTGGTCCACCTTCTTGGGCGGACCCGGCTACGACCGGGCCTACGGAATGGAGGTGGATGCCCAGGGCTACGTGTACGTGGCCGGACGAGCGGGCAGAGGTTTCCCCACTACGCCGGGGGCCTTCCAACCCACGTTCCAAGGCTACAACGGCGGGGGCTATGGCGGATACCAGAATGGATTTGTGGCCAAGCTTTCCCCGGACGGCTCGCAGCTCGTCTGGGCCAGCTACGTCGGCGTCGCACAACTGTGCCGGGACATCGCTATCGATGAGCGCGGCGACGTCTATCTGCCCCTGGGCAATCCGAATCAGGGAGCTTTGCCGCCCAGCGAGTGGTTTGCCAATGCATTCCAGAAGACGCCCAACGGCGGGACGGACTGTGGCGTGATTAAGGTCTCCAGCGATGGGTCCGGCTGGCCGATCAAGAATGCTCATCAGAGCACGTTTGCCGGCGGGCCCGGAGACTACGGCGCAGGCGACGGCATTCTGGCCAAGTTCGCGCCGGCAAGCACGATCACGCTCGATCCGCAGACGACGTATCAGACGATCAGAGGCTGGGAGGCCGTCGCGTACGCGCTGGAGCCCGGCAACGCCGCGTACCCGAATTTCAAGGACGCGCTATTCACCCTGGCCGTCAACGACGTGGGGATTAACCGCGTCCGCCTGGAGGTCCGCAGCGGCGTGGAAAACAGCAACGACAACTGGTCCGGCTACCAGGCCGGCACGATCGATTATCCGACGTGGCGCAGCCGGCGGTACGCAACCGTCAACGACGACGCGGACCCGCAGACCATCAATCCGGACGGGTTTCACTTCTCCGAGATGGACTATGCAATCGATCGCGTCGTCAATCCGCTGCGCCAGGCGATGGAGGCCAACGGCGACAGACTGTGCGTCAACGTGAACTACGTGGCGTTTACGAACCAGATCACGGACGGCATTTATCTCCACAATGATCCGGCCGAGTATGCGGAGTTTGTGCTGGCGACGTACCTGCACCTGCAGGAGAAGTACGGCTGGGTCCCGGACCTGTGGGAGGTCATCCTCGAGCCGGACAACGTGTCCCAGTGGAATGGGAAACCGATCGGCGAGGCCATCGTAGCCGTGGCCCAGAGGCTGCGGGCGGCCGGGTTCGAGCCGGCGTTCGTCGCTCCGTCGAATACCAACATGACAAATGCGGTCCAGTATTTCGACCAGATGATCGCAGTGCCCGGCGTGCTGCCGGTCCTTCGCGAGTTGTCCTACCATCGTTACAGCGGGGTCTCGCTGCAGAGCCTGCTCGCGATTGCCGCCCGGGCCAGGCAGCACGGCATCGATACGGCCATGCTCGAATGGTGGAGCAGCGGCAACGGCTATACCACCCTGCACGAGGATCTGAAGATCGGCAACAATTCCGCCTGGGAGCAGGGGGTGCTCGCCGGGGCGATGAACTCGGATATGTCGATTTGCCAGATCGATGATTCCGACGCCGCCAATCCGCGAGTCCTGTTGACCGACAAGACGAAATTCCTGCGGCAGTACTATAAGTTCGTCCGGCCCGGCGCCGTCCGCATCGAAGCAACATCGCAGCAGGCGGCCTTCGATCCGCTCGCCTTCATCAACGCCGACGGCAGCTACGTCGTCGTGGTCAAGTGCAACGCGGGCGGCGAATTTTTCATCGATGGCTTGGCCCCCGGGACGTATGGGATCAAGTACACCACCGCCGCGGAATTCGATGTGGATCTGCCGGCGCAGACCATTCAATCCGGTCAGGCCGTGGCCGCGCAGATTCCGCAGGCCGGCGTGCTGACCGTGTATGGCACGCCTGAGCCTCTGGACAGCCAGGCCCCCACGGCACCGACAGAACTGGCCGCCGGCGCAGTCTCCGCATCGCAGGTCACTCTGACGCGGGCCGCCTCGACGGACAATGTCGCCATCGCGGGCTACAAGGTATACCGCGATAATGTGCGGATCGGCTTCTCATCTACGTCCCCCTTCGTGGATGCACAAGTGGAGGCTGGCAAGAGTTACGTCTACGAGGTTTCCGCATACGATACGGCCGGGAACGAATCGTTCCGCTCGGTAGCACTGGCGGTCACCATACCGGCGCTGAACACGGAAAACGACCTGCTGGGATATTGGAAGTTCGATGAGACGGCGGGAAATGTGGCAATCGACGCCTCTGAGTACGGACACTACGGCACCATTTTCAAGGCCGTGCGGGTCCCGGGCAAGAGTGGAAAGGCCCTGGATTTCGGTGGGCTGGGCAACTACGTGCAGATCGAGTTGGACCCTGTCCTCGACAACCTGGAGGCGGTGACGATGACGGCGTGGATTCTGCCGCGTATGGACTCCCATTGGCACGTGCTCGACAAGGGCGACGGGGACAAGCGGCTCTACTCGGAGGGAGCCAGCCGGACCCTCAATGGAAGGGTTCGCTACAGCGGCACGCACGCGGTTTCCGCCAGTGTCTCCAACACAGTGGTGCTGGACACCTGGCAGCATGTGGCGATGGTCTGGAGCCATGCGACGAACAGAACCCGCCTGTACCGCAACGGCGTCGAAGTCAGCTACGACAGTCAGGACACCGGCTCGGGTGTGCCGCAGGATGATACGGATTATCCCTTCGTGATCGGCGCCCGAGGCGCCCTCGGCGATGTGACGTTCTTCAACGGCCTGATGGACGAGGTCCGCCTCTACAAGCGAGCCCTGAGCGCCCAGGAGATCGCCGAGATTTGCGGCGAGGCAGGTCCGCCGCCGCGTCCTCCGGGCCGGTAGCCGTACCTGATCATCATACGTCAGAACAGCCGCTTCACGGGGCCCAGTCCCGGCCTTTGATGCCGTTGATCGTCAGATTCACGTCGGGCAACCCGTCGCGGGCGGGACGAATCTGCGAGGCGTGGAGGAACTGCACCTGGCCGTCGGCGAACAGGAAGGTGCGGGCCCCCTGCCAGTTCCACCAGCCCTGCTCCTGCTCGACAGCCAGATGATTGCTGGCCCACTCGCCGATGAGGATTTTAGCGCTCGGATTGGCGACATCGCCGATCCGCTGGGGAATGGAGGCTTTGGGATTGGCATACGTCTCGCTCTTATCGCTCACGGCGTTGATCTGATCGGCACTGTGGTAGAACGCCATCGAGTAGGCGTAACTGGTGGATTCGTATTTGGCGGGATCGGCCCGATCTTCGGGGCACAGCAGGACGGAGGGATTCTCCGCATTGATCGAGCTGTCCAGGTAGGGTTTGACAAACGACCGCCAGCCGCGGCCCATCCACAGCCAGTATGCCGGGGTCATCGAAACAGGGTCGCTCGCACAGGGCCACGTATTGTCGTTGCCGTCGAGATACATATCCATTCCAAGCCCGATCTGCTTCAAATTGTGCATGCACCCGGTCCGGAATGCGTTGACTTTGACTTTATGCAGGCAAGGCAGCAGGATCGACAGCAGCACGGCGATGATCGCAATGACCACCAGCAGCTCGATCAGCGTGAACGCACGCGATGGCATACGGCTAAGGCGTCTCTCGTCAGATAGAAGCATTCATCACTCCCTTGATTTCAGTGAGCGAACACTCATCGATAGTGAGCAGGAGCCAACAACGCTCCGCCGCTCACAGATGGTGTTGCGTTCTAAGCATAGCGGAAGACGGCTCCTGTTGCAAGAGGTCATTGTTGGACGCGCAGACCGCAGATCAGCACCGGCGCGCGGCAGGCGTAGAATCCCCGGCGGATTGTGCGTCATTCGACGGTGACGCTCTTGGCGAGGTTTCGCGGCTTGTCGACGTCGTGGCCGCGGAGCACGGCGGCATGGTACGCCAGCAGTTGCAGCGGCACGACCGTCAGCATCGGCTGGAATAGTTCCGGGACGTCCGGGATCGTGATCAGGTGGTCTGCCTTATCGCGGACCGCCTCGTCGCCCTCGGTGGCCACGACGATGACTCTGCCGCCGCGGGCCCGGACTTCCTCGATATTGCCCATGATCTTGTCGTACTGGGCTCCGGCGGTGGCGATGAAGACCGCCGGCATCCCATCGGCAATCAACGCAATCGGCCCGTGCTTCATCTCGGCGGCGGGCAGGCCCTCGGCGTGGATGTAGCTGATCTCCTTCAGTTTCAACGCCCCTTCGAGGGCCACCGGGTAGTTGAATCCCCTGCCGAGGAACAGCCAATTCTCCTTGTCCATGTTGGCCGCGGCGATCTCGCGGATGTGGTCGGATTGATCGAGGATCTCGCCGATCTTTTCGGGGATTCGCCCCATCTCATCGATATACCACGCGGCCTCATCGCTGCTGATGTGCCGTCGGCGGCCCAGCTCGATGGCGAGCATGCTCAGGACCGCGACCTGGGCGGTAAAGGCCTTGGTGCTTGCGACGCCGATCTCGGGTCCGGCGTGCAGGTAGATGCCCGCGTCGGTCGCACGAGCGATGGAGGAGCCGACGACGTTGACGATGCCGAGGACGGTGGCGCCGCGCTCCTTGGCCTGCTCGACAGCGGCGAGCGTATCGGCCGTCTCGCCCGACTGGCTGATGGCAATCACGATCGTGTCGTCGCCGATGATCGGGTTGCGATAGCGGAACTCGCTGGCGTACTCGGTTTCCGTCGGGATGCGAGCCAGGTGCTCGAGGAGGAACTCGCCGACGAGGCCCGCGTGGAATGCCGTGCCGCACGCCGTGAAGATGATGTGCTTGGCCTGCGTCAGCTCCCGCAGGTGCTGGGAAATCCCGCCCAGCTTGATCTTGCCGCACTGCTTGTCGATCCGGCCGCCCATGCACGTGCTGAGCGATTCGGGCTGCTCGAAGATCTCCTTGAGCATGTGATGCTCGAACCCGCCCAGCTCGATCTGGTCGAGCGAGAACTCGATCTCCTTGAGGTCCTTCGCGACGGCGACATTGTTGATTGTCTTCGTATTGAATCCATCCGGCCCGATCAGGACCATTTCGTTGTCGGCCAGGTAGATGGCCCGGGTCGTGTGCTCGACGATGGCCGCCGCGTCGGAGGCCAGGATATATTCGTTGTCGCCGACGCCCAGGATCAGGGGACTGCCCCGCCTGGCGCCGATGAGGGTGTCGGGGAAATCGCAGCAGAGGATGGCCAGGCCGAAGGTCCCGTGGAGTCTCTGCAGCGCCTGCTGGACGGCCCATTCGAACCTGTGCTGCCCGTTCGAGCCGGCGGCCCCATCGTGATGAGCGTACAGGTATCCGACCAGATTCGCGATGACCTCGGTGTCCGTCTCGCTGACGAAGGGAACGTCCTCGCTTCGCAGCCAGGTCTTCAGGGTGCTGTAGTTCTCGATGATCCCGTTGTGGACGAGGGCGATCTTACCGGTGTAGTCGAGGTGGGGATGGGCGTTGACGGTATTGGGCTCGCCGTGGGTGGCCCATCGCGTATGGCCGATGCCCAGGATGTCGCAGCACCGGGGCTTGTCGAGAATGTGCTCCAGGGCGCTGATGCGGCCGCTGGTCTTCTTGACGCGGATGGCGCCATCGTTGAGCAGCGCCACGCCCGCCGAATCGTATCCCCTGTACTCCAGACGCTTCAAGCCCTCGATCAGGATCGGTTGGGCCGCTTTCTTACCGAGATAAGCCACGATGCCGCACATACATTCCCTTTGAATTCTGCATCTTCAGTCCAGGATAGCATCGACATTTTCGCGGCCCAGGCTCAACAAAAAATGGCCTCGGCAACGCGGCTGGGAGCAGTTATTATAGGGCGACGGCCGGCCAGAGCCAAATCATATCCGCTGAACCAGCGTATCAGATATTCTCATTTGACGACGTAAGTGCCGCAACAGTAGACTCTTAGAATGATCGTGGTCATTGATTACAGCGTGGGCAACGTGAAGAGCGTCTGCAACGCGTTTCGCCATATCGGTTGTGAAGTGCAGTTGAGCCGGGATGCGACGACGATTGACAAGTCGGCCGGGCTGGTTCTGCCGGGCGTCGCGGCGTTCGGATACGCGATTGAGGCCCTTGGCGATGCTGCAGGACTGGTCAGGCAAGCCGCGGCGGCGGGAAGGCCCATCCTGGGCATCTGCGTCGGACACCAGATGCTCTTCGAGCGAAGCTGTGAGTACGGCCCGCATGAAGGTCTGGGGTTGATTCGCGGGAACATCGTGCCCATTCCGCCGGAGCAGACGGTGCCGCACATGGGCTGGAATCTGGTCGAGTTGCCCGAAGATATGGAGCTGTTCGCAGGTCTGGGGCGGGCAAAGCACTTTTACTTCGCCCATTCCTATCATGCCCAGGTCGCTGATCCGCAGACGAAGATCGCCTACACCGATTACGGCTCGCCGCTGACCGCCGCCGTGCAGAAGGCGAACATCTACGGCGTGCAGTTCCATCCCGAAAAAAGCGGAAACCAGGGCCTGCACGTGCTGAGGAATTTCTATGAGATCTGCGCGAAGCGAACGTCAGGATAGGACCAATAGGACTGATGGGACCTATAGGACTTGTTCCTGCGGCTTGATGAGGTGTGCTCTGTGCTGACCAAGCGAATTATTCCGTGTCTCGACGTCAAGGACAACCGCGTCGTCAAGGGCGTCAACTTCCTGAATTTGCGTGACGCCGGCGATCCCGTCGAGTTGGGCGCCCGGTACAGTGACGACGGGGCTGATGAGCTGGTCTTTCTCGACATCACCGCGACGATCCGCTCCCGCAAGACCATCGTAGATCTGGTGCGCCGGGTGGCGGAGAATGTCTTCATCCCATTCACAGTCGGCGGCGGCATCCGGACGGTCGAGCAGATCGATGAGCTGCTTCGAAGCGGTGCGGAAAAGGTCTCCGTCAATACCGCGGCGGTCAAGAATCCCAGGCTGATCACCGAGGCCGCCAAGCGGTTCGGCAATCAATGCGTAGTCCTCGCCATCGATGCGCGACGCTCCAAAACGCGAGCGGGCCACTGGCAGGTGTGCATCAAGGCCGGCTCCGAGCCGACGGATATCGACGTGGTGGAATGGGCCGCACGGGGAGAAGAGCTGGGAGCCGGGGAAATCCTCCTGACCAGCATGGACGCCGACGGCACGCTCGCCGGCTACGACAATGAGTTGAATAAAGCCGTATCCGACGCCGTCAATATCCCCGTTATCGCTTCAGGCGGCGCCGGCACGCTCGACCACCTCTACGACGCCATCGTCAAAGGCGGCGCCGATGCGGTCCTTATGGCCTCCATCACCCACTTCGACAACTACACGATCACCCAGATGAAAGAATACCTCCGCGACCGCGGCCTGCCCATGAACCTATAGAGACTTGCCGTCACTCACGATCTGCCCGCATATCGGTTTGCGGGCCAGCGATAATCCTTCTGATCCATTCATCCTTCATCAGGTCCTCTCTGGTGAAGGATCTCGGAGGATCGGCGTCAGGCAGCTTGATATCGGGTTCAAGTCCATGCAGCGCAGTGAGACTGCCGTCCGGATTCAGAGGCAGATGAGCATCCAATGCGAAGATCATGCCGCTGTGCGGCAGTCTCACGAAAGGAGTCATGCAATAGCCGATGCCGCCAATCCCGCCGGTGGCCTGGCCCGCAAGAGTGGCCATCCCAATCCTTTTGATTGTGTTTGGATAGTCATCACATGCTGAGAAACAGCCTCCGTTGATCAGGATGTATATGTCGCCCTTGAAGGCATACGGTCGGGACGGCTCCAGTCGGCGGGTGATCTCATAAAAGATCCAGTCTTCCTCGTCAAAGCCCTCCGGAGGCTCCACCTCCTTCATATCGGTCACGTACCGCGGGATCATCACTTTGCGCAGTTGACGCAGGACCGCCGGACTCGTGTCCTTCAGGAAGCGCCGTTTCAAGCCAACCTCATGCCGGTACGTCACAGGCACACTGAGAAACGGACGGACCAGATTGTCGTAGAAATACTCCGGCAGTCCGCCGCCGTTATTCCTGACGTCGATAATCAGCTTGCGGTATTTGCCGTGCGACCGTTCCAGAAAGGCCCTGATCTTCTTCCCGTCGTTTCGGATGAAACCCTTGAACAGGAAATCCAGCGGACTGCCCATAAACGACCGGACGCGAATGTAGCCGACATCCCCGGCCAGCTCGAGGCACGTGCAATTCTCTTTGGGCTCCGTTGTGACGACCTGTTCTTTCGCGGGAGCGGGGAAGCCTTTGATTTTAGGCACAAAGGCTGAAAGCGTGCTGCCGTCGGGTAGACTGAAATCCACCTGCCAGCCTTTGAAAGAGGGACCTTCATCGATAATCATCACAAACGAATCCGCCCAATCCTTCGGATACGCATCATACTTGAGCGACGTGTTGGCCTTGATGAAATCCAGATACTTGGAGCAGGTCATCCCGTTGACCCGGAGGATTTCCGAGCCTTTGGGTACGAGGGTCTGATCGCAACGCCATTCGTCGCCGGTGAAGTATCGGCCGTCTTTGCTCACGACAGGGAAGGGAGGATGGGCACGTGTCGAGAGATTGCCGGCCAGTTTGGCCCAATATCTTGCCTGCTCGTACTGTCCCGGAGTGATCCCCGTCTTCACGAGGCCGAAGAACGCGCCGACTCCACCCCATTTGAGATAGTCATCCGGCAGAAGGTATGCATGGCCGGAAGCGCCGATGACTCTGAAGTAGCCGGATACAACCTGGTAGAACTCCTCATCGTTCTGCGCCTGTTCGGCGAAATCGACGTATTTCGGCAACAGGCCTTCGTAGCCTGGCGTCCCCTTGTATCTCTCATTGAGCTTGACGAGAGGGCTATAGTCCCTTGCCCATTGGGCCAGGAATTCGATATCCTTTCTCCTGTCCTCCGCAGTCAGGCTCGGCGTACTCGAACAACCGATGACGCCAGAGACCGTCAACAGAACAGCAAATGACACGACCATCCGAAGAGTCCGTACGACCCGGATGGTGCCGCGCTCCACCTCCATTGCCTCAAGCTCCTTTCAATCCGATGACACAGATCTCCTGTTTTGTGTTCCGTATCAGCACCGTTCTGCGGCGCGGCTCACCGTTCTTCGAGGCGGTAGTTGCGCCAGGTGGGAATGTCGCGAGTGAAATCGAGCGTGACGCCTGACTTGGCGGCGAAGACGCCAGGCTTGACTTCCTGCAACGGCTCATCGACGTGCCTGCCGATGCCGATCTTGTTGAAGAACTCGGACTCGGTCACGCAGAGAAATCCGCCTCTTTCATAGACCTTGATGCGGGGCGTGAACTCGTCGCGGCCCTTGATCAGGGTCGCCAGGTTGGCCCACCACTCAAGCTCGTACTCGGTGAACCGCAGACGATGGGTGCCGCAGTACTTGCGCCACGCTCGCTGGTACGGCGTCGGCTTGTGGTCAGGCCAGCCCCACCACGTGCCGATGCAACCGTGGCCGTCGGGCTCTGGCTGCGGAAAACGTTTCTCGACGAGCTTGTCCTTGATCAGTCTGTCCGTCAGAGTGAGACCCAGGTCGGCCAGGACGGGATGCGGCAGTCGATTCGTCAGGACAACGGCGCCGATACCGTACTCAGGGTACCAGTGTATGAACGACTTGAAGCCGAACCCCCAGCCGTCGTGCCAGAGAAGCTGCTCCGTCCGCTCGGGGGCCCGCTTGTCGATGTGAATCCCCATGCCGTAGTACAGGTTCGGGTCCCGGGTGACAATTCCTGTGGGCTGGTGAATCGCACGCACTAGAGACTCGTCCAGGATGCGCTTGCCGTCGAGCGTTCCGCGGTTGATGTGCAACTGAAGGAGGCGGGCGAGGTCCTTGACCGTCGAGTACGCGCCGCCGGCCCCCAGTCCCGGATACACGGCGGGCAGACCGTCCATGGCCATCATGTGCCCGATGGCCCGGTTCCTGTTCTTCAGAATCTCCGTTCGGTCGAGCGTGCTGCCGGACATCTGCAGGGGAATGAAGACCCGCTCTCTTACGTACTGCTCGTAGGGCTTGCCAGTGACCCTCTGAATCACGTAGGCCGCCAAATCGGAAGAGATGCTGCCGTAGGCAAAGCCGGTGCCGGTCCCGTATATGAGCCAACTGCCGAAGACGCTCTTGACGTGATCCTCGAAGGAGGCGGATGAGGCCGGCTCGAAGTAATTGCCCACGGGCGCCTCCAGCGGCAGGCCGGCTGTATAATCGAGCAGGCGTCTCAGCGTGATTCTCCGCTCGGGGTGCTCCTCGTAGCGGCTGTTGATCGTGAACTCCGGCAGATACGTCGTGATCGGCTCATCAAGGCTCACCAGCCCATCCTGGACAGCGAGCATCACCGCCGTGGCGGTGATCAGCTTGGAGATGCCGCAAATGAGAAAAGGAGTGTCCGGCGTCACGGGTCTTTTCCCCTTGCCTCCCAAGTAGCCGAACCCCTCCGTCCAGAGGATTCCCTTGTCATCGACCAGTGCGATCGCCGCACCGGGAACATTGCCCTTATCCATGATTTGCGGCACCGAGGCCCGGAATTCATCGATCACGCCGGCGATCTTCGGATCGAGCCCCGGCCTTTTGTAGCAGTCCTTCAGCGGCGCCGCGCCACAAGGCGATAAGCCGCCGAAGAAAGCTGCCACGATAAATACAGGGAGAAGCACAGCTTTCCCGGCTGTGCGGCGATCAAGAACACCTTTCACGTCCTGCATCAATTGATCCTTACGGCTACGCCTGCAAACATCAATGCTGCGGCAATCAGGGTACAAGCGGCATACCTCTTTGCATCGACTCGTTTCCTGACGGCTCTTCAAAATCTCCCCTGGCAATCGCCCGCTATTCTACAGCGCGGAACGCGAATGTACCAGAAGCGATACAGGAAGTTGAACGCCCGCCAGAGAATGATTCCGCTAGTTGGGGCATCGGAAGACGTACGCAGCGGGGCACAAGAAGAATAGGGAAAACCCTGTGCCGCAGGTCTGAAAAGTGCGTGATGTGCCGATTACGTTGGCCGGTGGAGGAAGCCGACGGTGGATTCCATGATGCGGGCCTGGAACGCTTCCTGCCGGGTTTCCTGACTCTGGCTTTGCAGGTCGTCGAGATTGGCCCGGCAGAACCGGCAGCCGAGCAGGTTGAGGTGGAAATCCACATACTGCTGCCAGTCGGGCTCGAGTGTGCCGAGCATGTAGGCGCCGATCGTGTTGCGCTTGGGGCAACTGAAGCGAAAGTACTCCCACAGGTCGGTCAGCAGGCTTTCGTATTGCGGATTGCGGACGTCGGGCAGAGAGCTCCCGCTGCTATCGTCGATCTGCATCCCGCGACGACCGAGGTTCTCGCGGATCTGCTTGAGGGCCCGATGCTTGATCAGCGCAATGGCCTTTTCATCGAGGTACATCGCCTTGGCCACGTCCTTGTTGGCAAGCTGGCAGTAGAAGAGCATCTCGATCACCTGAAGGTCGCGGAGCTTCAGCGCCTTCTTCAAGCCGTCCACGAATTCCGACAGCGCCTCGGCCAGGGCACTTTTGTGCTTGTCGTACTGCTCGTCCGCCCGGGCGTACCAGCTCGCCGTCTGGACCGGGCTCTCCACGACGTCGAGAAGATCGGAGGACCCTGCCTCAGAGTCGCCCTCGCAGGTGTCCTGGATCAGGCAGACTCGCCGGGCCCCGGCGCTGCGATAGCTGTCGATGATCTTACGGCGAATCATGGCAAACAGGTAAGTCTCAAGATCGCACTCGCCGCGGTATTTTGCGATGCTCCGCAAAAACGCAACGAACGTCTCCTGGACCACGTCCTCCGCATCGGCGCGCTGCGGGAGCTTGGCTCGCGCAAAGCGAAGCAGCCGGCCCTGGTAACGACTCACGAAATCCGACCAAACCTGCCCGTCGCCCTGCCGAATCTTGTCCAGGTAGTACTGTTCTCCCTTGGTTATGGCCATCACTCTGGATTTACCATTTGCGATTTACTATTTACGATTTGTGATTTGCGTGCATTGACCGCAACGCCAAACAGTAAATCGAAAATCGCAAATGGTAAATCTACTGGACTATCATGAGGACCGAGATGATCGCGACGATCGCCAGGATCACCCCTGCAATCCTCAACGACCATTCATAATACCCCATCGTGGCCATGTTCAGGAAGAAGTAAATGATTCCAATGAGCACGATGACGCCGATGACGGAGAAGCCCATGCGGGCCCAGCTCTCCCTCATCTTGCGAAATTCGTGGGTCTTCAGGCCGGCCAGTTGGGCGAGCTTGGGGCCGGAGACGTCGATCAGCAGCGACTGCCGCCAGATTCTGCCCGCCGAGCCCTCGAAGCTCTGGGCGAAGCGGTCGATGATGAAGCCGCCGTCGAGCACATCGGTCCTGGTGATCTCCGGCCTGGGCAGCTTACCCATGCCGGGCTGTGGACGCCTGGCGATTGCCTGGGTCAGTTGTGCCCGCGCATCATCCAGAGCCTGCTGATCTGCTTCGCTCTCGCTGGTGCACGTGCCGATCGAGCGAGCTACGACGAAGGGCTGTTGCGGCCGGGCATTCGCGAAGCTGGCGAAATCCGCCACCCAGGGCTTCTCGACGAAGCGGCTGTGGACGGCGGCCTGCCTGTCTGCTCCCGAGACGCTGGCGTCGATCCGCCCGCTGGCCGTCTTGACTTCCGGAGATTGGGCCCAGGGGGCCGGCTGCGTATCGATGTCTGTCAGCCGAAGCGTGACGCCGATCTCGCTGGGCCGGGTATTCCGCAACTCGGCCTCGATTGCACAGGTCGCCTGCGGCAGTTTCTGTTGAATCCCATTCTTAAATTCCGTGACCAACGCGCGATCGTGCTCCTGCTGGAACAGAACGATCCGCGGCGGCGAATTGGCATCGGTCGTCAGCTCTCGAATCGCCTTGTCCATGTGAGTCCCGACTGCCCGCGCGGCAGCCAGCTTGGACGGGTACACATCCGCGTCAAACTCCTGCTCGACACCCTCCGACCAGATGGGCGATGCGGCCGGCGGCGTGATCGATACCTGCGGGATGGGGACAGGAGGCAGCGGCTCAGGCACCCGGGCCTGTGCGTGCACCTGATTGTCAAATACGCGATCGAACTCCTGAACCGTAGCCACAGCGGAGCTGCCGTCCGATGCAGATTGCTCTACCCGGATCGTCGCAGCCTGAGGCACTGGAAACTTCCCATCCGACAACTGATGGCTTTCAATGGCTACGCGTCGATGATAGGAAAGAGGCCACAGGAACAAGCCAACCAGGAACATGACCACCAGGGTGATAACCAGCCCGACTCCCGCCTTCGGCGCCTTCGCCAGCAGGATGACCAGCAGAACAAACAGGAATGTGGCCGGCAAGACGACCACGGGGATGGCCGCCTCGTGCGCAAGTGCGCCGGTCATGGCGAGTCGGTACAAAAGCAGGGGAAACAAGAGAACGAGACCACCTACGATCCACGCTCCTGTCTTCGGCGCCTTGGCAATCAGAATAATGAGCAGGACGAACAGGAACGTCAACGGGACAACGATTATCGGTATCATCGACTCGGTCATAGGACAACTCCCTGATGCGGAAGCGGTGTGAAGATCGGTGCACGGCGTCGCGGCGGCCAGGCCAGGATCAGCACGGATGCGAGGATGATAATTCCCGCTACTACAACCTCTTCCTGGCTGAACACACTGAACAGCCGCTCCAGGGCCGGACCGACCTGATTCTGTTTGATTTGATCGACCAGGCCCGGGACCTCGTCAATCGGCAGAGCCCCGTCGCAGAACAGGCGGATGGCCCAGAAGAACCCTGACAAGCCGAGCACGGCACGAATCAGATGCATGGGCCCGGACTTCCGCCGGCCGATCATGATGAAGACGGCGGCGAAGAACAGCAGAATGACGGTCAGCATGAGCCCGCCTCGTTCGACTACTTGGGGCCAGTTGGGACCCAGCGTCTGTGCAAGTTGCTGCACCGGCTGCTCATCCGGCCACCCGGCGGCTGCAGCGCCGGGCAGGTGCAGACCCACAGCCAGGCCGACCAGGAGTGCCGCCAAGGCGAAGATGTGCCCCACGGCGGCGAACAATCCGCCGATGGGGTCCCACGGCTGATAGACTGATCCTGTGCTCGCATAGGACGGCCAGGACGGCGGCAGAGGCTGCGCCTGAGGCTGGCCCACCACGACCTGGACTTCTTCGACTTTCTGTTCGGGCGAGGGCGCCTGCATCGGTGTCGCCGGTGCCTGGATGGGACTCGCCGCAAAGGTCGGCCCGACGTTGTCCCGGTCAGTCCAGGAGATCAGAGGCAGCTCGTTCCTGTCCTTGAACTGCCCGACGGCGATCAGGATGATGTCGATCAGTTGGCCGATTCCGAACAGGCCCCAGGTGAAGAGCCAGAGAATGCCCGTTCCGATCTTGCCCACGTAGAACCGCTGCAGGCCGCACAGGCCGAACATCGGCCCGATCACCGCCAGGAGCAGAGCGGTGACGCGCTTGCACGGCGAAATCGGACCGGACAAAGCCGGTCTCGGCCCGACAGGTCGAGGCAGTCTCGGCGTCGTCGCATCCGGCGCCCCGAACAGCCGGGCCGGCGTGAACAGGAGCACCAGGAACAGGATGCTCGGGAAGATGATGAAGAAGACGCCAAGGGCCATCTCTTCGTTGCGCGGATTCGACGTGCCGAGCCAGATCGACGAGGTCACGATGGTCCCGACGCAGGCGGTCAGCAGCACCGGCCGGATCAGGTAACGATACCAGCCTGCAAAGACACCGCGGAACATCATCATGAAGCACAGGACCGATACGATGAACGCGTCGATGCCCATCGCCAAAACGGGCCCGAACTCGTGGCTGCTCACGCCGCCGGTCCCGGCGATAATCACCGCCATCAGGCCGATGCCTAAGGTGGCCAGCCAACCGACGAACCACAGCGGACGGACAAACGACGGCAGGTAACGAACCACCGAGCTGCCCCGGCTCACCCCCTGCCCGGCGGCGGGCGGCACCCCTTGCACGCCCTCTGCCCCAACCGCCGTATTCGCAACGATGCGACCGAACGGGCTCAGGATTTGAACCACCAGAAAGATGCCAGCCAGCGTACAGGCTGTCACGACCGGATCCAGGTGGAAGACCGCTCCGGCCACGAGGCCCAGCACACCGACAAGAACCGCACGGCCAACCATGACCCGTCGCGGACGCTGCGGATCGGTCGCGGTCCACCAGTCCACCAGCAGCATGGGCAGTGCCAGGGCCAGGATCCCGCCGCCCCATCCCTGCATGAGATCCCGCATGTCGGGCATGAATCTGAACCAGCGAAATCCGTCGTGCGAAGTCTGGAGCGGACTGGCGCCAAGAATCTGCCCCACCATGGAGCCCACCAGCGCCGCCACGAAAGCCGCCAGGAAGCAGGTGCCGGTTTTGCCGATCCACTTGGTATCCTGGTCCAGGCCGGGCCACCAGTGAAAGCGTGCGCGGAGGATGATTCTTGCAGCCACGCCGACCATGACGAACACGGCCAGCATGACGCCGAACGTCGATTCGCCGCGGTGGCCGGAGAGGAGTCCCGCTCCGAGCGCCGTGGCCGCCATCGTAATCACGGCGAGCTTATGCCGCTGATGGTAGTTGATGGGATCCGCCACCTGGGGCTGTCCCGTCCGGCGTGTTCGCTCTTTGGCGCTCTTGAGCTTCTCCTGCCATCTCTCGCCGATGATCTCGGCTTTTTTGGCGAACTGCTCCGCCTTCTTGGCGAACAGCTCGGCCTTCTTGCCGATCTCCTTGCTGAAATCTTTTTCCCCTGCGGCCTGGGCGGGTTGCGGCTGACCCTGCGGCCGAGCGCCGTGCACCTTCTGTGCGACATGCTCCGCCACGACGGACAATTCCTCCGGCGAGAACTGCGAGACGCTGTTGCGGATATGCTCGGCGCCGAAGACATCCTCGACCATCTGCTGGACCGTCTGATATCGCTCGGCGGGATCCTTGGCCAAGGCACGTCGGATCACGCGGGCGAACGGCTCCTCGATATTGGTCAGGTCCGCCGTCGCGGTCATGTGCTTCATGAGGATTTCCGCCGGGCTGGACCCGAGGAACGGGACCTGGCCGGTCAGCATCTCGTACAACAGAATGCCAAGGGCGTAAATATCGACGCTGCGGTCGTACTTGCCCGCCCCGATCTCCGGGGCCATGTAGTGCACGGTGCCGACCGTGATGGTATGACTGACATGATGGCTCGTGCTCATCGCCTTCGTCAGGCCGTAATCGCCGATCTTCACAATGCCGTTCTCATAGAAGATGTTGCCGGGCTTGAGGTCCCGGTGCACGATACCGCACTCATGCAGATACGACAGGCCCTTGCCGATCTCCCGCAGGAAGAACGCCGCCTTCTGGGTCCCCAGTCCGCCGGGCGATTCCTTCAACAAGTCGGCCAGCGAGGGGCCCGAAACGTATTCCATGATGACAAACGGTCTGCCCTTGTCGTTGTACTTGACGTCGAAGATCGTGACCAGGTGCGGGCTCTTGAGGTTCATGCACTGGCTGATGCCGCGCAGCTCGATCTGCTCGTAGGTCTGGACGGCCTTGAGCGCGACCTGGCGGCCGCTGTCGCTGATGGCATAGTAGACCTCGCCGAAACCGCCGCGTCCTGCCGCCCGCTGAATCGTGTACCCTTCAAGCGGCCGATCTCCGTATTTGTATTGGTACGTGTCCATTGTCGTTCGCCGGATTACTTCAACACGTTCTTGGTTTACTCCCCGAGTCTTGCCACGACCATCGACAGCCTGCCAATCCTGACGGGCTTGTCCATGGCAAGACCCACGCTTGGGTCAAAACTTGCCCCATCGACAAGTATATCGTCCTTGGTCCGGCAAAGCAGCCGGCCATTTTGAACAAATAGCGCCGCAGGATCTTTCACCTGCTCAGTGCGGATGTGGTCATTGATGTACGGCCCAATGAGAATATCGCGGTCCATCAGGATCAGTTGACGGATGTCGGGCCGGCTCAATCGGGCGCCGGAGACCGTCAGGACGGCGGTCGTGCTCGCCGGGTTCGGAAGCCCGAACCGGATGCGGCACTTCGACGACAACGCGATCCGGTCGCCGTCGGCCAGCAGCTTCTCGGTAACCGATTGGCCGTTCACGTCGATTGGCGTATCGGACCGAATGAAGTAGTCGCCTTCGACCCGCTCCAGCATCACCACCGGCATGTTCGGATCGGCGATCAGGGCCAGCATCGGCCGCACCGAAGAACTGATCGGCCCGACCGTAATCCGGGCATCGCGGAAAACCACGAAGCTCCCGACGCCGTCGATCTGCAGAACGAATTTCGCGGGCATATCGCCTGGCTCCGAATTCTCTGATCGCGGATTTCGGCTTTCAGATTGCGGATTGGTCATGGGCGTCGATTCTAATCCGCCGTCAGCAATCGGCAACCCGCAATCCGAACCACCGGTTGCCGTCAAGCCCAGAGGGCCTGCATCCAGCTCCTCGTACGCCTCGGCGGCCCGCTTGACGTCGGAGATTGCCGAGTCCAGCCATCGTGCCGACGGACAGATGGTCTTGAGCTTTCGAAGCAGCGGCAGCGCCGTGGCCGGCCTGCCCGCCGTAACATGCTGGGCTGCCTGCCGGCACCAGGCGAGCGCCTCGCCAAGCTCGGCAACATCGGTCCCATCCTTGGCGAGCGGCATGAGCCGCTGTAATAGCGAATGAGCCCGGTCGATGCGTCCCTGTTCGAGGTCCGCCCGGATGCGCTGGATGGCCTGGCCGCGAATTTGACGCAGAAGCTCGCCCGCCCTGCCATTTCGGCTCTGCCTGACAACGGTGCCGCGTGCAATGCTGATTGCTTCTTCGATATCGCCATTCTTCATCGCCTGCTCGGCCTTGGAGACAGCATCCTCGATTTGCAGCCGGGCCGCCGCCAGTTCCTGCCGGACGAAGTCGGCCCGACCGTCTCCGGCCGGGGCCTCGTCAAGAATCCGCCCGCCCACGGAGAGCCAGCCGTTGTCGATCTGCTGCTTCGCCTGTGCGACCCGCAGCGCTTCCTGCTGCTGAGCCTGCTGGCCCTTGACGATGGCGTCGCAGACGGCGGCACGAAGCTGAACGATCTCAGGCAGGCTCCCGGCGAGTTTCTCCGCTTTGTTGCAGTCGGCCAACGCGGGCTGGTAGCGATTGGCGGCCAGATTCTCCTGGCCGCGATGGAGGATCGCCCGGGCCAGCCGGCCGACGAGCTTCTGACCCTGGCGGTGGCGACAAATCTCGTCCGCCTGGGCGATCTCGAAGGCCTCGTCAAGCCGGCCGTCGGCCAACGCACACTCCGCTTGTCTGATTCGCAGGATAAGCACGGCACAACTCCATCATTGATTATTGGTGATTGATTATTGACTTCAAATCATCAATTATCAATCATCCATCATCAATCTCACAGGGACGACTGGTCACGCTCGGCGGTTGTCACGACCGTCGATTCCTGGCCGGATGCCTTATCGCTGCGGGCCTTGAAGTAGTCGTCCACCTGGGCGACAAGGTCCTCTTCCACGACGGTATCCACCGGGATCGACTCGATGAACTTGCTCTCATGGGCCAGCACCCGCTCGGCCACGTCCAGACGCTTCTGAATCTCGGCGATCAGCTTCTCGGTCTGGGCCAGCTTGCTGTTGTCCACCTGGATCTGAGAGCCGACGGAGGCCGCCTTGACCAGACGATACTGGCTGGCCAGCGCCTCGATGCGATTCTCGAGAATCCGCTTCTGGCCGCGGGTCTTCTCCAGCATCTGCCTTGCGGCATCCAGCGACTTCTCGCGGGATTCCAGCACCTTGACCTTGCTGGCCAGGACCAGTTCGTTCTCCTTGAATCGCTCGAACCGGGCGGCCAGATCGGCTTTTACTTCATAGCGGCTGTAGTCCCTGCCGGCAAAGCAATACTGGGCCTGCGGATGCTCCAGGGCCGTGCGCAACGTCGTGATCTTCGTCTGTTCGTCACCAAGTACCTCGCGGTTCTTGGAGATTTCGCCCTTGAGGGCCGCCACTTCCACCTCTTCCTGCGCGATCAGGCGGATATTGGCGTGCATCTCCGGAATGATGTCTTCGATCAGGTCCCTGGCCCGCCGCAATTCGAACTCGACAGGAACCGTGTCTTTGACGGCGGTCCGAACGCTCTTGGCCGAGCTCTTGACGTAACTGACCGCGTCCCTGCCGAACAGCAGACCGCCCAGCAATCCGAAGCCGGCCGCCCCGATCAACCCCAACTTGACCCATTTCATAATCATGATTCTGCTCCTTAATTCCTGCTTACCCCATTTATGAGTTTTTCACGCCCCGACTGAGCCTGTCGAGGTCGGCCACACACGGGCCACACTACGTTGGTCGGGCCCCACCCCCACTTATTGCGGCGCAAATGCACTTTTTTACCGCCCGGACAGGCAGCGATACAGATCAATCCCGGCCACGACAGAACACTCCCCCGCCGCGCGGAAGCCCTTTAACGACAAGACTTTACAGAAGCAGACCAACGATGGCGGCGAGGTTCAAAACCAGGTGCCATCAAGTACTCTCCCGCCGGATAGCGTCGTCGAGCGCAGTTCGGTACCTGTTTAGCCTGGAAAGGCCCAATCTTGGGTGGCACGGGCAAACTCGTTTGCCCGTGGGGTCTCGATAGAGCAAGCCCCGCCGAATGAGCACCGTCAAAAGAGTCTGGCGGTGCCACTCACAGACACACGCGGCGAGGAATTTTCCTGATTTGCACAATTTCTCCGAGAGCGAGGTGAAATGTTCGCGATATCCGCGTCATCAATATAGGTAGGAACACCGCGGTGAGCCGGCCGGCAACGCGGACGGAAACAGCGAGTCAGACTCGCCGGTAACCAGAATCAGACGGCGGCGTGACTCGCACGGTCCGAAGTGCCTTGTATATGTGAAAACCGGATGTGGACTCATTTGTCATGGAGGTTCGGCCATGAAACGGATCACCGTGAACGACAGATGGCAGATCAAGAGACTTCTGTACTGCGACAACGTTTTGGGTGTGAAAGACGAAAACTGCCAGGCCTTTGGCGGGTTCCAGCTCTGGTGGTATGACAAGCAGCACGATGTCTGCCACTGTTGCCAGTCCCGCTGGGCGGATTTGCGGAGACAGATCGGCGAGTGCAGTCTGGATCAGGCGGCCGATATCCTCTGGCGCCACCGCGACATGCTGTTCGCCCGCAGCCGGCACCTCTCGCATGACCGAACGCTCCTGCTCATGACCCAGTTGTGCAACTGAGGATAGATGATCATCCCCGGCTCCAGCTACTGGAACATCGGCATCGGCCGGGCCAAAGGCGAGGTCGAGCGCGACGAAGAGGGCCTGCGAACCATGCAAACCCTGGGCCAAAACATGGCCTGGCTGCTCAAGAAGATCAACGCTTGACGCCACTTCCCAAGGTAACCTTGGACCAATGGCGTCACGGGGATAAATACCACAGGTGCGGACTTCCACACAGTTACGCCTGTCTCGCCGATTGTCCACAGCCCCCTTCGTGGCCTACAGCAGATTCACGTGAGGGTCATGAGCGCAGCTAACGTTCAGCCTCACCGGCCCGGCGCCTGCGCCGGGCCCGCGTGCAGACGCTGGTTGGGCATCTGTTTAGTCTTGCCAACTTGCTTTGCATGAGAACCCACGAAACTCAAGGATAATGCCCGTGGACATCTCTTGGCCGTTGCTCCACGTTTGTTCACTGTTTTCGTAGTTGATGTCGCCCCCATAGTCAACGCGACCGAATGCATACCCAGCCGAGTTCAGGTAAGACATGATGTCTTCCACTTTGTTTACCAGTGTTTCTGCAAGATGAGCGCGCCCTTGGCTACGATGAGTCTCAAAATGGGCCATGAGTTCGTCATTGATGCTTCGTTCAATTTGCGCAAGGGCGCGGTCTCGCGTCGCGCCAGGCCTGTCGAAATCTGTAAGTGGTGGCAGTATCATCCTTCGTATGCCTGACAATAATTGTACAGCCTGTATAGACCGGCGTAAAGCCCATCCATCGGGCTTCGTACACCATGGCCTCCCTTGTTCAGCACCTGGGTATACACCACGGTGGTGCTCACGTCTTAGTGACCGAGCAACTCCCGGATCATACAGATATCGTATCCAGATTCAAGTAGGCGAGTAGTAGAGGAATGGCGGTAGTTATGGAAGTAGATGAACCGGCTGACCCAGTGGCAGTACGTTTGCCCTGTGCGACGGCTGTAATACCTGGCCCGCAGGGCCTTCGGGAGGAGAGCTTCGCACTCGCTAACCGATTCAGGCTGATGTCTTCCTCTGCAGCTTCGATGGCCAGTTTGCGGTGCACTTCCGGGGACACGCGGACCATGGACTTGCCGCTATAACGATGGCATGGATGCAGCCTTCTGGGTTCGCTCAGGACGGGCGCCTGAGCTGGTCGAGGCGGCGCTTGTTCTCATAGGGCGAGATGAAGCGTGCCCGGTCCTCCGGGGGAATCGGAAACGGTGTCCGGGCCGCCAGTTCCTCGTAGACAACGAGACGTTCGGTGAGCTTCTCGCAAGCATAGTCCGGGCACTGTGAACAGTTGGCGAGTCCTCGCTCAATGACACACGGCCTGACGGGGCACGCCTTGTCGATGAGCCGGGGGTTCTCGGCCATGCATCCATCGCAGACGATCTCTTCGGCGGGGATGCGAAAGCCGAAGTACTTGTGCCAACCGTCGCTGAGTTCCTGCCGGCCGGCTAGGTTTGCCTCAACGTTGGGGCGATACGCAAGGCACAGATCACACCGGTAGCCGCATCGAGCCACGATCTCGCCCATAACGCTTCCAACCTCCAGAGCAGTGGCATACCGCCCGATAACGATTACACCTTCCACGTAGGCAGGGAGACGCAGACTGTCTCTCGCACTGCCGCCATGTGGTTCTCTCCAAGCAACGCCTAGAGTTGTAGCCTGTCCGGCCGGGCAGATCAAGCAGACAAGTAGGAATATCCGGCCCGGCCTTTTTGAACGTCACGCGTCAGCGCGCGCCGGCGCTCCGTTTGATGCGGTCATTCGCCGGTTCCTGCTGCTCCGCGGGCGATGAACCACTCGATTGTGGCGGAGACTGCTGTCTGGCCATCGGAACCGACTACTTCAATCGGCACCGATGCCACGACTCGTCCCCGCCGGGCCAGCTCTGCCGACCAGCGGGACGCTTCTTCCGGCGCCACCAGCGCGCGGGCGGATATGCGGCCCCTGCCGGCCTTGCGAAACTTGGCCTCTACCCGGCGCACGACCGGAACCAGCCCCGCATCCGCGCCGAAGTGCCGCAGGAGGAATAGTCCGGAGGCAGCTTCCGCGACGGCAAAGAGCGCGCTGGCGTGAACGGTGCCCAGGTGATTGGTGTATTTGACGTCGTCAGGCAGACTGATCAGGAAGTCACTGCCCGGATCGTCCAGCTCAAGCCCAATGAGATGATTGAAAGGCAGCTTCGTCACATCCATGTCGCTATTTCTCCAACTACCGCGGAACATGTGGCACGTAATTCAAATGATCCTGCCATTCATTCCGTCAGTCTTTCTGCATCCACCTGTGATGTCAAGCGAATCTTGCCCAGGCACAACTGCTTCAATCTGGGCCCGGGAGCCTGTACAATACCGACATGAACAAGAAAGACGACCGCCAATCCATCGGGAGGCCGACGCTCGTCACTGGTGCGATCATCGGCCTCGTATTCATAGTTGTCCCTTGCTCTCATGCGGGTGCAGGAAACGGCCAATCTCCGCAGCGACGGTTCCTGTCGCCGTCGGGTGAGGAGATTCTCAGGCTCTGGCGTGAGCCGCCTACGGTTTGCAGCCAGGCGCCGTTCTGGTTCTGGAACGGGCCGCTTGAGCCGGAGACGATGCGCGAGCAGATTCGGATGATGGCGGATAAGGGGGTGCACGCCGCCCTGCCGCACCCGCGGTTCGGCATGGATCGGCGGCTTTACCTCGAAGAGCCCTTCTGGAAGGCGATGGATGCGACGATGGACGAGGCGAAAAAGGCCGGCTCGGCCATCTGGCTCTATGATGAGTACAACTGGCCCAGCGGCGGCGCGGGCGGCCGCGTCACTGATGGCCATCCGGAATTCTATCCTCGCGGCGTGGACTACAGATTCGTCGAGTGCGAAGGCCCGCGTGACTTCACCATTAGCAAGCCCGAGCCTTCCGAGCCGGTCATGGAACGTTTCGAGCAAGTCGTGGCCGGTTTCATCGGGCCCGCCGGAGATGCAATCCCGCGCGAGCCCTGGGGACAAGTGCAGCCGGACGGCGAATCCATCACGGGCGCGGTGCCCGCCGGGCGGCATCGGATTCTCGTTTTTTTCCGCTGTCTCGGCCGCAATCCCAGCCCGCTTGACGATGGCAGCAACTCCATGATCGACTACCTGCGGCCGGAGCCGACACGCCGATTCATCGAGCTGACCCACGAACAATACGCCAAGCGCTACGGCCGGCTCTTTGGAAAACAGATCCCCGCGATCTTCTATGATGAGCCCAGCACGATGGTCCCCGCCCCCTTCCCGTGGACGTTCGGCTTCGAGGACATCTTCCGACAGCGGCGGGGATTCGACCTGATCGCGAAGCTGCCCGCCCTGCTGGACGACTCATTCCCGGACTCCGGCCCGATCCGGGCCGCCTACTGGCAGACGGTGAGCGAGCGATTCAATGAGTGCTTCTTCGATCAGCTCGCACAGTGGTGCCGCGAGCATCGCCTGGCGCTGACCGGCCACTGCTACGAGGAGAACATCGCCTCGTACACGAACTCGCCGAACCTGATGGAGCAGCTTCGCCGCGTCGATTGGCCCGGCTTCGACGCCCTCGGCGCGCGGGCGCGTCCATCCGCCGTCAAAATCCCGGTCTCCGTGACGCACCTGGAAGATCGCGAGGAAGTCATCTGCGAGGCCCTCGGACTGGCCGGCGGCTGGAACTGCACGCTCGACATGCTGCGAGGCGGATACAACCAGCTCGCCTGCCTCGGCGCGACGACTTTCATCCCCCATGCATTTTTCCAGACGGTCGAGAACCCGCGCGTCGAATGTCCGCCGAGTTTCTTCTATCAGAACCCCTACTGGAAGTACTACGACCGCCTGACCGCTCTGATGAACCGGTTGTCGCTCTTCAATCGGATCGGCCGCCACGTCGCGCCGGCCCTCGTGTACTACCCGATCGAGTCCCTATGGATGGACTCGGCAGGCGGCAAGGGCCAGCGGACCTTCCCCTGGCAGCACTCCACGCTCGGCAACAAGGGGGCCGAAGCCACCATCAACGGCTTCAACGAGCTTGTCGATGGCCTGTTCAACAACCTTTGGGACCTGGACGTGGCCGACGGCAAGGCCCTGGAGCACGCGAGCATCGCACAGAGCAACGGCGGCCCTTGCATCGCCATTGGCAGAGAAACCTACCGCGTGCTCATCTTCCCACCGGTCCGAGCCGTGGCGCCATCGGCCTTGCGTGCTGCGACGGACTTCGCGAGAGCCGGCGGCGCAGTCATCTGGACCGGCCGGCTGCCTGAAACTTGCTGGCCTGTCGAACCGGATGGGCCGAAGGTTGCAGAGGCCGCATGGGCTAAGCCGCATCCCGCAGATGCCGGCTCTCAAGGCGTAAATTGGACAGAACAGGTCGGCTCAGGGACTGTGGCATTTTTCGCAAAGCCGCGAGAGTTGCTGGATGCTCTGCCTCGCCTTCTCAAGCCACAGATCGCCGTGGAGTCCGGCGATGGCAAAGGTCTGCTCATCAATCACCGGCGAACCAACTCGGCCGATCTCTACCTCTGCTTCAACGATTCCGACCGGGTCCTGGACTGCCGGCTGGCCCTGTCGCACTCGCAGGCCGGGATGGTCACCTGGACTCGCCTCGAAACCGAAACCGGGACAGTGACATCAGTCCGTGGAGCCGACGCGCCGACCGGATCATCCGTCCCGCTAACTCTCGAGCCGCATGCTTCGGCTGTGCTCCTCTGCTCTCCCGTCGCGCCGGATCAGAAGAGATGGAGCCCTTTACCCGATTTACGGGAACAGGCAAATCTCGACGGTCCGTGGACAATTCAGGTCATCGGAGATGCGCTTGACGATACGTGGAGCCCGGTCCCGAAAGATACGGTCGTCGGCCTGCCGAGCTTCCGGCACCTCGCTCGCGAATTCCAGGCTCGCGCCGGCTGGGAGCAACCCGACTATGACGATAGCGGCTGGGAACCCGTTTATGCCGTACGGGACCAGGCGATGTTCACCCATTCCTCGCCCGTCCTGCTGCGAGGCATCCTGCCGCCCGGGGCCAGGGCTATCGAATTACCGCTTCCAGTCACCGGCGAATACGTCCTGTACGTGAACGGCATTGAGATCGAGACTCGTCTCGGCCCAGCCCCCAAGAAGGGACAGATCGACATTTCGAGGGCGACCAAGGGGATCGGCGATGTCATCGCCATTGAAACCACTTCGCACAGCGGCCCTGCCGGCCTGACAGGTCCCGTGCGCGTCGTGTGCGGCCCCGTGCAGGTTGACCGCTTGCAGTCCTGGTCGCAGTGGCGTCTGCCGTGGTACGCCGGCCGGGTACTCTATCGCACTACGCTGAGCGGCCCCGCGCGAGTCCCCGGACGCCGCCTCTTCCTCGACCTCGGAGATGTCCAGCACTACGTCGAAGTCTGGCTCAACGGCAAACTGCTCGGCACTCTCCTGTGGCCGCCCTATCGGATTGAGCTGACCGGGCATCTGAACGAGGACGCCAATGAGCTTGTCCTCGTCGTCGCCAACTCCATCGCCAATCGATTCGCCTGGGACCGGTGGGGCACGCGAGGCAACGGAACACCCGAGCCGTCTGGTATTCTCGGGCCCGTGAAGCTGCTTGCGTCAGACCGGCCTGAAGACGGAACTGGGACCCCAAACGCGATATGTCGCGGTTGGGAACCCACTCCAAACGTTGTCCGCTGACCCCACGAAACACAGTCACACACGAAGAGAACCGCCCTGCACGTTCATTTGCGTGGGCCGGCCGAATGTGGTAAAATGGGCAACGCATTCGGGACACAGAGGCCTGCCGTTGCGTGCAGCCACAATTCGGCGCGCGACGCAAAGAGTCCTATAATGCACTCAGGTCGCGATCAGAAACGAGGGTGGCTGGGATTGGCAGGGTTAAGGATGCGTAGAGCTGGGACAATTGTGGATTATGGACGTGTTCACACACAACGATCCCGTGTATCGGGCCCGGCAATGCTCGTTGCGTGTATTCTCCTTTTTCCCGCCTGGATCAGCAGCGTGGAGGCATCCGACCCCAATATCTCCGTGGTGATCAACGAGATTCTGGCTGCCAACAGCAAGTCGATCCGGGACCTGGAAGGTGAGTATGACGACTGGATCGAGTTATACAACACCGGCGATATCCCCGTCGATATCGGCGGGATGTACCTGACGGACGACCTGACGGCTCCGACGAAATGGCCGATCCCGTCTGACAATCCGGCCGCAACCACCATCGCCGCGCACAGCTATTTTTTGATTTGGGCCGATGGCGACACGGCCGACCCCGGCCTGCACACCAGTTTCAAACTGAACGACGACGGCGAGGACATCGGACTGTTCGCCGCCGATGGAACCTCTCTGATCGACGGTTTCTCCTTCGGAAAGCAGAGCCTTGACATCTCCTACGGCCGATACCCGGACGGCGACCCAAATCTGCAGTTCCTGCCCTCCGTCACGCCGGGGGGCACTAATGTCACCATGTATACCGGCGTCGTAGAGGAGCCAGGGATCGAGCCCGCGAGCCGCCTGTGCACGGAGCCGATCGTTGTCACACTCACGACGCCGACGGAGGGAGCCACGATCTACTACACCGTCGACGGCAGTGAGCCGTTCAGCGACCCTCGAGGCCGGCCTTGGGGCTCCACGTATACCGGCCCCATCCCCGTCGCCCGGACAGTGACGCTGAAGGCGACCGCGTGGCGGTCCGGATGGCGGCAAAGCGCCACACGGACGGAGCGGTACGTCTTCACAGCCTCCGATATCCGCGCGTTCAGCTCGCCGCTGCCGATCGTCGTCGTCGATACGATGGGCAGGAGCATCGGTCGGCCGCAGGTGCCGTCGTACGGCTACTTCTTCGATACGAACGAGCAAGGCACGGCGGTGGTCTCCGAGGAGATCGACTTCGGCGGCAAGGCAGCCATCAACATACGGGGCAAAAGCTCCGAAGGCTTCTCCAAGCACCAGTACCACTTCGAGACGTGGGATGAGCGCAACAAGGACAAGAGCGTTTCCATCCTCGGCTTTCCCGCCGAGTCGGATTGGGTTCTCCAGGGGCCCTACTCCGATAAGTCCCTGATGCGCAACGTCCTGGTCTACGGCTGGAGCAATGACACCGGCCAATACGCGCCGCGCACCCGCTTCATCGAGCTGTTCCTGAACACGGACAACAGCTCGGTAACGATGGGTGATTACGTCGGCGTCTATGCCTTCATGGAGAAGATCAAGATCGGCCCCGACCGCGTCAATGTCGGCGAGCCGCCCGCAGGCGTCGCTGGCTCGGGAATCACCGGCGGATACATCATCAAGAAAGATAAGCTGGATGCCGATGATCGGACGTTTAACACGAGCCGCGGCCAGACCCTCGTCTACGCCGACCCCAACGGCTTCGAGCTCTCCCAGCAGGAGCTGGATTGGATCAGAAACTTCATGAACGCCTTCGAGGCCGCTCTATACGGGGCGAATTTCGCCGACCCGGTGAAGGGATATGCGAAGTTCATCGACGTGGGCTCGTTCATCGATCACCACATCCTTGTCGAGATGGCTAAGAACATCGACGGCTTCCGCCTGAGCACGTATATGCACATAGACCACAGCGGCGTCCTGCACATGGGACCCGTCTGGGACTACGACCTCTCGCTGGGCAACGCAAACTATCTGGAGGGCTGGATCGCGACAGGCTGGTACAACCGGCAGCTTGGCGATGGCGAGTACCCCTACTGGCGGCGTCTGTTTCAGGACCCCGAGTTCCGGCTACGCTACGCCGACCGGTGGTTCGAGCTGCGGCGCAATCAGTTCACCACCGATCGCCTAATGCAGAGGATCGAAGATTACGCCGTGCTCCTGGATGAGCCACAGGCCAGAAATTTCCAGCGGTGGGTCATCCTCGGCATCTACGTCTGGCCCAACTGGTTCATCGCCAAGACCTTCCGCGAGGAAATCGACTGGATGAAGGGCTGGCTCGCCGACCGCGTCAAGTGGATGGACGGGCAGATTGCCACGGAATTCGCACCGGCGCCGCCCTCCTTCAGCAGCCAGGGAGGCCACGTCACACCGGGATTCGAGCTGACCATGACCGCACCCGCCGGTGTGCTCTACTATGCGCTCGGCGACGCGGACCCGAGGACATTCAGCGAGCTGCCCGGCGCGACGAAGAGCACGCGTCTTGTCGCGGAGAATGCCCCCAAGCGAGTGCTCGTCCCCACCGGACCTGTCGCGGACGCCTGGCGAGGCGGCGAGCCCTTTGACGACTCCGCCTGGGCGGCCGTAGCAGGCGATCCTGGCGGAATCGGGTATGAGAAGAGCACCGGATACGGAAGTTATATCAGTTATGACACCGGCTCTCAGATGTACGGGCTCCAAAGCAGTTGCTACGTGCGGATTCCGTTCTCGTTCGCGGATGACGTTGATGATGTGAGTGCAGTGAGTCTGCGGGTCCGCTACGACGACGGGTTCGTCGCCTACCTCAACGGCGTCGAAATCGCGCGGCGCAATTTCACGGGCACGCCGCTGTGGAACTCAAGCGCCGCCGTGATCAATGACGATGCCTCCGCGGTCAGCCTCGAGATCATCCCGATAACCAACTTCAAGCAGGCACTCAGGAAAGGCGACAACATCCTGGCGATACACGCTCTGAACCAGCCTGCCGCAAGCTCCGACTTCCTGATCTCGATGGAGCTTGCAGCCGATGAATACGTACAGCAGCAAGGGACATCGCAAGTCCAGAGATACACCGCGCCCATACCCATCACCCAGAGCGTCCGCGTCAGAGCAAGGATCTTGAACGGCGGCAAATGGAGCGCATCGAATGAGGCGGTGTTTGCCGTCGGCCCGGTGGCTGAGAGCCTGCGGATCAGCGAGATCATGTATCATCCCGCCGACACCGGCAACCCGAACGATCCCAATACCGAGTTCATCGAACTGACGAACGTCGGCTCGGTCAAGATCAATCTGAACCTGGTGAAGTTCGCCAACGGCGTCGATTTCACCTTCCCCAGCTTCGATCTGGCTCCCGGTGCTTACTGCCTGGTGGTCAAGGATACGGCCGCATTTACCGCCAGGTACGGCTCCGGCCTGCCTGTCGTGGGTGAATATGCAGGCAGTCTGAGCAATGACGGGGAGCGAATCAAGTTGCGTGATGCGGCAGGAACGGTGATTCAGGATTTCCGCTTCGAAGACAACTGGTTCGATATCACTGATGGACTGGGATTCTCCCTGACGGCGCGAAATCCGGAGGCAGCAGACCCGAACAGCTACGGCAGCAAAGGCGCATGGCGGCCCAGCGCCCATGCGGGCGGCTCACCCGGTTCCGACGACAGCGGCCAAGTGCCTGCACTGGGCTCTATCGTCATCAATGAGTTGTTGGCCAACTCCCAGGGAAGCGGGCCCGACTGGATCGAGTTGTACAACACGACCGCTGCAACAATCGACATCGGAGGCTGGTTCCTCAGTGATGATGCGAACGACCTGACCAAGTACAAGATCG
>Ga0315277_10000944_pt1 | contig 43581 bp, 55 predicted proteins | sample YL17G05_15_MG_FD_203695 | JGI IMG/M metagenome (GOLD analysis project Ga0315277, IMG submission 203695) | Sediment microbial communities from Yellowstone Lake, YNP, Wyoming, USA - YL17G05_15 | ecosystem: Environmental > Aquatic > Freshwater > Lake > Sediment | place: USA: Wyoming | collected... | reverse complement strand
ACCCACCGACAGCCGCCAGAGCGACGACGACCGCTGTCAACCCGATCCACCGACTCCCTTTCCTCATCAGCCACCTCCCTTTGGCAAAGAGGCTGCACGGCGCCAAAGCACCTTTCCGCGTGTAATCTGCTGTCTGCGCCCACCGTGTCAACACCGTAATTGTCCCGCAGCCGCAAAAGGTACCAGACAGGGGGCTTCAGCCCCTTGTCTGCCGTAGGGCGGGCTCCCTTCGGCTACGCTCAGGACAAGCCGCCCGCCAACTCAGGCGAGCACCGGGCGCTTCAGCCCCTTGCCGTGAGGTTGAGTTGAGCCCTACGAGGGCTATTTCAGGAGGAGGATTTTGATGGTGGCGGAGCGGTCATGTGCTACCAACCGCGCAAAGTACATCCCCGACGGCACCGACCGCCCGCTCGCGTCGGTCCCATCCCACACCGCGCCTGACACGTAGCTGCCCGCATCGAGATGATACGCCCGCACTTGCTGACCCAGGATATTGAAGATCTCCAGTCCCGACGGCTCTGTCGCATTGCTCCACGAGAGACGGACCGCAGCGTTGAACGGATTCGGGGCGGCGGTGAGTGCCGTTCCCACCCCTGGGGTCAGTTGGCGCTGGTCCTCCTGGATGGATGCCGGCGCGTACACCCCGGGGACCCAGACGTAGAGCCCAGAATCACGGACGTAAAACAGGTCGGAGACACCCGGAGTGAACAGTGCTCCGGTTAGGGGCGATGGTACAGAAGGCATCCCGCGCAACGTGTCGACGATTGAACCCGTTGTGAAATCGCGTCGCCGCCATCCTACGCCGCCCCGCAGTGGTTCAATCCATAGCGTCGCACCGTTACCATCGAGGTCAAAAGCGAAGGTCGCGTTGTTATCCCAAGGGGGACTTGTTGCCCAGTCCCAGTGGGTATTCCCTGAGTGGTGGCTGTACATGGTCTGGGGGAGAGTACCTATGGAAGTCAAGCAAGTCAGGAAGTGCGTCAGACCATCCTGCTCAAAGCGCCCTGGTGTGAACCAATCGACCCACCGACATACGTGAGGTCCCGAGTAGTCCTTCATGTCTGATATCCACAGCGTTTCCAAAGTGCTCCAGTCCCGGCCCAATAGGACGATTCTCTCTCTGTAACACCGGGATCCCATCCACGGCGTGTCGTCGAACCTGGCCTCTTCCTGGTAGAGGGCGAGGCTTGTCGCGGTTGACGATGGGCATCCGTAAACGATTCGACAGCCATCAGGGCCGCCGAGAACTCCGGGAAGTTTCTGGCCTGACGTCAGATCGAATACGTTGACCTCCCAGTAGATCACCGTGTACAGCGAAGAGGTGTTGCTCACGACCTGCCTCGAGATCGCAACGATGGGATGCCCTGCCGAGGTCTCTCCCCAGATAGTCAGATGGTCTCCCGTTAGCGGGAGAACAGCGAGCGCCGTGTCGATTCCCCTCGCAGGATACAGCAGATGAGTCGTATCACCCTGCAGATAGGCGTACTCGACGTAACCATCTCTGTTGTAGTCGTCCGTACTCCAAGCTCGTATCGGAGGGGGGACTGCCCGTGGCCCATCCATCCATGACGCTCGTTGCGGATCAAAAACCCCGATTCTCAACGGCGTCCCGGCGACAGTAATCGCCAGCTCCCACGTGCCGTCTTCGTCGACATCAACCGGGAACCAGTTCGCGACCGGGTAGCCGAGCTCCATTCGCGCGAACCCGTGATCTATGGGCAGGGTGCGCAGCCCGCAGGAAACGCAGTTTCGTGTCCGTTGCGGCCCAGCCCGCGCGGGTTCAATGCGCGGGATGGAATCCTCTCCCCCCGCGGTCCAGCCCCCACTGACGGCCACGCATACCAACACCAACACACCAGCCGCTGCTGCCGTTCTGACAAATCCTCGCATAGCCACATCCCCGTTCCAGAGGTGCGCGGCGAAGGTGCGCTTCTGACGGTAATTTGGTCAACTATGCCGTTTTGTCAACTAGGTATTTGCCGTGGGCGGCGGAGTCAGGGCGGACCGGAGACGGAGTGTTTGTCACCCCGAACGACTTGTCCCGAATGAAGTGAGGGGCCTGCTGTCCAAGAACAAGAACGCAAAGCAGATGCTTCGCTGCGCTCAGCATGACAGGAGGCCAGAACCAGACAGTGCATGCCATCCGCCCTTCAGGATGAACGCTCGCGTGGCGACACTCAGTCGATGCCGCCCTCTTGCTGATCCAACTGCGCCACCGGCTCGGGGGAGGGTCGTGCCATATTCAGGTCGGCGGTCGCGGCGGCAAATCGCAAGAGCGCCGCGGCGCCCTGCTTGCCGTGCTCGCCGACTTCCATTTCCGGGCCGACACACGAGGGACAGCCGGTCTGGCACGGGCAGCTGGTGATCAGACGCGCGGTCTCGGTGAACAGCTCCCCCGCCATTTCGAAGAGCTTCTGCGAGAAACCGACGCCGCCGGGGATATTATCATAGAGATAGATCGTCGGCAGTCCTGAATGCGGCGCCCGCACCTGCGAGAGCGCGCCCAGGTCGCGCACATCGGACATCACCCATAGTGGCGCCATCTGCCCGAGCGCATTGGATGCCGCGCGCAGGATTTCGCCGGTGTGGCCGGGGAGGAAGCCGAGCTTGACCGCGACGTCGGCATCGAAATCGACCCAGAATGCCGTCGTGTGCATCTCCAGTTCGGGAAGGTTGATCTTGCCGGAGCCGACATTCTCATGGGTATGGAAACGAATCTTCTTGTAGAGCACCGCCACGGTCGTGAGCGAGACATCGCCGTGCGCCAGCCGCGCATCCGGTGTCCGGCGTTCCTTCTCGACCGTGAGAATCTTCAGGTCGGTCTTGGTCTCCGCGTCGGTGAAGTACTCGACGTCGACTTCTTTCACATAGGCACGCCGTCCCTCCCAGTCGAGTTCTTCGACCTGGTATTGCTCGGCGCCGTGCAAATAGATCGACTCGGGATGCAGGAACACCGGCGCGGAGAAGAAATCGACTTCGCCGATGACGCGGTTGTTGTCGGTGCGATTATGGATGACAAAGTTCTCCGGCGACGCCGATCGCAACGACACTTCACCGGCCGGGTAGATCTCCGAGGTCCAAAAGTACCGACCCGAGGACTGGGTGAGAACTCGGTTCTTCTCCAGATACTCAAGTAGCGGCGCGGTCAGATCGACGCCGAATTGCTCTTCTGAGCCGAACGGCAACTCAAACGCCGCGCACTTGAGATGCGACATCAGCACCACGAGGTTGGCCGGGTCGACAACCCCCGATTCGACATTGCGGCCCAGGAGATACTCCGGGTGGCGCATGAGGAACTGATCGACCGGCGACGAGTTGGCCACCAGAATCGCGGCGGACATTCCCGACCGCCGCCCGGCCCGGCCGATCTGCTGCCGCATCGAGGCGATTGTCCCCGGATACCCGGTGAGAATCGCCACGTCGAGCGAGCCGACGTCGATTCCCAGCTCGAGCGCATTGGTCGAGACCACCCCCTTGATCGAACCGCGCCGCAGTCCTTCTTCAATGCTCCTGCGCTCATTGGGGAGATATCCGCCGCGGTATCCCTCAACCAGATTGGGATTGCTCCCCTTTGTCTTCAAGTGCTCGCGCAGGTACGTGAGTATCACCTCCACCGAACGGCGCATGCGCGCGAAGACAATCGTGGAAATACCGTTCGTGATGAACTCCGTCGCCAGCTTGTTGGCAACCGACAGCGACGAACGGCGAATCCCCAATGCGGGATTGACGATCGGGGGATTGTAGAGGATGACATGCTTCTCCGCCGTCGGAGCGCCATTCTTGTCGATCACGACGAATGGCCGGCCGACAATCTTCTCGGCGAGTTCGCCGGGGTTGTGAATCGTCGCCGAGCATGAGATGAACTGGGGATCGGAATTGTAGAACGCCGCGATCCGCAACAGCCGGCGGATGACATTCCCCAGATGCGACCCAAAGACACCCCGGTAGTGATGCAGCTCGTCGATCACGACAAAGCGCAGATTCTCAAACAGCTTCACCCATTTGGTGTGATGCGGCAAGATCCCCGAATGCAGCATGTCGGGGTTGGTGATGACAATCTGCCCCGCGATGCGCACCGCGCGACGGGCGGTCCCCGGCGTGTCGCCATCAAACGTGTGTGTCTTGATATCAACGCCGAGCCGGGCGGTGAGATCCAGAAGCTCGGCCTTCTGATCCTGCGCCAGTGCCTTGGTGGGGAACAGGTACAAAGCGCGCGCTGTGGGGTCCTTCAGGATCGCATCCAGCACCGGCAGGTTGTAGCAGAGTGTCTTCCCGGACGCGGTCGGCGTGACTACCACCAGATTCTGTTTCTGCGCGGCGACCTCAGCCGCTTCGGCCTGATGGCAATACAGGCGCTCGATTCCCCGTCGGCGATAAGCGGCCACCAGGCGCGGATCGACAGAGGCCGGGAAGTCACGATACTCTCCCGCCGAGGCGGGAATCGTGTGCCAGTGCTCGACCAATGGGTCGCAGCGCAGACGATCAAGGATTTGTTCGAGGGTCATGAGAGTTCCCTGTGGTCGCTGTCCGACGTGCACACCAGTCGGCAGGCGTGCAAGCAGTGTAGTAACCAGACGACCGTCGGCCGTCCATCATTTTCTTGCGGCCGAATTGGGCACGGCACGCCTTGCCCCTACGAACAAACACCCCGGGGTGGCCGCGACCTTTGATCGCGGTCCCGCGAAGCGGGATATCAAACACAACCCGCGATCGGAGATCGCGGCCACACACCGTCTATCGTTCTCTTGCCGTGTGCCCGCGATCTGTGATCGCGGATCTGTCAGGCCACCGCGTTACACGCCCTGCCGCACCAGCCGCCGCTGGCAGTTGTCGCAGAACTTGTCGGCCTTGGCGTCGGTGTCGCGCATCGTCGCTGATTGGTACATGACACAGCGCGGGTTGTGGCAGACCACCAGATGATGCAACTGCCCGATCAGGTGGATCGCCTCCTTGAGAGCGCGGGAGTAGATTTGTTTGTCATCCTCCCCCATGCCATAGAACTCCAGGCGCAGACGATAGAACGACACCACTGCGCATCCCGATTGCGGGTCAGCCTCGCCGTAGACAAAGTGCTGCGTGGGGATGTAGAGGTCTTCCTCGGTGATGCCCAGAATCTTCTCGTTCTCATTCTGACGCATCAGCTCCAACTTGGCGAGAATCACCGTCGAGTAGAATTGGCCGCGCTCCTCGCTTTCCGCCTCATCGGGGAGTTCGACCCCCTGGAGAATGTCCACCCCGGAGGAGAAGACCACCGACAGATTGGCGGCCAGCTTGTTGATCTGGTAGAAATCCAGATCACCGAGGGGCACGATGATGATCTTCCCGCGCGATTTCATGCCTGTGCTCAAGACGGTGAACAGCAGCCGCGCCGGATTACCCCGCCTGGAAGAACCGGCTCTCCGATCCATCGGGGCGGATTTCAATCGTCATCCTGCCGGCGCATTTCGGGCAATACGCAACATATGCGGTTTTCGGCGCGTTCAGATAGGCCCGCACATAGACGCGACAGCACTTGAAGTAAACTCCAACGAATTCGCGTCGCGCACGCTTCACACTGAGGATTCTACGCGGTGAGACGGCGCGAATCAATCGCTTTCGCCGCGCACCAACAGCGCGCCCAGCGCCGCTGCCCCGATGAACCCGGCATCGTTCCCGAGCGCCGCCTTGCCGACACTCAGGTTCTTCCCTTCTGCCGAGAAGGCATACGAGCGGATGCGGTCGGCGACCTGCTTGAGCCAGAACCCCGCAGTGTCGGCATCGGCGAGACCGCCGCCGATGATCACCGCCTCGGGATCAAACAGGTTCACAGCGCCGAGGATTCCCATCGCTAACTGATGGGCGGATTCGACGAGCAAACGGCGCGCTTCCTGGTCGCCGGCAGCGAACGCTTCGAACAAAGCCGCGACGGTCATCGCACCGTTGTCACGTTTACGCAGTTGCGCGAGTGTTCCCGCCGGCGCAGCGTCGGCAGCGTCACCGGCCTTGCGGACAACGGCATTGGCGGATGCGTACAACTCCAGACAACCGTGGTTGCCGCATGGGCAACGCGGTCCTTGCCAGTCGATGGTGACGTGGCCCAATTCGCCGCCATTGCCGTTGGGGCCGGCAAAGATGCGACCATCAACGATGAATCCGCTGCCGATCCCCGAGCCGACCGTAATGCAGATCAGATCATCGATCCCGCGTCCGGCGCCGTACTTGTGTTCCGCCCATGCCGCGCAATTCGCATCGTTGTCGATGGCGGTCGGCAGCCCGGTCGCGCGTTCCACCACCTCGGCCAGGTTCACGCCAATGATTGTGGTCAGGTTCGGCGTCGGCGGCTGCACGACATGCGTGCGCGGATTGATCGTCCCCGGTGAACCGATCCCTACCGACACCGGTTGGTGCCCGGCCTTATCCGCCCAGGCGATCATCGCCCGGGCACAATCGACAATCCCGGCCAGGGTCGCGGCCTGACCTTCTTTACCCCGCGTCGGCGCGCGGTCGGCGAAGAGAATGTGCCCCTCCGGGTCAATCGCCCCGTACTTGACCCAGGTCCCGCCGATGTCAATGCCGAGATGGATATTCATTGGCTCATGTAGGGTGGGTGCTATGCACCCACCGTCCGTCTCCACATGAAAGGTGCGTGCAGAGCACGCACCCTACGTCTCTGTAGCAACAATGTCAGGAGCATGGTTCGGCATTGCTCACCACACACAGGGCTCCTGACCTACGAATGAAGATGTGTGAGACAAGGATCAACACCGCCCCGGATACGCCTTCAGCCCCGCCGCCAGCGCGGTCATCGCTTTGTCCAACTCCGGCTTCTCCAAGACATAGGCGATGCGTGCTTCCTTCACACCCTTGCCGGGGGTGGCGTAGAACCCGGCCCCGGGCGCCAGCATCACCGTTTGTCCATCATGCACAAAATCGGTCAGCATCCACTGGCAGAAACGGTCGGCGTCATCGACCGGGAGCGTCGCCATCAGATAGAACGCCCCCGCCGGCTTCTCGCAATGCACACCGGGAATCTTGGCGAGGCGCTCGAAGAGTCGGTCGCGACGGCCTTGGTATTCGGCGGCCAGCCGGGCATAGTAATCCTCACCCAGATCCATCAGTTTCGCCGCCGCGATCTGCTCAATCGTCGCGGTGCACAACCGCGCCTGCCCCAGCCGTAAGGCGCCACTCATGATCGCCTCGTTGCGCGAAATCAAGGCCCCGATCCGGGCGCCGCAGGCGGAGAAACGCTTGGAGATCGAATCCAGCATGATGACCCGTTGTCCCACCTGCGGGAACTGCCAGATCGACGTGTGGGAAACACCATAGCAGAATTCGCGATAGACCTCATCCGACAGGATATAGAGGTTGTGGGCGTCGGCGATCTGCACGACCGTGGCGATCTCATCGCGCGTCAGCACCGTGCCGGTGGGGTTGTTGGGTGAACAGATGAGAATCGCGCGCGTCCGTTCATCAATCGCCTTCTCGATCACCGTCCGCGCCGGCAAGCAATATCCCAACTGGGGATCGGCGGACACCGGACGCAGCTCGACGTTGACCATCAGGGCCAGCGAGTAGTAGTTGGTGTAGAACGGCTCGGAGACGATGACATTGTCCCCGGGGTCGCAGGTCAACACCAGCGCAAAGACAATCGCCTCGGAACCGCCAGTCGTGATCTGAATCTGCGGCGGCGTGATGTCCAGCCCCTTGGCCGCGTAATAGCGCGACCAGGCGTTCAGCAGCTCGGCATGTCCCTTGGAATTCCCGTACGCCAGCACCGGCTCGTCAAAGCTCTTGAGCGCCGCAAAGAACTCCGGCGGCGTGGGCACATCGGGTTGGCCGATATTGAGATGGTAGATCTTAATCCCGCGCTTCTTGGCCTCATCGGCAAACCCGGAGAGCTTGCGGATCGGCGACGGCGGCACACGTGTGGCCCGGCAGGAGACCTGCACCGATGGCCCAACGTCGGCCCTGATCGGGGTGGAAACACTCATGGACTGCCTCCTTGACGGTCGGCTGTGAAACCTCGCACACAGTGTACCAGCCGTCGGCCCTATGGTCAACAGGAGGTGGGTAGTGTGTCGCCCGCCGATGACAAAATCCGCGTCGCAGAGGGACAGGTTGGCCGTCGGTTATCGGGCCAGACCCGCTCGCTTACCCCACCACTCCACGGCGTCCCGGAGATTCTCGGCCACAAGCACCGGCGAGGCCGGCGGCTGCAGCAGCTTCTGTTCCTCACGCCCGTACCCTGTCAGCACGAGGATACCGGGAATGCCGACGTTCTGCGCCAGGGCGACATCGCAGACTCGGTCGCCGATGACAAAGGATGCCGCCAGATCAATCGGGAATTCCCGCCGGGCCTGCACAATCATGCCGGGCGCGGGCTTGCGGCAATCACAGGACGGCTCAGTACTGCGCTCATCATCGGCGACGTAATGTGGACAGTAGTAGATGCGGTCGATCGCAGCGCCCGCGCGCGCGAATTCCGCGATGATCCGTTGGTTCACCGCTTCAACGGCGTCAGTCCCATAGTAGCCACGGGCGACCCCCGACTGATTGGAAATCCCGATCACCCAGAACCCCCAGTCGTTCAGCCGGCGTACCGCTTCAGCCACGCCGGGCAGAAGCTCCACCCGCTTGGGGTCACCCAGAAACCCCTGCTCGACAATCAACGTGCCGTCGCGATCGAGAAACGCCGCCGGACGAGTTCCAGCAACGGGAGTCATCATGGCGTTCCCGTGGGGACTGGTTGCAGGTGCGGAGCGATCGTGCGGGCGATCTTTCCGATGTCCAACTCATCAAAGCAGAAGCGCCTTTCTCGGTAGCAGCGGGCTTTCCCGTGTCGATGACAGGGAGAACACCAGGTGCCGCCATGAAAGGCCCCGGCGTTCGGCCCGACCGGAGCAAACCCCAGCGAGGGATGCGTGGGACCGAACAATCCGAACGTCGGCACACCGAGTGCCGCCGCCACGTGCATCAAACCCGAATCCGAAGTCACGAACGCCGACAGCGCGGCAATTTCGACCATCGCATCCCGCAAGGGGAGTCCGCATCGGGTGGCGAAATCAACAGCGGGCATCTTGGCTTGCTGTGCGGCTATGAATGCTCCCATGCCGGCACGATCCGACTCCATGCCAAAGATACGGACAGCACTGACGCCGCCCTCTGCCAGTTGCGGCAGCAGCATCGTCCAGAGATGCGATGGCACCGCCTTAGTCGCGTGCCGCGCCCCCCATCCGATTCCCAGCGCGCCCGGCCAACGCTGACGGAGGACATCGGCACATTCTTCCTCGCCGGGCGAGAGGGCCAGCCGAGGCCTGCCGGCCAAGGGCGGGCCGCCGGGAAAACGCACCGCTTCCAGGAAGATCGCCAGCGTGGAGAGGGGACGATCCAAACCACGTTTGCGCCATACCATCACCCGACGGCGAGAGAACTGCTTCTCCACGCGCGTGACCAGACGACTCCCCAAACGCCGACACAAGTAGCGCGACCGCAGCGAACCATGCAGATCGATAATCCGGTCGAACGTGACGCCGCGCCATTGCGCCAGGTATTCCCGCAGCGAGCGCCGGGGATCGTACGCCGCGACCGCCATCGGCAGATCATAGTGATCGTAGAGCGATGCATAGGCCGTCTTGGTCGCCAGTACGACCTGCGCATCCGGATCCGCCCGCACCAGGGCACGCACCGCGGCCCCGGCGAGGACAACGTCACCCAATGAGGAGAAGCGGATGATAAGGATGCGCACGATCTCACCGGCGCTGGTGGCTGCCGGTCACCACAATAACAGACCGAACACCGCGCCAACAAGGAGGCAGTAGACACCAAACCAGACAAAGCGCCCGCGCGCGATCACCGCGAAAACCACGTGAAGCGCCGCGAATCCCGTGATGGCGGCGACGACGACGCCAATCAGATGCGCCGGGCCCACACTCCCCGTCCCCCAGGCATCCTTCAGTGCCAGAAGCGCCGCACCCGCGACCGCCGGAATGGAGAGGAGAAACGAGAACTCGGCCGCCCGCGTCGGTACCACCCCCAGCATGCACGCTGTCGCAATCGTCGAACCGGAACGTGACACGCCGGGGAGAATCGCCACCGCCTGCGCGCAACCGATCCACCAAGCGCGCGCACCATTCACTTCTTTTCCGCCGGTGGGGAGCATACGCATCGCCAAGAGCCACACACCCGTCACCATCAGCAGCGCGGCCCCCAGGCGCGGCGCCGCGAAGATCGCTTCAATCTGCCGCTTGAACAAGAAACCGACCACCGCCGCTGGAATCGAACCGACCACCAAATAGAGGAGCAGACGCCGCGCCTCACTTGCCGACATTCCACGTCTCTGACGGCCGAGCACCCCAAGACAGAGAGCCGAGACCTGCCGCCGGAAGTAGACGAGGACGGCCACAAGTGTTCCGGCGTGTACGGCAACGTCAAAGACCAGAATGTCGGTGGGCAGGCCCAGCCAATGCTCGACCAACACCAGATGCCCGGAACTCGAAACCGGCAGGAACTCCGTCAGTCCCTGCACAATCCCCAGCAATGTCGCCTGCCAGATCGTCATGTGGGGGACAAAGCAGGTTCAAGCGTTCACCGGTAAGAGCTCGCGTCCAACCGCTCGCAGGACCGCGGTAATCCCGGCTTGTTGAAAGACCTCGTCCCTGGCAAGTATCACCCGCAGGGAGATTGCGTCGTCGCTTACCCGCCTTCGGCGGGCTGCGCTCCTCGCAACGACATCACGTCTACAAAGGACTTACGGTGTCTTTGTGAGGAGATCGTCCGCCTGAAGCGGAAGCGCTACAACTTGAAATTCAGCCCGATGATGACGCCCAATTCATCGTCGAGGACAACTTCCCCCAGGACATCGATCAGGTCGGTGATCTCCCATTTCAGACCGGCCTGCGCGCCGATCTGAAAGTCCGTGTCGCTGGCGCCGTTGGACACCGATTCCATCCGCATGTTGACCGCGCCGTACGGGGTCAAGTATCCCCCGTTGGACACCGTGTAGTCGTACGACATCACCACCGAACCGCCGAACTGGAACAGACTGGCGCCGCTGTAGCTGAAGAATCCCAGACGCGGGTCGATCGACAGATCGAACAGATCACGGTTCTTGGCCGACAGCAGTCGAAACTTCAGATCGCCGCCGACACCGATCCCGGCATCCCCGCTCCCCTCAGGGTCAACCACGCCGAATAGGATCCCGCCATCCCCTTGGGAGAACAGACCGCGGCGGTACTGTCCAAACACCACGGTCGAATGCTCAAAGACACCGAGGTAGGCACCGACGTCCTGCGTACCGTGTTCCAGCGGCCGGGCAGTCGACACCTGCCCAAACAGCAGTTGTCCCTCAGCCGCCCGTGGCTGCCAGACAAGCACGCCCATCAGCGCCACCACACTCCAGATCCCCAAATGCCGCCGCTTAGCCACATGACCCTCCTTGTTGCATGTTCACATTCACCGCACCGACATGTATCTTCTACGATCCAGCCGTGAGACGGGTTTCCTCTCGCAAGTCGGTCTTGCTGAATCGCTGACTGGCATTATCCAACGCAGCACCCGTCCACACCGTGTATGTGGAAATAGCATCACCGGCTAGAGGCCAAGAGCCCAATGCGCCAGGTAGAATGCCCCCGCACCCGCCACAACCCCCAGGGGCGCAAGGAGCGTGCGGCGTTTGTTGACTTCCGGCAACAGATCGGTGGCGGCAACATAGGTCAAGGATCCCGCTGATAACCCCAGGGCCGGCCCGATCCACCGGTGTGAAGGGAGTGCGGCGTAGATCAGACCCCCGACCAAGGACGCCGCTCCCAAGGTCGCCGCCGCCCAAAAAGCGCGCCGCCGTGTCCCGCCGGTGGCACTCACCACCGACGCCGCGGTGAACCCGTCCGGAATCTTGTGCCAGACCATGGCGAAAAACACCAGCACGCCCAGGCGCAGCTCGGTCTGGGCCGCAACCACGATGGCAATCCCATCAAGAAATGAATGCAAGGTCAATCCCACAGTGGCCGCCAGCCCCACGTGGGCTCCCAGACCAGCGTGGGTCTCCTGCCCGTAATGAAAATGCGGCGTGAACACATGCTCGAACAGATGCACCAGAAGAAATCCCCCCAGAATCCACAGCGCCGCCATCTTTGTCTGCGCATGCGCTTCGGGCGCCAGCTCCACCAGGGCGACCGCGAGCATGAACCCGGCACCGGTCCCCAAGAGGAAACGCAACGCCTGATCTTCCCATTTACTGCGCAGGAGGAAGAACCACGCGCCCACTAGATTCGAGACCGCAGAGATCAGAAGGAAGATGAAGGTCAGAACGCTCATATCGTCTCGGAATCAGGGATACGCCACGATAACGCCACTCCGACCCCACGGCAACCGGTATCCTTCCCGGCTCGAGCAGCGCCGATAAGGAACAATCGAGCAGTGTCAATCCGACTGTGGTTTGAGCTTCCTGACTTCGGCGGCCAGCTTCTCAACCGTCCGACGCAGCTCCGCCAGTTCGTCGGCCTTGACGAAGGGACCGCCCAACCCCTGCTCGGCGGCCGCCTTGGCTTTCTCCGCCACCGTCCGACCGACCTTTTCCACTGTCTCTCTGGCCCGCGCCTCGGCTCGTGCGAACGCTTCCTTGACCGCCTCGGCGCGCTGGCTGTTGTCCAGCTCGCCGCGACGGATCAGTTCGTCGATCCACTTCTCGGCGTTTTCCCGTGTGATCGCCAACGCACCGATCGCCGCCAGCACTGTCTTCGAGAGAATCGTCATGCGGCCTCACTCCTTTCCGCGGGAACAACCCTCCTCACAACCCGCAATCTACACCGCCCCGGCCCAACACTCCACCTAGCATTCCAGACGGAGGCCCCGCCCTATAGGACCTGTTGAAGAACCTGATCCGAGGTGAGTTCCAGACGGAAGGGGATTGCCTCGTCGCTTACCCCGCTCTGCGAGCAGGGCTTCGCTCCTCGCAATGACATCAGGTCGGCAAAGGCCTTACAATGCCATTGCGAGGAGACCGTCCCGCCTGCGGGACGGGCGACGAAGCAATCCCGTTGTCTACGCTGACTTCTTCAACAGTCCCTGTAGGCGGGATCTTCGACTCTCAGCCCCTGCTGAATCATCAGCAGAAGAGAATACGGGGATGAATGAAGATGCGCGGCCTCTCACAAGACCGCGCACGAGATCTCACATCAGAGAATGTCAGCTTACCGGTTCACCGACAGCAGGACAATCTTCACAATATCGAGGAGCCGTTCGCAGGAGAATGGTTTCTTGACGAAGAGGTTACCGCCCGCCTTGAAGCTGCGTCCCTGATCGTCGCTGGCATCCTTGCCGGTGAGGAAGACCACAGGGACGTCGGCGGTCGCCTGATCCCTCTTGAGGGCTGCGCAGACGTCATAGCCGTCCATCACCGGCATCATGATGTCCAGCAGGATGACATCGGGCTTCCATTCCTTGGCGCGCTTGATCGCCCCTTCGGAGGTGTTCTCGACCGCCACGTCATACCCCGCAGTGGTCAGAAAGGCATCGACAATCTCGGTGATTCCGGGCTCGTCGTCGACGACCAGGACCTTGGCGCTCGTATCCCTGAACATAGCAGTGGCCCCCGCTCTCATTAGATTGTCGGCCCGAAGTGATGAGGACTTGATCCATGCCCGCCGGTGTCATCACCCTGAGCAAACGACCCGCCGACCCAGGCAGGCGCGGTGCAATGCCCTGTCACACAATCGTTTAACTGCTGCTGACGGAAGGAAGACCAGACCGTCCGTGGCCTCGTTCGTGCCGCCTTCTGGGTAGTGACCGCTCGGTGCCTGTCGTCCACTTGTGCCCACCGCCGACACTTGTTGCTGCACAGATCATGCCTTCACCCGTACAATGTGGCCGCCGGAAGAGAAACGAGCGGCTATGGACATACACAGTATTCCGATAGAGCCGATGACGGACCTCGCGTCACCGCGCGGGCCGCAGGGTGGAACTCAAGATATGATCAATCTTCTCGGCCTTTCGCTTCCCGAACTGACGCAGCAGTTGGCCGCACTCGGCGAACCACCACACCGCGCCCGGCAGTTGGTGCGCTGGATTTACCGCCGCTCAATCTTCGACTTCGCCGCCATGACCGACCTCTCCACGGCGTTGCGCAAGCGTCTGGCCCTGAGATTCGTCATCACCGCGGCGGTGCCCATTGCTCATCAGGTGTCGCCGGACGGGACCGAGAAACTGCTATTCCATGATGGTGACAATCCCTGGGAGGCGGTGTTGATGCGCGATGGCCCCCGTCGCACGGTCTGCGTCTCGACTCAGTCCGGGTGTGGGCTCGGCTGCCGCTTCTGCGCCACCGCGAAGCTGGGACTGCTGCGCAATCTGACTGCCGGCGAGATCATCGGCCAGATCATCGCCGCCGGGCGCCTCCTGCCACCCGGAGAACGCATCACCAATGTCGTCTTCATGGGAATGGGCGAGCCGTTGCAGAACTTCGCTGCGGTCAGAACCGTCCTCGATCTGATCGCCGCCGACTGGGGGCTGGATGTCTCTCACCGTCGCACTACGGTCTCGACGGTCGGCTTGGTGCCGGAGATCTATCGTTGGGCCGAAGAAAAGACCAAGGCCAACCTCGCCATCTCACTGGCCGCCGCCGATGACCAACTCCGCTCGCGACTGATGCCGATCAGCCGCAAATGGCCGCTGGCCGAACTCAAGGAAGCGGCCCTCGCGGTCACGCGCGCCACTCGACGGCGGATTACCTTCGAGTACATCCTGATGGACGGCGTCAATGACTCGATCGCCGATGCGAAGAAGCTGGTGCGCTTCATCCACGGCATCCCCTGCAAGATCAACCTCATCCGCTTCCATCCACATCCCGGCTCCGAATTCCGCCGCCCGTCCGAGGATCGTGTGATCGCCTTCCGTGACTATCTCTACCCTCGTTGTCCCGCCGTGAATGTGCGCAAGTCGTTCGGTGTCGACATTGACGCCGCCTGCGGGCAGCTGGCGGGACGTTCATCCCTCACCCCGTAGGGTGCGCGTTTACACGCCCCAGAACGACAGACCGGTGCGTCCTTGAGGACGCACCCTACGGAGCTGATTGCGATAACACGAGAACGTCAGGAAGTGAGCATGGCCGGGATCATTGTAGGCATGGCGGCGCATGGTGACTTCTCCAGCGGTTCTAATATACCCTGACCAAGGTCAGGGCCACCAGCCGGCCGTTTGATTAGGCCAAGAACGCAATCAAGCCCCGGCTGCAACCAGCTTCTTGCGATAGGGGAGTCTGTAATCGAGTGCCTCGGAGTTGCGTGTGCCCTTCGATTGATCCGCGATCGTGTAGTAAACACGCGCGACGAGCGACGAAGGCAATGGCGTGGGAAGAGTCAACTCCTCTACAAGACCCTGGGATCGCGAGGACGGTATCACGTAGTGCCAGACCACGTCCGCTAGGCCTGCCGCCGTATCGCCTCGGAACAGTGTCACTGAATCGGCCCTCGCGGCGAACTGGCCTGAGGAATGCCTGGATCGTATGGCGAAACACAGGGTGGCTCTCTGAGTCCCGTGCGAAGTAGTGTCTGGCGAGTCCGTTGCGAGCCATATCGCAACCTGCCATCCCTGGAGCCTTCGATCACTCCCCGATGGGTTGCCGTAGTACCATTCGTAGCCACAGCCCACTGTCAGGAGGCAGAGCAGGGCGCCCACAAACACAAAACACCGTGTCACGTTACTCATGGTGCTTCTCCCGACGGTCAACGCAGATCCATATTCCCTGCGGCGCCAGGCGGCGGGCGTGGCCCTGACGTTCGTCAGGGTCTATCAGAACTGGCCGCCGCACGCGTGAACGCGACTTCGAGCACATCCACGCGCAACACCACATCGCTCCACCCCGCCCGCGCGCGGGCGCTCGACCACGCCCATTCTGTCGGCGGGCGTGGCCCTGACGTTCGTCAGGGTCTATCGGGACTGGCCCCCGCACACGTGAACGCGACTTCGAGCACATCCACACGCAACGCCACATCGCTCCACCCCGCCCGCGCGCGGGCGCTCGACCAAACCCATTCTGTCGGCTCCCTGACATATCCGCACCGCACCGGATTGTATTCAATATACGCAACGGCGCGACAAACCGCACTCATGTCGGTCAAGTTCCGGTCGAATCCGCCGCCCGCCTGCCAGAAGCGATGAACCACGCGGCGGCCGAATCGCGCCTCCAACGGGACGAGTTTCTTCGGATCGGTCTTTTGCCAGAAGGTCACGACGCGGCGGGTGAAGGGCTCTTTGATGCGCCGGAGAATGCTGGGAATCGAATAGTCCTCCGGCCTGGGATGAATCAGCAAGTGAACATGGTTGGGCATGAAGACATAGGCCCACAGATCGAAGTGCTCGAACTCCCGTGCGGCCGCGATGGACTCGGCCAGCCAGTGGCGCACGGTGTCGTCGGCGAGGAATTGCTGATTGCGATAACACGAGAACGTCAGGAAGTGAGCATGGCCGGGATCGTTGTAGGCATGGCGGCGCATGGTGACTTCTCCAGCGGTTCTAATATACCCTGACCAAGGTCAGGGCCACCAGCCACAGCCGGCGCACGTCACTGTGGACGATGAAGGGGCATCTCCATGAAGCCAGCGGACAAACCTCACCAATCAAGCCACTTCACCCAGCAACGCGTTCATTACTGTATCCTCTCGAACTTAGTGCCTTTCGAGGGAATCCTGAAGGCAAATGGTCTGTCCGTGCTCGAGGACAGACTTTTGAGTCGTCGCCAATTCCTGACAAGTTGTTCGACAAGATCCCAGTGAGAACGGTTCTTTCCCGCCAAAAAGAATGCGCCCACATTGTTCTGCCGCAAAGCCATCTTCTCTGCTGGGTTCTTGGTGATCCGCTGATCGCGCGTGATCAAGATCCAGCCTTTCTGACCTATGTCTTGCAACCAGATCGCATCTGCCGTGTCTGCGACGAAGTGGTTCTGAAGGTGTGTGACGTCCTCGCCGAAGGCACACATGCCGTCCGCGAGACGCGTACTGAGATTGTTGTCGAGGAAGAACCTCATGCTGCGGCAAGCATCTGTTCGAATTCCACGGCAGTTCGAGCTTCCTCTTCATCAACGCCCATCCACGTGCAAACGCTTCCCAAGTTCTTGTCCTCAGCCATGTAGAGATCATAGACGTTGGAGGTGAGGATGCCCCGTTTCACAATGGAGGGTGATCCAAAGGCCACCTTCGGATCGAGAACAATGGGGCGCTGGCGGCCTAACGGAAACCACTTCTCAGCAAGGCTTGTCGCCTCTGAGAAATCAATCTGCAGGGCCGTCGCTTGGATTATTGGCGCGATTGCCCACTGTCCCCTCGTGAGGAGTTGGATTAGAGAGTTTGACTTCTCCCTCACCTGCAGATAGATCTCGTGCCCGTCCGTCCAGAATCTCCTCTGCGCGAAGTGGTGATCACCGAGAAGCTCAGTCGTCTCATCCAAGGCCAGCCGCAGTCGTTGGAGGGACAGTCCAGTTCCTACAAACCTCTTCACAAACAGGAGATCGATCAAATCCAAGAATGACGCGAACGACGATCCTTCAGCCCCTCTGCGATGCACAACAGGTCTCTTCTCTCGCGTCTCTGGTTGCGCTCCAAGGACGGAAGCGTACCTGTACTTATAGCCCCGCAGCCATCGACGCACTCTCTCCGGTCGCAGCCCCACCAATCTCGCAACGAAGATCGGAGAGTACATCGGTGTGTCGAGAAGGTCTACAGACTGAGACATGAGCGCTCCGTTTCGTGAGTTCCCTCGACGCCAATCGTACGAAAGATAGACCCACGACGTCTGATTCAAAACAGTATTGCCGCTGCGTACAATGTCGGTTATGCGATAAGACCAAATGAGACCGGAAACGGCCCCCGTGCGCCGGGGGTGTCATTCCGGGGTCACAATGCCGGGCGCGGCCACCCTCAAGTCCGGCAACTGTCATTCCGGCAATGGGTTAGGGCAGTACCCCCGAGCGGGCGTGGGCCTGACGTTCGTCAGGGTCTATGAGGACTGGCCCCCGCGGATGTGAACACGACTTCGAGCACATCCACACACAACGCCACATCGCGCCACGCCGCCCGCGCGCGGGCGCGCTCTTCTCTACAGAAGGATTACTTCTTCGGATATCCCACGGTCTGCGCGAGGATGACTCGTTGATTCGGCTTCAATCCCATCGCCTTCGCGAGGGCCGGGCGGTCAATGGCACCACGCACAACAGCCGCCAGTCGTTCGGAAGCACAGTACAAGTAGACATTCTCGCCAATGAAGCCCGCGTTGGCCGCGGAATAGAAGACCTTATCCTCGTCTTTCATGTCGCCCATCCTAGAGAAATCCGCCACGTAGATGAGGTTCACGGGCGCCTCCTGCACGTATGACTGCAGCCCGGTCGTGGCCCGGATGTCCCCTGCGAGAACCTGCTTCAAGGCGTTGAGCTTGGCATCATGGAGGTAGAGGCCATCGGCGGTGGCGACGTAGACGTCGATTTCCTGCCGGTCCATCGCGGATGGTGCAGTACGCCCTCCCGATTCCGGCCGATTGATGCCAAACGCCGCCCAGAGCATGTTGGCAAGGAGTTGCTTGGGCAACGTATCGGCACTGAACGTGCGCGAGGACTTCCTCTCCTTCAGCACCTGCATCAGGGGCCTGCCGCCGCTCATTTGCGGCTCCGGGAGCTGGATCGTCTTGAGCTCTTGCGCAGAGGCTGAAGCGGGGCAGATGATCAAAAGACCCAACACCAGAACGGCGATTGGAAACAACTTCGTGATCATGATGACAACTCCTCCCATGTGATAGCCACTCATTCGGACGATTCCTCTTCTAGCGGCATTGCGCCGGATCGCCACTAAGAGCCTCCAATGAAATGAACCGACACTCCCTCACCCGATCCGACCTCCGGTCGGATCGACCTCTCCCGAGGGGAGAGGTTATGAGTCTCCCTCTCCCTTCGGGAGAGGGTAGGGTGAGGGGCTCTGCCCTCGAGGGCGACTCCATCGGCATCTCCTCGCTGGTCGGCGGCTTGCGGCAAGACTCATCTTGTTAGAGGCTCTAAGTTGACGGCGCTGCCGTGGACGTTCCCACTACGTCGGCCTGACCATGACTCAGGAATCCCTCGATGAAGGAATCGATGTCGCCGTCCATCACCGCCTGTACACTTGAGGTCTCCACGCCGGTGCGGTGGTCTTTCACCATCTGGTACGGCTGGAAGACATAGGAGCGAATCTGCGAGCCCCATTCGATCTTCTTCTTGTCCTTGCTGTACACTGCCAAGCGCGCCTCTTCCTTCTCGCGCTCCAGTTGGTACAGGCGCGCCCGCAGGACTTTCATCGCCGAATCCCGGTTCTTGTGCTGCGAGCGTTCAGTCTGGCACTGCACGACAATCCCGGTGGGAATGTGAGTAATCCGCACCGCCGAGGAGGTCTTGTTGACGTGCTGCCCGCCGGCGCCGGAGGCCCGGAAGGTATCGACGCGCAGATCCTCGTCCTTGATATCGATGGGGACATCCGGTTCCGCCTCGGGCAGGACAAAGACCGACGCGAATGACGTGTGCCGCCGCTTGTTCGCATCGAACGGCGAAATCCGCACCAAACGGTGCACGCCGACCTCCGCCTTCAGATGGCCGTAGGCAAACCCGCCCTTGACTTCGAGGGTCGCCGACTTGATCCCGGCCGCTTCACCCGACGTGTAATCGAGGGTCTCATACTGGAACCCACGCCGTTCAATCCACCGGGTGTACATACGCAGCAGCATCTCGGCCCAGTCGCACGACTCCGTTCCCCCGGCCCCCGAATGGATGGTGAGAATGGCATCGTTATGATCGTCCGGCCCGGTCAACAACGACTTGAACTCAAAAGCGGCGACCTTCTCCGCCAATGCAGCGGCCTCAGCAGTTGCCTCGGCCTGTGCGGCCTCATCGGCCTCTTCGACCGCCATTTCGTATAGCGCGGCCAGGTCGTCTTTCTGTTGGGATAATGATTGGAACTCGTCCACCCACGATTTCGTCAGGGAGATTTCTTTCAGCGTCCGACGGGCGGCATCACCGTCATTCCAGAAGCCATCGGCCCCGGTTTGCCGTTCGAGAGCGGCGATGCGTTGCGTCATCCCGTCGATGTCAAAGAAACCTCCGCAATCGCGCGAGCTTGTCCGAAACTGAATCGAGAATGTCCATGTCTGTGCAATCTTTCCCTATCGCCGTCAAGTTCTCGTAGGTCAGGAGCCCTGCGCTCCTGACGCGCCATGTGGCAAGAGCGCAGGGCTCTTGCCCTACTAATCTCCCCCCGCTGTAAGAGGTACGAACTCGACCCGCTTAAAGAAGCGCTTGCCGACATTCAACACGAATGGCTGCGCGGTTGAGACCATCTCCTGCGGATCGTTGTGTGGGACATCATCGATACGCACCCCACCCTGCTGGATCTTGCGCTTGGCGTCGCTGAGACTCTCGGCCAGCGCGGATGCATGGACGATCTCCGCCAGACGCATCGTTGACGACGCCGTGCGGACCACGAACGTTTCCATGTCTGCAGGAGCACGCCGCTCGGAAAACTGCCGTACGAACGCCGCCTTAGCCGTTGCCGCTTGCTCGGCCCCGTGGTACATCCGCACCAGAGTCTCGGCCAATTCCAGTTTCAGATCGCGGGGGTTGACCCTGCCGCTATCGAGGAGACGCTTCACCTCAACGACACGGGTCACCGGCACATCGGCCACCAATTCGAAGTACGCGCCGATCAGCGCATCCGGGATCGACATCGTCTTGCCGAGCATCTCGCCGGGCGGCTCATCGATGCCGATGTAGTTTCCGGTCGACTTGCTCATCCGCTGCACGCCGTCGGTACCCGCGAGGATCGGCACCGTGAGGATCACTTGCGGTTCGACCCCATAGTCTCCCTGGATCTGCCGCCCGGTCAGCAGATTGAACTTCTGATCGGTCCCGCCGATCTCCAGATCGGCGAGCATCGCCACCGAGTCATACGCCTGCATCAGCGGATAGAACATCTCATGAATCGAGATCGGCTCCCCGGTCCGGAAACGGTTCTCGAAATCATCGCGCTCCAGCATGCGCGCCACCGTGATCCGCGAGGCGAGGTGCATGATGTCGATAAACGACATCTTGGAGAACCACTCGCCGTTGTAACGCACCTCGGTTTTTGCCCGGTCGAGCACCTTGAAGAACTGCCGCTGGTAGGTTTCGGCGTTTTCCCGGACCTCGGATTCGGTCAACCGGGGCCGGGTGGTTGATCTTCCCGAAGGGTCCCCCACCATCCCCGTGTAGTCGCCGACGATCAGGACGACCTGGTGCCCCAAGTCCTGAAACTGCTTCAACTTGCGCAGTCCGACCGTGTGCCCCAGATGGATGTCGGGCGCCGTGGGATCAAACCCCTCCTTGATCCGCAGCGGCCGGTTGTCGGCGATGCCTCTTGCCAGCTTCTTTTCGAGCTCACCCTCGGGGAGGATCTCCACAGTCCCGGAGCGGATGATCTCCAACTGCGTCTGCAAAGGGGGCATCGCCATGGTGTCAACTCCCGCTGTGCGAACGGGTTTGGTCATGATACGGCCCGGCCACGAGCGTGTACAAGGGCTTTTTCCTTGACCTCAGCCCCCGAGCGGGCAAGGTTGAACGGCCCGGTACCGTCGGCATCATCGCGATAGCAGCGGGCGGAGTAAAAGGCAACGGGCCGACTGATCCGTCCGCCCATACCGGCAGGCCGCTGACCAATCCGGCACCCCGACACTAACGATGCCATCCTCATGAGCAAGAGCAACCCCCGCCGACGCGTTCTCCTGCTGGCATTGCTGGTGGCCCTGCCTGTCGGCACCGCGGTCTGCGCCTGGGGTGTCGCCACGCTCTGGCGATATGAGAAAGAGCTCCCTGCGATCGAGCAGGTCTACAGTTTCAAGCCCCGTCTTTCAACCCGGCTCTTTGATCGGCATGACCAGCCATTCTATGAATTCTACACCGAGCGCCGTGTCCTCACGCCGCTGGCAAGTCTCCCGCCCCACCTGACCAAGTCGCTGATCGCCACCGAGGACCGCGGGTTTTACGATCACTGGGGAGTGCGCTGGACCGCGATTCTGCGGGGAGTGGTGGTTCGCCCACTCATTGGGCGACGAGCCCAGGGCGGCTCGACCATCACGCAGCAGCTTGCCCGTCAACTCTTCCTGACACCCGAGCGCACACTCGAACGCAAGATTAAAGAGTGGATGGTGGCCATCAAGCTCGAGCGCGTCTACGCCAAAGACGAAATCCTCGAGATGTACCTGAACCACAGTTACTATGGTTCCGGCGCCTACGGAATCGAAGCGGCGGCGCAGACCTATTTTGGCAAGCACGCCGACGAGCTCACCCTGATGGAGGGGGCGGTCCTCATCGGTCTGCTTCCCGCGCCCTCATCGTACTCGCCGCTGCGCAACCCCGACCGAGCCCGGGCACGCCGCAATGTCGTCCTACGATCGCTGGAAGCGGTCGGGGAGATCGACGAACATACCTGCGATTCGTTGTCGGCGCTGCCGATCGAACTGCACACTGGCGAAGCGCCCACCCAGGTCGGCGACTACTTCGCCGAGGAAATTCGCCGCTATATCGAGAAGACCTACGGCGAAGATGCCCTCTATACCGAAGGGTGGTCGATCTACACGACGCTCGAGCCCGGCATTCAACGCATCGCGGAAGAGACCCTGCACTTCCGTCTCGATTCTTTGCGCGGGGTCGCCGCGGCGCACCACGGCCCGAATGACCCGGTCTACACCTATCTTGTGTACGATTCCACCACGGGAAGACATGTCCGTGTCCGCAAGAAGATGCAGGCGGCACTGATGGCGATGGACAACGAGACCGGCGGCATTCTGGCGATGGTCGGCGGCTATGACTATGGTGAGAGCCAGTTCAATCGGGTTACGCAAGCACTGCGTCAGCCCGGTTCAGCGTTCAAACCGTTCGTGCTCACCGCCGCCGTTGAAGCGGGGTTCAAACCTTCGGACACGATCCTCGATGCCCCGGTCCTAATCAAGATCCCCGGCGCTCCCGACTACACCCCCGGCAACTTCGACGGCAAATTCGAGGGACCAGTCACCATACACTACGGGTTGCGCGAATCACGGAATCTCGTCTTTGTTCGCTTACTCCAGAAGATCGACGTCCGCCGGGCGGTCTTTTACGCCGAGAAGATGGGAATCTCCACACCTTTACTCCCGGTGCCGTCGCTGGCGATCGGCAGTTCCGAAGTCACGCTCTACGATATGGTGGAGGCGTTCTCGGCCTTCCCCAATGGCGGCATTCGCACTTATCCCACCCAGATCCGCCGCATCACCGACCGATTCGGCCGCACGATTGAAGATCGGGCCGCGCCCAAGCGCGAAGAAGTCCTCTCGGCGCCGACCGCCTATGTGGTGCTGCACACGATGAAGTCGGTCATCGACTCCGGAACCGCCGCCAGTGCACGCTCGCGCGGTTTCTGGCGTCCCGCCGCCGGGAAAACCGGGACCTCGAATGAATACATGGACAACTGGTTCATCGGCTTCACGCCGCAGATCACCTGCGGTGTCTGGGTGGGCTATGATCTCAAGACTCCGGTCGGCGGGTATCACACCGGCACCGGCGCCGCCACCGCGCTGCCGATCTGGACCGAAGTGATGAAGTATGCCACGCGCAATCTCCCCCCCGATGATTTCCCCGTGCCGGAGGGCGTGTACACGATCATGGTCTGCCAGGAGTCGAACAAACGCGCCGTCGAAGACTGCCCCACCGTCCGCGAGGAAGTCTTCACCAACCCCGCCGATACTCTTGAGACCTGCCCGATCCACGACCCGAATCTGCGCAAGCACAAGACGAAGCGGTTCAGACTGTAGATCTCAATGGACGTCGCCCGCCCTTCAGGGTGAATCCTCGGGTGGCGAGGCGATGTCACCCTGAGCGCAGCCGAGGATCTGCTTCAGGACTATCCGACAAACAGCAGAGGCCTCGCTTCCCTCACCTCGTTCGGGACAAGCCGCTCGGCATGACAACATGGGGACACGGCCTCAGTTGAAACGGTATCGACCCATCACGTCACCTGCTGCATGATGCCGACGGAGGCCGATACTCCGATCCGTTCCGCTCCCGCCGCGATGAAAGCGCAAGCCGACTCGGCCGTGCGAATGCCGCCGGCGGCCTTGATCTTCACACGGGGCGGGAGAACGCGACGCAGCAACTGTACGTCTTCGATGCGCGCCTTACCATAGACACCGGTCGAGGTCTTCACAAGATCAGCGCCGCCTTGAACCGCGAGTTCCGCGGCGCGGATGATCTCCGGCTCGCTCAGGAGACTGGCCTCGATGATCACTTTGAGGATTATCGCATCCCCAATCGCGCGGCGGACCGCACGCATGTCATCGACATAGCGATTGTGATCCCCATCCTTCAGCCAACCGGCGTTCGCCACTATGTCGATCTCGCGCGCGCCCTCGTAGACGCACGTCGCTGCCTCGGCGGCCTTGATGTCGGTTGAATGCGCGCCTGACGGAAATCCCACTGCCGCACACACCGCGACGCTGCTTCCCTGCAGTTCTGCCGCCGCTTTGCCGACGTGCACCGGATTGACACACACGACCGCGAAGCCGTACCGACGGGCCTCCGTACAAAGAGCCGCGATATCCGCCGCCGTCGCATCCGGGCGCAGGTTGGCATGGTCGATGTGTGAAGCCAGTTCGCGCGCGGTCAGCATGGTCGGTCACCCGGACTCTGGCATGTTGCTGAAGAACGGTCCCCGGTTGTCATTCTTCACCCCGCCGCTCTTTGGCGGGGTGGAGAATCTGCTCTATTTCATAGGTGAATGAAAGCAGATGCTTCGCTTCGCTCAGCATGACAGCGTGGTTTTCTCGCTGCTCTCATGGCTCTTTCAGCAGCCTGCCAGCGGGCGCTGAAAGAGCTGCGTTCATCGCGCGCAGGCAGGAATGACTACACCACCAGAATCAGAGGAGAATACCGGAATGTCAGGTCGCGGCGTCGTCCTCGCCGACCACAAACGGCTTCGTACCCAGTTGCCCCAGCCGCGACCGGTGCAGCCGCCCGTCGCACGATGACATCAGAATCTGCGCGTCCGGTGAGAACTCCTCAATCACGCGACGGCAGGATGTGCACGGCGGCCAGAAGCGCTCGTCCGGCGCGATGACAACAATCGTGTCGTACGACCGCTCGCCCGCGGTCACGGCACTGGTGATGGCGTTGTGCTCTGCGCAGATATCCAGATCATCCTCTCCGTTCTCGACATTGCAGCCGGCGAAGATCAGTCCCTCCCTGGTGATGACCGCCGCCCCGACCTGTTTACCCGAGTACGGCGCATGGGCATTCTTCTGCGCCGCCCGCGCTGACTCCAGCGCCCGTTGTTCCAGGTCGTTCAGTATAACTGCCGCCTCCGTACTCACCGTATCGTTCGCTCCATAACGCACGATCGCAGGTGCATGTAAGGACAAACAAGGGGCTTAAGCCCCTTGTTCACCGGCCCAGTCCTAAGGCGCCACGTTCCTCGAATGCTACGCCAGCGAATCTGTAAGCCGCCCTCATCAAGAGGCCTACCCCCCGGTCAGTTCCCGCCAGAAGCTGGTTGCGCCCGCCACCGGTTCAGCCGCGGCCTCAGGGAAGATATCCAGAAGCGTCGCGGCGAGATCCGCACACGTGTCCCGCGGCCCCAAATTCAATCCCGCCCGCAACGATGGACCGTATGCCAGTAGCGGAATCAGTTCACGGGAATGATCGGTGGACGGCGTGGTCGGATCAACCCCATGATCGGCGACAAGAAACAGCGCGTCGGCCGGTGTCAGCAAAGGGAGCAGTTCACCGAGCCGGCGATCGAACTCCTCCAGCCCAGCGGCAAAGCCACGGGGATCATTGCGGTGCCCCCAGAGCATGTCGAATTCGACAAGATTCGTGAAGACCAGGCCGGTCGGCGCTCGCCGAAGGGCCGCGATAGTCTTCTCCATACCATCGATATTATCGTCGGTATGAATCTTCTCGGACAATCCCCGTCCGGCAAACAGATCATCGATCTTGCCGATGCCGATGGTGGGAATCCCCGCCGCCATCATGCGATCTAGAACCGTCGGCGCGGGCGGCTCCAGGGAGAAATCGCGCCGCCGGTGGGTGCGAACAAACGCGCCCGGCGTACCGACAAACGGCCGCGCGATTACGCGCCCCACCTCATCCGGTCCGCGGAGAATCGCGCGCGCAATCCGGCAGGCCGCATATAGTTCCTCGACGGGAACGACTTCCTCGTGCGCCGCGATCTGAAAGACCGAATCGGCCGAGGTATAGACAATCCACTCCCCTTTACGGCAGTGCCGCTGCCCCAACTCGGCAATGATCTCCGTGCCGGAGGCGGGGCAATTGCCGATGACACCGCGCCCGGTGCGGCGCATGAATAGGTCGAGAATGTGCGGCCCGAATCCCTGCGGGTAGAGGGGAAAAGGGTCGGTGAGTGTGACACCCATCAATTCCCAATGCCCGGAGGTGGAGTCCTTGCCGGCGGCGCGTTGTCGCATCTTCCCGAACGATCCGATCGGTGCCGTTGCCGGCGGCACGCCGGCAACGTCGTGAAGATGTCCCAGGCCCAGGCGCGCCAAATTGGGACAGTTCAGTCCACCCACCGCCCGCGCGGTGTTCGCGAGCGTGTTGGCTCCCTCGTCACCGAACGCGGCGGCGTCGGGCGCATCACCGATGCCGCACCCATCGAGAACGATGACAATCGCGCGAGTGATCCTCATCCTCTGCAATGACAGCCGTCGACCACCCACCCGCTACCGTGAGTGAAACCCCGGCTCGTTCGCCACGGGTTTCAGCCCCAGGAAGATCCCCAGTTGCGCAACTTCATCGGGCTCGAAGACACCGTCGCGCGCCCAGAGAGCGTACGCCTGGTAGAACGTGCGGACCGAATCGACCGGCAGAGCCCCGTCGCGGAGTTGCGCGCAAAACCTCTGCCGGGCGGCCGTGAAGAGCTCGAGCGGGAAAGCCGTCGCGGCCACTGAGTCAGGAATCTGCATCAGCGATTCGGCGGCCCACACTACGGCTGTCGTCGCCTGCCGGCCCCGGTTGCGTAAACGGACCAGACCGATGGAGGCGACGACGACGGCCGCCATCGTCAATACCGCAACGAGCAGCGTCCGGCGATCACCGCGACTGAGTCTCCAAGCCATGTCACCGTCTCACACGCGCGTCTGTCGGCCGCACCGGTGCATTGTGTCCGCCGCGGAAACGAAAAAGGCAATCCCTGCGGATTGCCCATCCAATTCAGATTGAAACAGAGGTCACTCCTTGGCCGCGGCCTTTTCGCGGCCGGCCTTCGCTTTCTTTGCCTGCGCCTCGCCGGCTTCTTTCCCCTTGCGCGCCGCCGATTTCTTCTCTTTCTGATCCGTCTGCACAACGGCTTTGGGAATCAGAAGCTCCAGGCGGGCCAGTGAAGCGCCGTCGCCTCGCCGCGCGCCGATCTTGATAATGCGCGTGTACCCCCCCGGGCGGGTGGCGAACTGCGGCGCGATCTCATCAAAGAGCTTCTTCAAAACGACGCTGTCCTTGACCCGACGGGCCGCCAGACGGCGCGCGTGCAGATCGCCGCGCTTGCCCAGCGTTATGAGGCGCTCCGCCACCGAGCGCACCACGCGCGCTTTCGGCACGGTCGTGATGACCGCATGCGCGCGAAAGAGCGCCGTCGCCATGCTACACAGAAGGGCACGACGGTGCGCGGCGGTCCGACCCAGTTTCCGAACTGTACGTTGGTGTCTCATGGCGTCACGATCCTGATCGCTGCTCGTCAGTCGCTTCTGTTATCCCACCGGCTGAGCCACCGCCGCTTCCAGCGAGGGCTCTCTGAATTTCTCGACGTCCATCCCAAAATGCAGCCCCAGCTCGGCCAGGATACCATTGAGCTCGGTCAAGGACTTGCGGCCGAAGTTGCGGAACTTGAGCATGTCGGACTCGGTCTTCCGAACCAGGTCCTCGAGCGTCACGATATTGGCCGCCCGCAGGCAGTTCGACGAGCGCACCGACAGCTCCAGTTCGTCGACCCGCATGTTCAACTGCTGCCGAATCCGCAGGGTCTCCTCATCCACCTCGCTGGTGTTTTCTTCGACAAACTCCTCTTCCACCGTGACAAAGAGCTGGAAGTGATCCTTGAGAATCTTCGCCGCGTACGAGACGGCATCCAGCGGTGAGAGCGTGCCGTCGGTCCACACGTCGAGAATCAACCGGTCATAGTCGGTCCGCTGGCCGACCCGCGTGTTCTCAACCGTGTAGTTAGCCTTGGTGACCGGCGAGAAGAGAGAATCGACCGGGATCGTGCCGACCGGCTGCTCGGGTCGCTTGTTCTGCTCCGCCACCGCGTACCCGCGCCCCGGGAGGACGTCCATCTCGACGCGCACCCGCGCGTCCTTGGTCAACTCCAGAATGTGAAGGTCGGGATTGGCGATCTTGGCGTTGGCATTCTCCTCGATATGCCCGGCGGAGTATCGCCCCACCTGGTCGACTTCAAGAACCAGCATCTCCGGTCCATCCGAGAACAACTGCGGCCGAACCTGCTTGATATTGAGGATGATATCGGTCACGTCCTCGAAGACGCCGGGAATGGTGGAGAACTCGTGCACGACGCCCTCGATCCGGACTGCGGTGACCGCCGCCCCCTGGATCGAAGAGATCAAGGTCCGCCTCAGGGCATGGCCGATCGTATTGCCGAAGCCACGTTCCAGAGGCTCGATGTAAAAGCGTCCGTAGGTCGGGGTCCGGGTCGACTCATCCACCACGATTTCCTTCGGCATGGTCAGCGCTTTCCACTTCATGATCTCTCAGACCTCCACGGGCGCGATCAACGTGAGTACAACTCGACGATCAACTGCTCCTGGGCGGGAGTGGGAATCTCCGCCCGTGACGGCAACGCGAGCATCTCGCCTTCCAGCCGCGCTTTGTCCAGACGGAACCAGGCTAGATCCGTGACACGCCCCGTGTCCCGCAACGCCATGTGAATGATCTCCAGGCGCTTCGACTTGTCGCGCACCCGCAGCACGTCCCCGGGCGAAACCAGGAACGACGGGATGTCCACGATCCGGTCATCGACGGTGAAATGCCGGTGGCGGACCAACTGGCGCGCGGCTTTGCGCGACGGCGCGAATCCCAACCGATAGACCACGTTGTCCAAACGCCGCTCCAGCAGCACCAGAAGGTTCTCACCGGTGACGCCGTGCGTTCGCGCCGCCCGTTCATAGTATTTGCGGAACTGCCGCTCCAGGATGCCGTAGAGCCGGCGCACTTTCTGCTTTTCACGCAACTGGAGGCCGTAGTCCGATCCCTTACGCCGCGTCACCGCGCCGTGCTGTCCGGGGGGACCCGCACCACGCTCAATCGGACACTTGTCCGACATACACCGCGAACCCTTGAGGAACAGTTTCTCGCCTTCACGCCGGCACAGACGGCAGTTGGCATCCCGATAACGCGCCATGAGTCCTTCCTACTCCAACCCGTTCGATTATGTTCCCCCTGCACTCCGTGACTATCAAGCGACCCGCCGACAGCTACACGCGCCGCCGTTTCGGTGCGCGGCAGCCATTGTGGGGCAGGGGCGTCACGTCGCGAATGGCCACCACTTCCAAACCTGCCGCGGACAGCGACCGGATCGCCGCCTCACGTCCGGAGCCCGGCCCCTTCACGCAGATCTCCACCTTGCGCAGTCCGATATCCATCGCTTCGCGCGCTGCGCTGCTCGCGGCCTGCTGCGCCGCGAAGGGGGTGCTCTTCTTCGAGCCCTTGAATCCCTGACGGCCGGCCGATGACCACGCAATCACTTCGCCGCTTGCGTCCGTCAGCGTCACGATGGTGTTGTTGAACGTTGCCTGGATGTAGGCCTTGCCCAACGGCTCTACGCGTCCCCGTTTGCGCCGGCCCTTCTTTTTCTTCTGCTCAGCCACTCCCAACCTCTGCCTGATGACTATTCAACGCCATTACCGAACAGTACGGCGCTTACTTCTTGCGCCCGATCGCCCGCCGCGGCCCCTTGCGGGTGCGCGCGTTGGTACGCGTACGCTGGCCACGCACCGGCAGATTCCGCCGATGGCGCAGCCCCCGGTAGGAACCGATGTCAATCAGCCGCTTGATGTTCATCTGCACTTCGCCGCGCAGCGCCCCCTCCACCCGGTAGTTGGCTTCGATTTCATCCCGCAGCTTGACGACTTCCTCGTCGGTCAGCTTCAGGACGCGGGTGTCCGGGCTCACTCCGGTGGCCGCCAAGATCTTCCTGGCCGAAGTCGGTCCGATGCCGTAGATGTACTGCAGCCCGACTTCGACCCGCTTTTCCTTGGGCAAATCAATACCGGCTATGCGTGCCAACGTTCCTCCCGATTCTCTCGCCCCCGCCCAAAGGCAGGGTCTTTCCCAATCCTACCCCTGCCGCTGCTTGTGGCGCGGATTCGTGCAGATGATCCGCATGACGCCTTTGCGCCGGATGATCTTGCATTTCTCGCAACGCGGTTTGATCGATGAACGCACCTTCATATCCGCCATCCCGTCACTTGTAACGGTACACGATCCGACCCCGCGTCAGATCATATGGTGACAACTCCAGCGTCACCCGGTCCCCCGGCAAGATCTTAATGAAATGCATGCGCATTTTCCCCGACACGTGCGCCAGCACCCGGTGCCCATTCTCCAATTCCACCTGAAACATCGCATTCGGCAACGGTTCGATGACTTTCCCTTCGACGGTAATGGCCTGCTCTTTCGCCACGCTACACGCCTCCGGCAACTACCGTCAGAATGTCCGGGCCGTTGTCCGTAACCGCGACCGTATGCTCGAAATGCGCCGACAGCGAACCGTCCACTGTTCGTACCGTCCACTTATCGGCGTCAAACTGGATGCGGGCGGCACCGGCGTTGATCATGGGCTCGATTGCCAGCACCATCCCCGGTTTCAGTTCCGGCCCGGTGTGGGGACGCCCGAAATTGGGAACCTGCGGTTCCTCGTGCATCTTGCGACCGATCCCATGCCCCACCAGGTCACGGACCACCGAATACCCATTCTCTTCGGCATGTGTTTGTACCGCGGCCGAGATATCCCCAAGCCGATTGCCGTGGCGCGCCTGGGCGATGCCTCGCCGCAGTGCCTCCTGCGTCACCAAAAGCAGCCGCGCCGCCGCCGCCGGAACAGGCCCGATCTGCAACGTTCGCGCTGCGTCCGCATACCACCCCTGCCAGCAGACGCCGACGTCGACCGAGACGATCTGTCCCTCGCGCAATTCCCGCTCACCGGGAATTCCGTGCACGACTTCATCGTCGATTGAGATGCACAGGGTGGCCGGGTAGTCAAGATACCCCTTGAACGCCGGCTCCCCGCCATGGGAACGGATAAACTCCTCCGCCATCGCGTCCAGCGCGGCCGTCTTGACCCCTGGTCGGCCGGTCGCTTCGACCAAATCAAGCGTCTGCGCCACCAGATTCCCGGCAACACGCATCTTCTCGATCTGCTCTGGCGTTTTCACCACGATCATCCGTTCCTCAGAATGCCCGATCTGCCGCTCTCGGGTCGCCGTCAGGACCTCAACATGCTGTCACCGATCAGGTGCGGCACAGCCGTTCCATATCGGCGAAAACCGCCGCGACCGGCTGCTCACCATTGATCCGCACCAGTAGGCCACACTTCTCATAGTACGCGATGAGGGGCGCCGTCTGCCGACGGTACACTTCCAGCCGCCGCTCGATCACCGCTCCCGTGTCATCACGCCGCCCCTCGAGCCGGGCCCGTCCCAACAGGCGCCTCTTGATCTCCGGATCACTCACGTCCACGAGCACGGTGCAATCAAGCGCCAGATCCATCTCCTCCAGAAGCTGATCCAACTCGATCGCCTGCGCCTCGGTCCGCGGAAACCCGTCCAGCACAAAGCCCTGCCCGCCGGAGATCTCTTTCAGTCGGCCGCGGATCATCTCCAGGATCAGTTGGTCGGGCACGAGGTCGCCGCGCTCCATATAGGCGGCCGCGGCACACCCTATGTCCGTCCCGGCGGCAACCTCAGCACGGAGAATGTCACCGGTCGACAGATGCACTGCGCGGTACTGCTCGGCCAGCCTCTTCGCCTGTGTCCCCTTGCCCGAACCGGGTGGCCCTAACAGAATCCAGCGCATGACGCCTATCCCGCCGGCTGATCCCCGGAGGCACCGCCCTACATCGAACGGCCGCGTATCCTCCCACGCTTCATGAAACCTTCGTAGTGCCGCATGATCAAATGCGACTCCACCTGCTGCAATGTATCCAACGCCACACCCACGACGATCAGAAGCCCGGTGCCGCCGAAATAGTGCTGCACGTTGAACTGCCGAATCATAATGTACGGCAGAATCGCCACCAGCGCAAAGAAGACCGCACCCGGCAGTGTGATGCGAGTGAGGACCTTGTCAATGTAGTCCGACGTGCGCTTCCCCGGACGGATACCCGGGATGTACCCGCCGTACTTCTTCATGTTGTCCGCGAGATCGACCGGATTAAACACAATTGCCGTGTAGAAGAAGGCAAAGAAGACAATGATGATGCCATAGACGATCGAGTACACGGCGGTGCCGGGATTGAAGTACGATCCCATGTCCTGAATCCACTGGACGTTGGGGAAGAACGAAATGAACGTTTGCGGCGCGAACATGATCGACTGCGCAAAGATGATGGGAATCACGCCGGCGGTGTTGACCGACAGCGGAATGTGGGTCATCTGGCCGCCGTAGACCTTCCGCCCCACCACCCGCTTGGGGTATTGCACAGGAACACGCCGCTGCGCGCGCGTCACCAAAACCACCGCGGCCACCACACCGACCATCAACGCCACCAGGAATAGCTCGGAGAACAACCCGCGCCGTCCGGCCAGGAGCTCAGTCACCTCGTCAAAGATCGCCTGCGGAAACCGCGCGATGATCCCGATGAAGATGATCAGCGAAATCCCGTTGCCGATGCCGCGCTCCGTGATCTGCTCACCCAGCCACATGATGAAGATGGTTCCGGACGTGAACGTCACCATCGTGAGGAACTTGAATCCCCACCCCGGCGAGGGGACCACCGGAACTCCCTGCCCGGCGTTAATCGATTCCAGGAATACCGCGGTGCCCAATGCCTGCAGCGCCGCCAGAAGGACCGTGCCGTACCGCGTGTACTGCGTGATCTTCCGCCGCCCCTCTTCGCCCTCTTTTTGGAGCCGCTGGAAGTAGGGGATCACCGTACCCAAGAGCTGAATGATAATCGAGGCGGAGATGTAGGGCATGATGCCGAGGGCGAAAATCGTCGCCTTGTAGAAGGCGCCACCCACGAACATGTCGTAGAGACCGAACAGGGTGCTCCCGGCACCGGCAAAGAACACACCCAGCGCCTGGGCGTCAACGCCGGGCGTCGGGATATGCCCGCCGACGCGATAGACGACGAGAATGCCGAGGGTGAAAAGGACCCGTCGCCGCAGCTCCTCAATCTTAAAGATGTTCTGAAACGCGTTCAGCACGGGTAACTATTATCCTTAATATCCATGGTGGCGCAGGATTGTGTGCTCATCCCCTCGCGGGGCTTACAGCCGCGGCGGCCAGCGGCACCTTCTCACAGCGGCCGCCGGCGGCGGCGATCTTTTCCTCGGCGGTGCGGGAGAACGCATGCGCCAACACCACCAGCGCCCTGTCGATCGCCCCATCGCCCAGCACTTTCACCGGCTTCGTCTTGGAACGCACCAGCCGCAACCGGCGCATGGCGTCGATATCGATCTGGCCCGATACCCCCGATGCCGCCAGGTCAGTCAGATTCACAACCTGGTATTCGACCCGGAAGGGGTTCCAGAACCCCCGCTTCGGCAGGCGCCGGTGCAACGGCATCTGTCCGCCTTCACGGGAGTACTTCCGCTTCGCGCCCGAGCGCGAATACTGCCCTTTATGCCCGCGGGTGGATGTCTTGCCGTGCCCCGACCCCGGACCGCGACCAACGCGTTTGCGACGGCCCGTCGATCCGGCCGGGGGCTTGAGACTCGACAAATCCATCGCTGCCTTCTCACTCATATCGTCAGCCGCCCACCTTCTCCACCTTCACCAGATGTGCCACGGCAGCGATCATCCCGCGGATCACCGGCGTGTCATCGTGCTCCACGGTCTGGTAGAGCTTGCGAAAACCCAGCGCCCGGATCGTGCGCCGGTGTTTCTGGATCCCACGGATCACCGAACGGATGTAGGTTATTCTCAGTCTCGATTCCATCGCTCTCGCCGATCAGTTGACCGCCTGCTCAGGCGCCTCCGGCACGCTGGCAACCATGTCCGGCAGGCGCGCCACATCAGCGGATTCTGCCGCGATCTTTGCGCGGAACTTGCCGATCACGTCCGCCTGGCGCAGTTGCCGGAGCCCATCCAAGGTGGCCCGGACGACATTCTGGGGATTGGATGAGCCCAGCGACTTGGAGAGGATATCCTGCACACCGGCCGACTCCAGTACGGCGCGCACCGCCCCGCCGGCAATCACGCCGGTCCCCGGGGACGCAGGGCGCAGGACAACCCGCGCCGCGCCGGCGCGCCCCACCACCGCGTGGGGAATCGTCCCCGCGCGCAGCACTACCGACTCCATCGACTTCTTGGCCGACTCCAGTCCCTTGCGAATGGCTTCCGCCACCTCACCGGCCTTCCCGAGCCCGATGCCGACCTTTCCCTTCCGGTCACCGGTCGCCACTAGAGCGGTGAACGAGAACCGCCGTCCCCCTTTGACCACCTTGGCCACACGGTTGACGTAGACGACCTTTTCCAGAAGCTCGCCCGTATCAGGAGCGCCGCGATACACTCGATCTCTCATCAATTATAGCGTCCTTCGTCTCCGCCGCCATCAGTCGGCGCGTGACCCGCCCTGGGCAAGAGCAGGGTCAGATCGACAGCCCTGCCTCACGCGCTGCCTCTGCAACCGCGCGGACGCGCCCGTGATACCGGTTCTTGTTGCGGTCGAAGACCGCGCATTTGATCCCGGAAGCGATTGCCAACTCGGCGATCCTCTTGCCCACCAAGCGGGCCGCCGCCGTTTTCGTCAACTTCGCGTCCGCCGGCATCGCCCCTGGCGACATCGTGGACCAGTAGACCAGGGTCCGCTGCGCCAGATCATCGACCAACTGCACGGTCACATGGCGAAGCGACTTCGCGACTGTCAGGCGCGGTCGCTCCGCGGTCCCTTTAACCCGTTGCCGGACGTGCAGTCGTCGCCGACGGCCCCGAATCTTCTTGAGTTCCACTCGATCAGGCATACCTTCAGAACACCCTTACCCGGAGCCAACGAAGCAGCACCGCCGACAAACTCCACCCGAATCTACGCGGCTGTCTTGCCCGCCTTGCGACGGACATACTCGCCCACGTAGCGGATCCCCTTCCCTTTATAGGGCTCCGGCGGACGGAAGCGGCGCACCCGTGCCGCCACCTCGCCGACCAGTTCTTTCGAAACCCCTTCGACCGCAAACCGCGTGGGATTTTCGACCACGAATCGAATCCCCTCGGGCGGCGCCACGAGAATCGGGTGCGAAAAGCCAACAACGAGATTGAGCTTCTTGCCGATCAACTCCGCCTTGAAACCGACGCCGACGATTTCCAGCGCCTTGCGAAACCCCAGCGAGACGCCGGAGACCATATTGGCAATCAAGGCCCGTGTCAGGCCGTGAAGGGCGCGGTGACGCCGGTGGTCGGACGGGCGCTGCACGATGACCCGCCCCGATTCGACCGCGATTGCCATCTCCGGATCGAAGGTCTTGCTCATGATCCCCTTGGGACCCTTGACCGTCACGGCATTGCCGTCAACTGTCACGGTCACCCCGCTGGGTATCACGATGGGATTCTTACCGACTCGAGACATGGCTGACTCTCACGACTCCCAACAATCACCAGACGTGTAGGAGCAACTCCCCGCCGACCCTGTGCGCCAGCGCCTGCTGGCTGGTCATCACGCCGCGCGAGGTGGTCACCACGATTACACCCACCTGCCGCGCCGCCTTTCTCAACTCCTCGCTCGTGGCGTAACGGCGCAGCCCGGGCTTGGAGAGACGACGCACCCCGCTGATCACCGGCTCCTGCTCCGGAGTGTAGCGCAAACGAATCACCAGCTGGTTCTGGGGGCTTTCGACCTGCTCGCTGAATCCGCGCACGTAGTGATTGTCCTGCAGGATGCGGACAATCTCCCGCTTCATCCGGGATGAAGGGACGGTTACCCGTTTGTGCCCCGCCCGCGACGCATTGCGAATGCGCGTCAGCAAATCCGCAATCGGATCAGTCATCGACATTGCTTCCGACTCACTCTCCCGAACGGCCGCCTACCAGCTCGCCTTGGTCACTCCCGGGATCTCACCCGACAGCGCCAGATTCCGGAAACAGATGCGGCAAACACCGAACCGCCGCAGGTATCCCCGGGGACGGCCGCAGATGCGGCAACGGGTATAGGCGCGCACCGCGAATTTCGGCTTGCGCCGCTGTTTGACGATCAGACACTTCTTGGCCATATCGCGTCATCCGGATTCCCGCCCGCGGGAACCCGATCCCCTAACGCCGACGGAAGGGCATCCCCATCAGGCGCAGCAACTCCAACCCCTCCTCATCGGTGTGGGCGGTCGTGCATATCGTGATGTTCATCCCCCGGATCTTGTCGATCTTGTCATAGTCAATCTCGGGGAAGATGATCTGTTCTTTGATCCCCAACGTATAGTTCCCGTGTCCATCAAACGACTTGGTCGGCACGCCGCGAAAATCGCGGACGCGCGGCAGGGCGACGTTGGCCAGACGGTCGAAGAACTCGTACATCCGCGCCCCGCGCAAGGTCACCGAACAGCCGATCGGAACGCCGGCCCGCAGCTTGAAATTCGAAATCGATTTCCGCGCCCGGCGGACGATCGGCTTCTGACCGGTGATCTGCGCCAGTTCGGCGGAGGCCGTCTCAATCACTTTCGGATTCGCCAGCGCCTCACCCAGCCCCTCATTCACAACGATCTTCTCCAGGCGCGGCGCCCGCATGATGCTGGCAAAGCCGAACTGCTCCATCAGCTTCGGCACCACCTCGCGATGGTACTTCTCCTTCAAACGTGGCGCGACCGGAGCCTCAGCCGCTTTCGCCGCCTTGTCGACCGCTGCTTTCTTTTCCTTCGCCATCTGGATACTCAATGACCGCAGACGTCCCGGCCCAACCCGGGACAGACTACGGCTGCAACTTCACGTTCGAAACATGGATCGCCGCCTCTTTCGCGACGATGCCGCCCTTGGGATTCCGCTGGGTCGGACGCGTGTGGCGTTTGATCATGTTCACGCCCTCGACCACCAATCGGTCCTTGCTAGGGTAGACCCGCAGCACGCGACCGCTCTTGCCCTTGTCGCTCCCCGCGAGCACTACGACTACGTCACCCTTTTTGATTCGCGCCGCCATAATCCAAGTTCCACAATTCTCAGGTCAGGCTACCACGCTCCCAAACACCGGTCCATCGGATTCGCGCACTCAGACGACTCGCTCACAGCACCTCAGGCGCCAACGAAACGATCTTCATGTAATTGCGCTCACGCAACTCACGCGCCACCGGCCCGAAGATGCGCGTCCCGCGCGGTTCCCCGGCATCATTGACGATCACCGCGGCGTTGTCGGAGAAGCGAATGTACGTTCCATCCTTGCGCCGTACCGGCCGCGTAGTACGGACGATCACCGCTTTACACTTCTCCTTGCGCTTGACCGTTCCCCCGGGAACCGCCTCCTTCACCGAACAGACGACCAGGTCACCGACCCGCGCATACCGGCGCCGCGTGCCGCCCAGAACCCGGAAGCACATGATCACCTTGGCGCCGGAATTGTCGGCCACAATCAGTCGGCTGTATTCCTGAATCATCGTTCCTGTCCTGCCGCGCCTACTTCGCCTTCTCGAGGATCTCGACCAACCGCCACCGCTTCTGTTTGGACAGCGGGCGCGTCTCCATCACCAGAACCCGATCGCCGATCCCGGCGCGTCCCTCCGGGTCGTGGGCCAGAAGCTTCGTGCTGGTACGCACCACGCGCCCATACCCCGAATGCGCCAGCGTGCGGTCGATTTTCACCGCGATTGTCTTGTCCATCTTGTCGGACACCACAATCCCGATCCGGGTCTTGCGCGCCCCTCGTTTGGCCTCATCCATCGTCTCGTTCCCCGATTACCTGGCGCTGGAGCCGGATTCTCCGGTTGCGGCGCGGGTTCCCTGCCGCGCCTGGTGCATGACGGTCTTCACCCGGGCGATCTGCCGGCGCAGTTGCCGCAGAACCAGCGGATTGTCCGGCGGCTGCAGCGAACGGCGCACACGCAGATTGAACATCTCCTCCTCAAGGTCGCGCAACTGGCGGAACAACTCCTCCGGCGACATCTCGCGCAACCGATCGGTACCGAGCTTCTCCATCACACGCCCTAGGCGACCTTAAGCCGCCAACGCCTTCGTCTTCACGAATTTGGTCTTCAGCGGCAACTTGTCCGCCGCCAAACGCAATGCCGTAGCCGCCAGTGCCTCCGAGATCCCCTCCAACTCGAAGAGGACACGCCCCGCCTTGACCACTGCGACCCAATACTCCGGATTCCCCTTCCCCTTTCCCATACGCGTTTCCGCCGGCTTGATCGTCACCGGCTTGTCGGGGAAGATACGAATCCATACTTTGCCGCCGCGCTTGATGTGCCGCGTCAGCGCCACGCGCGCCGCCTCGATCTGCTTGTTGGTGATCCACGCCGGCTCCATGGCCTTCAGGCCATACTGGCCAAAGGCCACAGTCCCGCCCCGGTAGGCTTTACCCCCGCGGCGGCCGCGCTGCTGTTTGCGGTGCTTGACGCGTTTCGGTGACAGCACGTTTCTCTACAGTCCAACGCGATCAGGCATTCGCCGACGCGTCGGACCCCTCCGTTGTTCCGGCTTCGCGCTCCTCGGGACGCTTGCGGCGCGACCGGGCCCCTGGCTTCTTCGCCCGGACCCCTCGGCGGTCACGCTCGCGTCCGAAGGCCGGCGCCTCCTCTTCCTTCTCGATACGGTCACCCAGTCCCAAGACTTCGCCCTTGAAAATCCACACCTTGACACCGATCGTGCCGAAGGTTGTGTTTGCGGTCGCCCGCGCAAAGTCGATGTCGGCGCGCAAGGTGTGCAACGGCACACGCCCTTCCATGTATTTCTCGGAACGGGCGATCTCCGCTCCGCCCAGACGACCGCCGCATTGGATGCGCATCCCCAGGGCGCCCATCTTCATCGTGGCCGCCAGCGATTTCTTCATGGCCCGCCGGAACGAGATCCGCCCCTCCAGTTGCCGGGCAATCGACTCCGCCACCAATTGGGCGCGCAACTCCGGCCGCTTGACCTCGATGATGTTGAGCGTGATCTCCTTCTTGGTGAGAAGCTGCAACTCCTCGCGCAGCTTGTCGACCTCGGCCCCTTTGCGGCCAATGACAATCCCCGGACGGGAGGTGTGGATGTCCACCGTGATGCGCTTGGGGGCGCGGACGATCTCGATGCGCGCGATCCCCGCGTTCTCCAAACGGCGGCTGATGTACTTCTTGATCGACAGATCTTCGATCAGAAGATCCGCAAAGTTCCGCTGGGCGAACCAGCGCGACGACCAGCCGCGAATCACGCCGACCCGAAAACCCACTGGATTGGTCTTCTGTCCCAAACTCTCCTCCGTCACACCGCGCCGCCTGATCAGTGCCAGGTACGGCACACGACGCGATCACACCTTCTTCTCGGCGCTCTTCCTCTTGGCTACCGTCGCTGCCGACTTGGCCTTGTCCGGCTTCAGGGACTGACGCCCGTGTGCCTCATCCGAGACCATAACTCTCACATGGCAATACCGCTTGCGAATGCGATAGGCGCGCCCCATTCCCACGGCGCGGAAGCGCCGCGCGATCGGTCCGCCGTCAATCCGCACGTCGGCAACCAGGAAATCCTCGGTCTTGTGATGCGCCGTCCCTTCGATCGCCAGCGCGTTGGCCGTCGCCGCCGCGATCACCTTCGCCAACGGGACCGCCGCCTGCTTGGGCAAGAGCCGCAACATCGCCGTCGCCCGATCCACCGGCACCCCGCGCACCAACGCCGCCACCTGACGCATCTTCCGCGCCGACCCGCGGCAGAACAGTGATTGTGCCTTACCTTCCATTATTCACTCACCTGACCGGATCAGGCCCGTCGCTACTTCCGATGCGCCGGACCGGTCGTCTTTTCCGTCTTCTTCTCGCCGTGGCCGCGGAACGTGCGCGTCGGCGCAAACTCACCCAGCTTGTGACCCACCATGTTCTCGGTCACGTACACCGGAATGAACTTGTTGCCATTGTGGATCGCCATCGTATGCCCGACGAATTCGGGGGGGATGGTTGAGCGGCGCGCCCAAGTCTTGATCACGCGCTTCTCCCCTTCCTCGTTGAGGCGCTTGACGACATTGACGATATTCTCGTCGATGTAGGGGCCCTTTTTCAACGAACGCGCCACAGACTAATCTCCTCGGCCATTGCGTGCGGACGCCGGCCGTCGCCGGCGGCCTTACCGCCTGCTTATGACTTCCCCCGGCGCTTGATGATATACTTGCTCGACGGGTTTTTCTTTTTCCGCGTCTTCAACCCTTTGGCCTTCTTGCCCCAAGGGGAGCAGGGATGGCGGCCACCCGAGGAACGCCCTTCGCCGCCGCCCATCGGATGATCGACCGGGTTCATCGCCACGCCGCGCACGCTGGGACGACGCCCCCGCCAGCGGCTGGCACCCGCCTTCCCCAGACTGAGATTCTCGTGATCCAGGTTGCCGACCTGCCCGATGGTGGCATAACACCCCTCGCGCACCAACCGCACTTCACCGGAGGGAAGCTTCAGGTGAGCCATCCCACCTTCTTTGGCCGCCAGCACAACCTGCGATCCCGCCGCACGGGCCAGTTGCCCGCCCTTCCCCTCGCGCATCTCGACGTTGTGCACAGACAGCCCGAGCGGGATCACCGACAACGGCATCGCATTACCGGTCTTCACCTCGACCGTGTCGCCTGCCATCAGCGTCTCGCCGACCGTCAACCCATCGGGTGCGAGGATATAGCGCTTCTCACCATCGGCATAGAACAACAGCGCAATCCGCGCCGAACGGTTCGGATCGTATTCAATCGCCGCGACCCGAGCGGGAATGCCCCGCTTGTCGCGCCTGAAGTCGATCAATCGATAGAACCGTTTGTGCCCACCGCCGCGGCAGAACGCCGTAACACGTCCCTTGTTGTTCCGACCCCCGGAACGACGCAACGCCTGCTTCAGCGACTTCTCCGGCCGCGACTTGGTGATTTCCTCAAAGGTCGGCACCGTCCGGTGACGGATCCCCGCCGAGGTTGGCTTGAACGACTTGATACCCATGTTAGCAGACCAGCAGCGACCCGCGCCCGACGCGGTGCCGCCTCATCACTTATGTCTTCTCAAACAACTCGATGTGCCCCTCGGGGCGAATCGTCACATACGCCTTCTTCCGCGCGGGCCGCCGCCCGGCATACCGGCCCAAACGTTTGAGCTTGCCCCTGACGTTGATCGTGCGCACATCAACCACTTTCACCTTGAACAGTTCTTCAATCGCCCGGCCGATTTCCAGCTTGTTCGCATCGGGATCGACCTCAAAAGAATAGCAGTGCCGGCTCTCCCGGAGAATGACACTCTTCTCCGTCGTCAGCGCCTTACGGATGATGCGGCGCGGATCGTATTTCACGACGCCCACACCTCCTGCATGCGCGCCAGCGCTTCGGGGGAAATCACCAGCTCCTGCGCCCGCATCACTTCATAGGCGTTGGCCAGCTCGGCACGCACCCGCGCCAAACCACGAACATTGCGGCACGACTTCGCCAGATTGGGTAGGAGCCCCTCATCGAGAAACAACGTCTTCCGCCCCGCCACACCCATGTTGCCCAGGGTCGAAACCACGACCTTCGTCTTGGGCGCCTCCATCTCCCGGCGCACCCACACGCGAACCGCGCCATTCTGCGCCTTCAGCGAGAGCGCCGAAACGAGCGCCAGTTTGCGCACCTTGCGGGGGATCTCTTCATGGTGATGACGAACCCGCGGACCGAACGCCCGTCCACCACCGACCCAGACCGGCGAGGTGTTCGACCCGGAACGCGCCCGGCCGGTCCCCTTCTGACGCCACGGCTTGATCCCGCCGCCGGAAACTTCGTGCCGCTGCTTGGTCTTCGCCGTTCCCTGGCGCTGGTTGGTCAGGTACCGCTTCACGTAGGCATGCAAGGCCGCCGCATGCGGCGCCTGCCCAAACAGCGCGGACGGCAGACTCACCGAGCCGGTGGCTGTCCCCTGCGCGTCGTACTGTGGCACGGAAATATCCATCACACTCAAAACCTTGACCGCCGGCTACGCCCGCCTCTTGGCTTCCCGGACAATTACCAGGGCATTGCATTTTCCCGGCACCGCGCCGCGCACCATGATCAGATTCTCTTCCGGTTGAGTCGCCGCCACCACGAGATTCGACACGGTGACGCGGACATTCCCCATCCGTCCCGCCATGCGTTGCCCGCGGAAGGTCCGTGAGGGATACGAGCTGGCACCCACCGACCCCGGCGCCCGCAAGCGGTCCGACTGCCCGTGGGTTTTCGGCCCGCCACGGAACTTGTGCCGCCGCACCGCCCCTTGGAAGCCAAGTCCCTTGGAAGTGCCGATCACGTCGACGCGTTCGCCGACTTTGAACTGCTCGATCGTGACCAGATCACCCACCGCCTGCTCCGCCGGCGCCGCCAGCCGGATTTCCCGCAGCCAGCGTTGCGGCGCCACCGACTTCAGGTGGCCCAACAGGGGCTTGGACACACGCGACTTACGAATCGGTCCAAAACCGACCTGCAGGGCATCGTATCCATCCTTGGCCCGTGTCTTAACCTGCACGACCGGGCAGGGCCCCGCCTCTATCACGGTCACGCCGACCGCATCGCCGTTCTCCAGGAACAGCCGGGTCATGCCGCGTTTGACTCCGAGTATCTGGCGCATCGCGCGTCTCTTGAAAGACCGGCCGAAGGGCCGACCGTCAGACCTTGATCTCCACATCCACACCCGCGGGCAGATCGAGCTTCATCAAGGCATCGACCGTCTGCGGGCTCGAATCGAGAATGTCGATCAGCCGCTTGTGAATGCGGGTCTCAAACTGCTCCCGCGACTTCTTGTCGACGTGCGGCGAACGCAGCACCGTATAGATGGTGCGCTTCGTCGGCAACGGGATCGGCCCCACGATCCGGGCCCCCGTACGCATCGCCGTGCGCGCGATCTCCTGCGTGGACTTGTCCAACGCCCAGTGGTCGTATGCCTTCAAACGGATACGGATTTTCTGCCCGATTTCCAAGCCCACTCCCCTATCGCTCTTTCAAACACCCGGTTCTTGCGCTTCCCTCACCCGAAAGCGAAAAGAACCACTAAGATACCTGCAAATTCCTCCCCGGCAAGAGAATTTTTCGTCCATCCCACTCTTGAACCGGCCCGCCGACGACCATACAACCGCTGAAAGACCCTCCGGGCAGGCCCCGGGACCTTCCCCTACGAGCGCCCTCAGTTGGATAGCGGGGGCGGCACTCAGTGGCCGCCCGGTGCTTTGACACTCGCCTACGACCGTCCCCCCCCGGTAGCGCCGCTGGTAATCGCCTCGGCCATCTTGGACGGCAGGGG